>Ga0315534_1002412_pt1 | contig 12553 bp, 11 predicted proteins | sample SalMarSW160240MG_FD_203094 | JGI IMG/M metagenome (GOLD analysis project Ga0315534, IMG submission 203094) | Salt marsh sediment microbial communities from the Plum Island Ecosystem LTER, Massachusetts, United States - Salt Marsh Sediment SW1602-40 ... | reverse complement strand
CAGCGATAACTACGACGTCTACAACAACGACTTCACTTACGATGTGGTCGGTAATGCTTACGCCACCAGGAAGAACGCCGCTATCTTCATCGGGAGCGGCTGCACCAGCGAGCAGCCGTCGCGCGGCGGCCACCACATCTGGAACAACAACTTCGCCCACGTGGGCGACGGCTACGACGGCACCGAACTTAGCTACCCCAGAGGCGCCATCGCCATCGAGCACTATTCCGGCCAGACCGGCCTGACGCTCCTGCCCAATACCATCGAAAACAATACCTTCAACAATCCCAACGGTACGGGCATCACCTACGAGTGCGGCGACGACGTGGCCTATCCCACCGATACAGTCAGAGGCAACAGCTTCTCGAGCAATCTATTCGGCATCCGCGTTTACGGCGATTACGCCGGCAATATACTGGTAAACGCCGAGGGGAACTGGTGGGGCGATGCCAGCGGGCCGATTCATGCCAGCAATCCCGCCGGTACCGGTGACGTCATTACCAATAGCGTTGACTACTCGCCCTGGTACGGCCTGACGCCCGGCAACGCGCCGATGACCTGGTACGCCCACGGCACCATCCAGGACGCCATCGACGCCGCCGGCGCCGGCGATACCATCAACGTGCTGGCCGGTACGTATACGGAATCGGTGAACATCCCGCCGGGCGCCAACCTGACCATTCGGGGGGCCGGGCGCGACGTGACCACCTGGATTGCCCCGGCGGACGACGCCAGCCGGATGCACTGCCTCAAGTCCGATCTGAATGGCTTTGCCGGCACGACCACCCTGGACATCTCCGGGTTCACCTTCAGCGTGGAGGACAACGCGATAAGCAACAGCGGTATCGCCATACTCGTTAATAGAGCCAGCGCTGGCCCGCTCTACCTGGATGTCCACGATAACAGGTTCGTGGATACCACCACCATAGCCGATGAGACCGCTAACTCGATGCTCCTCTGCCACGACCGCTACGCCGCCCGTGTTGATGGCGTGGCCCCGGTGAATATCTACAATAATCTGGACTACACCACCGGCGGCATCGCCATGTCCAACACCCGGGCCTTTGACATCTACGATAACACCTTCGACGGCGGGAGTGACGCCATCTACTTCGGCTACGGCTGCCCGGAGAATACCACCATCGGCGACCATCACATCTATAACAACACCTTCCGGAACGCCACTAATGCCTACCCGGGCGGGCCCTGGCCATCGATATTCTTCGCCTACTACGGCTCGGGTACGGGCATGACCTTCCTGCCCAGTCTCATCGAGAACAACACCTTTGAGAATAACGATATGGGCATCGGTTACTCCATGGAGAGCAATATCGCCTACCCGGCCGACCGTATCCAGTTCAATAACTTCGGAAATAACACGGATGCGGTCAGTGTATTCGGCGCCTTTGCCACCCCCGTCAAGGCCACTCACAACTGGTGGGGCGACAAGTCGGGCCCGGCTCATGCGGGTAATCCCGATGGCACCGGAAACGCCGTCAGCGACAACGTGGACTACGACCCGTGGATAGGGGCCGGCGTCAGCGAAGCTAAGTCGGGGACGTGCACGGGCAACGGCACGGTCAATGGCCAGACCCAGGTCGGTGTTAGTGTCGACCAGACCGGTACCGGCACCACCAACATAACAGTGGCCAAATACAACAGCAACCCGGGTACTGGTTTTACCGGAGATACCGGCACCTATATTGACGTTAACCTTGATACCTCTACGGACGTCGATGAGATTGTCGTCAAGGTTTACTATACCGCGGCCGATATCGCCGGGCTTGACGAGAATTCGTTGAAACTACGCTGGTGGGACGGTACGCAGTGGGTAACCTGCTCCGATTCCGGGGTAAATCCCGCGGATATACCCGGCCCGCCGGCCTACGCTGGCTACATGTGGGCCAAGATACGAATCGATACCGTGCCGAACCTTAACCAGCTCACCGGCACCGTGTTCTCCGGCGCTGGTAGCCTGCAGGGTGGCGGCGGCGGCGGCGGTGGCGGTGGCGGTGGCGGCGGCGGCGCACTGTCGCCGGGTACCACCTTTATTTCCGGCTATGTCAGTACGAGCGGGCGTTTTATCGCCAGGGTGACCGCTTCTTCCCTGGATAATGTGTGCACCATTGTCATCGACGAGGGCACCGTAGGTCTGGATGCCGATCTGAATCCTCTGATGACGCTAATTATCGAGGATGCGGTGGACATCCCGCCCCCGCCGGCCGGTGCGCAAATCATCGCCCTGGCCTACAATTTCGGGCCGGACGGGTCTACCTTCAACCCGGCGGTGCTGTTGAAATGGCACTACGGTGTGATTGAACTGCCTGAAGGCATCGAAGAAATCGACCTGGTCATAGCCTACTACGACACCGCCGCCGGTGAGTGGAAGTTACTGGAGACCACGATAAACACGACAACCAAGACCGCCACGGCGGAGCTGCCCCACTTCACCACTTTTGCCCTGCTCGGCATGGGCGAGCCGGCAGCCTTCACCATCAGCGCGCTGAATATCTCGCCGGCCGAAGTCACTCCCGACGAGGAGGTCAACATCAGTGTCCTGGTGACCAATAGCGGCGGTAGCGAGGGCAGCTACTCCGCCATACTAGAGATAAACGACGTCTGGGAGTCGGAGAAGGGAGTCACGCTGGCTGCCGGTGAAAGCCGGCAACTGAACTTCACCGTAACCAGATCCGAGACCGGCAGCTACGATGTCACGCTGGCCGGCTTTTCCGGCAGTTTCGCCGTGACCAGTCCGGCAACGCCACCGGCGACCGAGCCTCCGGCCGAACCGGAAGGCACGTCGCCACCGGCCGGGACGGAACCCCCGGCGGCTACCCAGCCGCCTGGTGAGACCCCGACCGAGACAGCCGCTGCGCCCACCCAGGCGGTAGAGCCAGGGGAGACTAACTGGGCTGTGGTCGGTGGGGTTATCGGCGGGGCGGTAGTGATAATCGTCCTGGTGTTAGTCCTGGTGGCGGTGAGGCGACGCAGCTAATCGCTAGCTTGTTCCGGTAATCCACTCGGGGGGTTGGTAGAAATATCAGCCCCCCGGGTTTTTTCGGGAGGCTGGCGGGATTAGTCTGGCGGTTACCAGCAGATGAGAATCTCGACGATTTCCTGGTTCTGGTAGCGGCCGCCGACCTCCGGCTGGATGGCGGCGTCGGTCTGGGGCTCAATGTAAATCAGGCCCCGGTCGATGGTCTCGAAGGCGACGACGGCATGCTGCCCGACCGGGTAGCAAAGGAGGACGAAGGCGCACCGGATACCGGCGGCCTCGGCGTTGTTGTTGACATCGGTGGCGAAGTGGCGGCATTCGTACACGTAAGGGATAAACTGGTTCTGGCTGGTCTTGTCTTCCAGGATGAAGTCCCTGACCTCGGCGAAGGTTGAATTCCTCAATACCTCGTTCTGGATGTTGCTAATCATGATGCCGGTATCGCCGCTGTTTTCCGTCGGCTTGGCGGCCAAAGCAACCAGTCCCTCGCTCACCTTGCCGGCGATGCCGGTGTGCCCGGAGGGCGCGTCGCTATAAACCGGGCTGTAGCCGGTGGCGAGAAAGAGCACGCCTATTAGGCTCAATAGTAACAGCAGTTTCCTTTTCATCCGCTTAACAGGATATAACCGGGGGGCTAAACAAAACGTTACATCCCGCCGGGAATTTATGAATATTTACTAAACATCCGGCCCGAAGAGGGGATTATATTACCGACGCCATGCTGGTGCTATGACCGGCGTACGTGGCATTTAGCCGGCCATACCGCTATAATGGGGTTAAGGATGACTGATTCCACAACGGATAACCCAAGTTTCTGGCACGCCCTCTTCGCGGCCGATTCCATCGCCGTCATCGGCGCCAAGAACACCGTCGGCTCGTGGGGCTACGACGCCATGCGGGCCCTGCTCGACTCGACCCAGGCCAGCCCGTCGCGGCGGATTTACGCCGTCAACCCCAACGCCGCCGAGGTGCTGGGCGTAAAGGCGCAGGCCAGCGTCCTGGACATCCCCGGCCCGGTGGAGCTGGCCATTATCGTCGTGCCCGCCCCCGTCGTCCCCCGGGTGATGCGCCAGTGCGCCGAGAAGGGCGTGCGCGGGGCGGTCATCGTCTCGGCCGGTTTCAGCGAGGTCGGCGGCGAGGGCGCCGTACTTGAGGCCGAGGTCAAGGAAATCGCCCGGCGGGGCGGGATACGCTTCATCGGGCCCAACTGCGTCGGCCACGGCGACCGCCACTCCGGGGTCTACAGCGCCGTCGTCGCCAGCTGGATAAGGCCCGGCGCCATGTCGCTGCTCAGCCAGAGCGGCACCCTGGGGGCCAGCATCATCCAGAACGCCGCCGGCATAGGCATCGGCCTGGCCAAGTTCGTCAGTACCGGCAACGAGGCCGACCTCCACCTGGAGGACTACCTGGAATACCTGGCCGGCGATAAGGACACCGGCATCATCGCGCTCTACATCGAGGGCCTGCGCGAGGGGCGGCGCTTTTACAACCTGGCCAAAGAGATTACGCCGCACAAGCCCATCGTCGCCATGAAGGCCGGGGCCACCAGCGGCGCGGGCCGGGCGGCCCACTCGCATACCGGGGCGCTGGCCGGCGTGGACGTCGTTTACAACGCCGCCTTCCGGCAGGCCGGCGTCATCCGCACCGAGGACGAGGAAGAGCTCTGCGATACCGTATTGGCACTCTTGAGCCAGCCGCTGCCGCCGGGCAACCGCATCGCCATCCTCACCATGGGGGGCGGTTTCGGGGTGGTGGCCAGCGAAATCGCCGAGAAAGAAGGGCTGGAAATTACCCGACTGGCGCCGGAGACGCTTAAAAAGCTCGACGGCGTGCTGCCGCCGCGCTGGTCGCACGATAACCCCGTCGACCTGGTCGGCATCCGCCCCTCGGCGGGGGACGAGACGGTGGTATCCTGCTTCCGCTTTCTCATGGAAGATAAAAACGTGGACGGGGTGCTGGCCTTCCTGCCGCCGATGGTCGACCAGGGGGGCGTGGGCAACTTTAACCCGGAGGACTTCCGCACCGCCCAGGTGGAGAGCCACAAGGTCCTGGCCGACCTGAACCGCCGGCTGCGCCCCTACGGCAAGCCCCTCTACATGGTCACCCGCTTCCCGATAAGCAACCCCAAGATTGCCGCCGAGGCCGATTTTAAAGTAGCCGAGACCATCCCCGAGTACGGGCACCCCCGCCGCGCCGCCCGGGTGATGCGCTACCTGTCCAGCTACCGCCGCTACCGCGAAACGAGGCAAAAGTGAGGTCGCCGATGACGAAGAAAGCGCCGCCGGAAAATTCAATCATGCTCAACGAGGTGGCCGCCAAGGAGATGCTGGCGGCGGCGGGGATACCCGTCGTCGTTACCAAACTGGCCCGCACGAAGGCCGAGGCCGCCGCCCTGAGCCGTGAAATCGGCTTCCCGGTGGTGCTCAAGATAGTCTCGCCGGACGTCGTCCACAAGAGCGACATCGGCGGGGTGAAGGTGGGGCTGGCCAACCTCACCCAGGTGGAGCGCGCCTACGGCGAAATCATGGCTGCCGTCAAAAAGGCGCAGCCCGCCGCCTGCATCGAGGGCGTCTCCGTGCAGGCGATGGCCCGCCCCGGCATCGAAGTCATCGTCGGCATGAACCGGGACGCCCAGTTCGGCCCGGTGCTCATGTTCGGGCTGGGCGGGGTGACGGTGGAGGTCTACCGCGACGTTACCTTCCGGCTCGTCCCCGTCGTCCGGCAGGACGCCGCCGAGATGATACGGGAAATTAAGGGCTACCCGCTGCTCACCGGCTACCGCGGCCAGCCGCCGGCGGACGTAGCTTACCTGGAAAAGCTGCTGGTGAAGGTCTCCGGCTTCATCGAAAAAAATCCGCGTATCCGCGAGCTGGACATCAACCCCCTCATCGCCTACCCGGACGGGGCCGTGGCCGCCGACGCCCGCATCCTCCTCGACGCCTAGTCCGTTTTCTCCAGGAGCCGCAGCGCCGAGGTCGCCGCGACGGCGCCGTCGCCGACCGCCGTAACCACCTGCCGCGGCGAGCCGCTGCGGATATCTCCCGCCGCCAGCACGTGCGGCACTTCCGTCTCCATGCGCTCGTTGACGATGATTTGCCCGGCTTCGTCCAAAGGCACGACGCCTTCCAGATAATCGGTCAGCGGCTCCAGGCCGACGTGCACCAGCACGCCGTCCACCCGGAGCGTCTCGGTCTGGCCTGATGTACCCTTAATTTCGATGGCCTCGACTTTCTCCGCGCCGGTAATAGCCGTGACGCTGGCGCCGCAGCGCACCTCTATCCTGGCTTCGGCAGCCAGGCGGTCGCAGAGGACGGCGGTGGCCGTCAGGGCGGGCAGGGCCTCGATGAGGATAACTCTGGCGGCGATTCGGGCCATGTAGAGGGCCTCGGTGACGCCGGCGTCGCCGCCGCCGCAGACCGCTACCACCTGGCCGACGTAGTGGCCGCCGTCGCAGAAGGCGCAGCTGAAGACGCCCTTGCCCTCAAGCTCCACCTCGCCGGGGACGCCCAGTTTCTTATTTTTGGACCCCCCGGCGAAGATGACGACATTGGTGGTGTAGCCCTCGCCGCGGGCGCAGCCCACCCAGCGCGTGTCGGCGAAGACCTCCAGGCCAGTGACCTCGGCCGCTTCCATCTTCAGGCCGTATTTGGCGGCCTGGCTCACCATCTCCGCCGCCAGCTTGGCCCCGCCGATACCCCCGGCGAAACCGGGGTAGTTCTCAATTGTTTCCACGTTGCGGATATAGCCGCCGGGGGTTTCTTTATCCAGCAGGAGCACGCGGCGCTTGGCGCGGGCCAGGTACATCCCGGCGGTAAGACCCGCCGGCCCCCCGCCGACGATGAGGGCTTCCCAGTCGAACATGTTGAGGCTCCTTTAGCTGCTATGTGAACAGCATAACAAACGGCTGGGGAGCGGTCAATTTTACTAGGTTTGAGATTTTCTTTTACCTCTCCCTTTCTGGGGGGGGGTAAAGGGGTGGTGTCTCCGGACTAAGCAGCTGATGGTGCGAGGGCGGCTTGGGTGGGAATAGATAACCCCGATGGGGCGGTGGGGCGTGGTATCTCAAGCCTACCTTTATAGCTACCATAAACTTAATTTATGTCTACCCAACCGTGCTATACTTGAAACAAACATACCCCCAGGAGGTATAAAATGAGCGTACAGGTAGGCCGAGAGGCCCCCGCCTTCACCGCCAGCGCCTATCACCAGGGCAAGGCCAAGGACATCAACCTGGCCGACTACCGCGGCCAGTGGCTGATGCTCTGCTTCTATCCCGCCGACTTCACCTGCGTCTGACCGACCGAGCTTACGGCAGTTGCCGTGAAGTACCCCGAGTTCCAGAAGCTGGGCGTCAACGTCGTCGCCATCAGCGTGGACTCCAACTTCTCGCACAAGGTCTGGCAGGAGGTGGAGCTCTCCAAGATGGTCGAGGGCGGCATCCCTTACCCCATGGTCTCCGACCCGGGCGGGCGCATCGGCACCCTCTACGGCGTCTACGACGAGGAAAAGGGCGTGGACGTGCGCGGCCGCTTTCTCATCGACCCGGACGGCATCGTACAGGCGATGGAGGTGCTCACTACGCCGGTGGGCCGCAACGTCGCCGAGGTGCTGCGCCAGCTGCAGGCTTACCAGCACCACCAGAAGACCGGGGAGCTGATGCCCTCCGGCTGGCAGCCGGGCAAGCCCACCCTGCCCCCGGAGACGGAGACGCTGACGCGGGCGGGGCACGTCTGGGAAATCTGGAAGCCGGACTTGGCTTTTTAAGAGAAGGGCTAAGCCGAGGATGATACTGGGCGGCTTGGGTGGGAATAGATAACTCCGACGGGGCGGCGGAGAGGATTAAACTAGGAGAGCCTAATCCGGCCGGTAAACCACGCCCTGCTCCGGCGTTTCCCACGCCTCCACGGCGGTAAGCTTCACCGGCTCGCCGGAGAGTTTCCCCTCAAGCTCGTTATAGATGGTGGCGGCCAGGTTCTCGGCGGAGGGGTTGATTTTATCAAAGGGCGCTACGTCGTTGAGGCAGGTGTGGTCGTAGCGCTCTAAAATTACGTCCAGGTGGCGCTTGACGTCGGTAAAGTCGTAGGCCAGGCCGATGTCGTTGAGCTTAGCCGCCGCCAGCCTCACCACCACCTGGTAGCGGTGGCCGTGCATGGCCTCGCACTTGCCCTTATAGCCGCGCAGGTAGTGGGCGGCGTCGAAGTGTCGCGTCACGGCAATCTCGTACACTACTCGTCGTCCTCCAGCTTAAAGACCCCCTGCTTTTCCTTGATGGCCTTGCGCATCGCCTTGATTTTCTGGCCGGTGACGGGGTGGACGGCGTTGGGGGCAATCTCGGCCAGGGGCTCCAGCACGAAGGCCCGCTCGGCCATGCGGGGGTGGGGGATGGTCAGCTCCGGAGTCTCCACCACGCTGTCGCCGTAGAGGATAATATCGACATCAATGGGGCGGGCCTCGCCCGATTTACCGCGCCTCCCCATTTTCTCCTCGATGCCCTTGACCAGCGTCAGCAGCCCCTGGGGTTTGAGGTGAGTAAAGACCTGGCAGGCCAGGTTGAGAAAGCGCGGCTGGCCGGTATTGCCCAGCGGCTCGGTCTCGTAGACGGGCGATATCTTGCCCAGGCGCATCCGCTGGGCCAGCAGCACCAGGGCGCGGTCAAGGTTGGCCTGGCGGTTGCCCAGGTTGGAGCCCAGGCTCAGATAGACGGTAACGGGTTCAGTCACCGACGGCCCCCCTTCGGATAATGGCGTCGCTCATGCGGCAGACCAGTGCCGTGGGCCGCACGTCGTGGACGCGGACGATGTCGGCCCCGTTGGCGATGCCGATGGCCGTCACCGCCAGGTTGCCTTCCAGGCGCCGGTCGGGCGGCAGGTCGAGCACCAGGCCGATGAGCGACTTGCGCGACGTCCCCAGCAGGATTGGCTTGCCGAGCACTTTCAATTCGGCCAGGCGGTTGACCAGCTCCAGGTTCTGCTCCAGCGTCTTGCCGAAGCCGATGCCGGGGTCGACGATGATATTCTCCGGGGCGACGCCGGCCCCCTCGGCGGTGGCGATGCCCGCTTCCAAATCCGACAATACCCCGGCCACGATGCCCGCCCGGGGCGGGGCGTCGCGCTGGTTGGCCATGAGGATGAGGGGCGTTCCGGCAGCGGCGGCCACTTCGGCCAGGGCCGGGTCGCGCTTGAGGCCCCAGATATCGTTGATGATACTCGCCCCGGCGGCGACGGCCCGGCGGGCCACGCCCGATTTATAGGTATCGATGCTGACGGGCACGCTCAACTCGGCGGCCAGGCGCTCGATGACGGGGATGACGAGGTGCAGCTCTTCGTCGTAGTCGCCGGGGGACATCGGCTCGGTGCCGGGGCGGGTGGACTCCCCACCCACGTCGATGATATCCGCCCCCTCGTCCACCATGCGCCGCGCCTGGGCCACCGAAGCCTCGATATCGCCGCCCAGCCCGTCGCCGGAGAAGGAATCGGGGCTGAGGTTGACCACCCCCATGACGTAGGTGCGCTCGCCCCAGCGGAACTCGGTCGCCCCGCAGCGCGTCGCCGCCAATGTCCTCACGTTCATTTTTTACCTGCTAGCCCGCATTACTTAACATATTTTAACACTTTAACACCCCGAAGGAAATATCCGCCGCCCGCCGAGGAAAAGACGAACCAAAAATGATTTCCGCAATCACCTGCAGGAGAAAAATAGCGAAATAACGAGCTTTTTTGTCTTTAATGGATGTAAATAACTCTATATAGTGCTATATCCGGTTGCGCTCGCCGCCAATCTGCGGTATGATGTAGATGTTAGCACTCTCCACACGAGAGTGCTAATGCCTGTAACCTAACCATCTGTTCAAATGAGAAAGGAGGCAACCAAGGTATGGCAGCTAAACTACAGCCAATGGCTGACCGCGTTCTGGTAAAGCCCATCGAGAAAGAGGAAAAGACGAAATCCGGGATATACCTGCCGGACACGGCCAAGGAAAAACCCCAGGAGGGCAAGGTGCTGGCGGTGGGGCCGGGCAAGTACGGCGACGAGGGCGACCGCATCCCCATGGACATCAAGGTGGGCGATACGGTGATTTACGCCAAGTACGGCGGCACCGAAATCAAGATCGATGATGAAGAGCTGATTATCCTTCGCGAGAGCGATATTCTGGCGAAGAAATAACCGATAAGGCAGCCTAAGGAGGAAGCAATAATATGGCCAAACAGATAATTTTCGGAGAAGAAGCCAGACACGCCCTTAAAAAGGGCATCGACGCCCTGGCCGACGCCGTGAAGGTCACCCTGGGGCCCAAAGGCCACTGCGTGGCCCTGGACAAAAAGTGGGGGGCGCCCTCCGTCATTGACGACGGCGTCACCATCGCCAAGGACATCGAGCTCCCCGACCCGTTCGAGAACATGGGCGTGCAGCTCGTCAAGGAGGCGGCCTCCAAGACCAACGACGCCTGCGGCGACGGCACCACCACCTCGACCATTCTGGCCCACGCCATCATCAACGGCGGCTTCAAGAACATCGCCGCCGGCGCCGAGTCGCAGGGGCTGAAGCGGGGCATCCAGAAGGCCACCGACGCCATCGTCACGGCGCTCAAGGCGGCCACCACCGAGGTCAAGGACAAGGAGCAAATCGCCCAGGTGGGCACCATCACCGCCAAAGACCCCGAAATCGGCAAGCTCCTGGCCGAGGTCATGGAGAAGGTCGGCAAGGACGGCGTCATCACCGTCGAGGAGTCCAAGGGCACCCAGTACGAGATAGAGTACGTCGAGGGCATGCAGTTCGACCGCGGCTACATCAGCCCCTATTTCGTCACCAACGCCGAGCGCATGGAGACCGAAATCGAAGACCCCTACATCCTGATTACGGACAAGAAAATCTCGGCGGTGGCCGACCTGCTGCCCGCCCTGGAGAAAATACTTCAAGTTTCCAAGAACCTGCTCATCGTCGCCGAGGACATCGACGGCGAGGCCCTGGCCACGCTGGTGGTCAACAAGCTGCGCGGCACCATCAACGTCCTGGCCGTCAAGGCCCCCGGCTTCGGCGACCGCCGCAAGGCCATGCTGGAAGACATGGCCATCCTCACCGGCGGCAAGGTCATCTCCGAGGACATCGGCCGCAAGCTGGATTCCGTCGTTGTGGAAGACCTGGGCCGCGCCCGGCGCGTAACCTCCGATAAGGACAACACCACCATCGTCGAAGGCAAGGGCGCCGAGGCAGAAATCAAGGCCCGCATCAAGCAAATTAAAGCCCAGATTGAAGAGACGACTTCCGACTTCGACCGCGAGAAACTACAGGAGAGGCAGGCCAAGCTGGTAGGCGGCGTAGCCGTCATTAAAGTAGGCGCCTCCACCGAGGTCGAGCTTAAAGAGAAGAAACACCGCGTCGAAGATGCGCTCTCGGCCGTCCGGGCCGCCGTTGAGGAAGGTATCCTCCCCGGAGGCAGCGTCGGTCTGCTTAACGCCCTGCCCGCCCTGGACAAGCTCAAGCTGACCGGCGACGAGGCCACCGGCGTCGACGTCGTCCGCAAGGCGGTCATGGAGCCGCTGCGCTGGATTGCCGCCAACGCCGGCAAGGACGGCTCCGTCATCATCGACCAGGTCAAGAAGAGCCCCAAGGGCGTCGGCTACGACGCCGAGAACGACGAGTTCGTCAACATGGTGGAAAAGGGCATCATCGACCCCACCAAGGTCGTCCGCACCGGCCTGGAGAACGCCGCCAGCATCGCCGTGATGGTGCTGGTCACCGAGTCGCTCGTCTCCGACATCCCCGAGAAGGAGAAGGCGGGCAGCGGTATGCCCGGCGGCATGGACGGCATGGGCGGCATGGGCGGCATGATGTAAGCCCGTAACCCGTTTAGTTTAATTGATAGCCGCCGCTCGGCCAAGGGTGGCGGCTATTTTTTCTGGCCGGCTTGACACTGTAATCGTGGAATTGCTACACTTTTCTTGTCCCCCGGATTATGTCAGGGGCGGACGATTTAAGGAAACCGCCGTGAAAAAGATTGGCATCCTCTACCACCCCAAGGTGGCCGCCACGCGCGCTAAGGCCCGCGAGCTTGAGGCGTTTATCAAGTCGCGAGGGATTTCGGTCTGGGTCGGCTCGGCCTGGGAAAAGGCCCGGGCCGGTGACAAGCTCGCCGGCACCGACCTGCTCCTCACCGTCGGCGGCGACGGCACCATCCTGCGCGCCGTGCAGATAGTGCTGCCCGGCGCAACCCCCATCACCGGCATCAACCTGGGCAAGCTGGGCTTCATGACCGAGCTCGACGCCGACGAGGCGATAGCCAAGCTGCCGCCCCTCCTCGAAGGCCAGGGCTGGCTCGACGAGCGCGCCATGCTGCGGGCCGAGCTGACCAGCCAGGGACAAGAGACGCGCACCTTCGACGCCCTCAACGACGTGGTGGTGGCGCGGGGGGAAATCGCCCGGCTGATACGCCTCGAGGCCGCCGTGGACGGCCAGCCGCTGGCCGCCTACAAGACCGACGCCGTCGTGGTGGCCACGGCCACGGGCTCCACCGGCTACGCCCTGGCGGCGCGCGGCCCTATCCTGTACCCCGCCTCGCGC
>Ga0315534_1002411_pt1 | contig 12555 bp, 10 predicted proteins | sample SalMarSW160240MG_FD_203094 | JGI IMG/M metagenome (GOLD analysis project Ga0315534, IMG submission 203094) | Salt marsh sediment microbial communities from the Plum Island Ecosystem LTER, Massachusetts, United States - Salt Marsh Sediment SW1602-40 ... | reverse complement strand
GGGGCCCGTTCGGCAGACGTCACAATCATGGCCGATCCGCCGTCGAACAGCATATTGGACATCTTGGCCCGCAGCGGCCGGGCAAGCATTTTGGAGGACATCACCTCTTCAATGGTCAAGGGCTTTCTGAAAAAGGCATGGGGATTCATCTCCGCCCATTTCCGGTTGGACACACAAACGGCCGCCATCTGCTCGTCTGTGGTCCCTGTTTCATACTGATAGCGCATGGTGGCCAGGGCGGTTAACGAAGAGAAGTTCTGCCCGAAGGGCACTTCCCACTCGTTCGACATTCCGGCAAAGGCAAACAGGTCGATTCCTGCCTGTCCAGACGGCATACCGGTTGCCAGCTTTTCAGTCTGCACCATCAGCACATTTTTAGCGTCCCCCTGGGCTAACAGGGCACAGGCCAGCTTCAGGGAAATGGAACTGCTGGATCCTCCAGACCAGATATTGCTGTTGCTCTTGACGTTTTTGAGCCCCAGTTCCTCCACAATCCGACCCGTGGCCATTTCATTGGTGAAAACACCGCTGAACATGGCCGCCGTGGGCATGATGCAATCGATCTCCTCTTTATCGATCCCCGCGTCCTCGATGGCCAGTTTCGCTGATTTCACGGCAAACTGAATCGCCTCAATTTCAGGGAATCGGCCGGTCGGCACTTCACCGATACCAATGATCGCCCCTTTTCCCTTTAAGTTACTCATAATTACCTCCTATTTGTGAATACCCTTGTTTTTGTTGCATCTTTAAGCGATACTGTAAAAGCCAGCCAATCAATCTCACAAACCCAATTGGGCACCAATAATGTTTTTTTGGATCTGCGTTGTCCCGCCACCTATGGGAAGCACCAATACATCTCTCAGATATCTCTGGGCATCGTATTCCATGGCGTACCCATACCCCCCCAATATCTGGACGCCCTGAAGGCATACCTTTTTCGCTACCTCTGCGCAATAGTACTTTGACATAGAGGTCTCCTTTATGGCTTCCATACCTTGAGTGTCTCTCCAGGCAGCATAATAGGCCAGTTGCCTTGCCGCCTCGAGTTCGGTGGCCATCTCCACCAGCATATGCTGGATAACCTGAAATCGTCCGATTGGCTTACCAAACTGTTCCCGCTCCTTTGAATAATTGAGTGCATATTCGAAGGCCCCCTGACCTATACCCAGGGCACAGGCCGAAAGAAGAAGCCTTTCCGAGTTGAGCAGCCGCATCATCTGGGTCCACCCCTTGTTCAGGTTCTCCGGGCCGCCTAAGATATTTTCGGGCGGAACCTTTACCTCATCATAGTAGACCTCACAGGTATTTGAACCCCTATAACCTAAGTCCTTAATAGGTCTTGCGCTGAACCCTTCTGATTTGGTCTCAACCAAGAAGTCGGTGATGCCCTTGAATTTCGATTCGGCTGTGCGCGCATTGGTGACGGTTATATCGGCCACACCCGCACCAGAGGTGAACATCTTGGTTCCGTTGATCACATAATATCCATCCTTGAAAACGGCCTTCGTTTGAATACTTGCCGCATCGGATCCGGCATTGGGCTCTGTAAGGGCATAGGCAAATTTAAGCTCACCCTTGGCCAGGCGGGGAAGATAGGCCTTTTTTTGTTCCTCGTTCCCATTCACCCCAATAATGGTATTTCCGTACAGGATAATGTTCCCGGCTGCCCAGGCCAATACCGGAAGTTTTTTTGAGATTTCTTCAAAAAAGATCATCTCATCGATTATATTTCCGCCTTGTCCACCATATTCTTCTTGAACGTTAATCCCCATAAACCCCAGATCACAGAGCTTTTGTAAAAGCTCATGAGGAAACTCATCTTTTTCGTCGATCTCTACAGCGACCTCTCGAGGAATCTCAGTTTCCACAAATCGGCAAATAGTATCTCTCAGCATTTTTTGCTCTTCGGTAAAATTAAAATCCATTATGAATACCTCCTTATTCGAGTTTGTTCTTTCCGTGCTCTATGGGCAGTTATGAAAAGGCTTTGGTGCTTGTTCGTATTACTGTCATACCAAGCGTCTTTCAAAACCTTCGTATATGTGATCTGTGTTGTATGATATGCGATTACCTTGTCCATATCTTATATCACACATCCCACATCCGATTTTCTGACGAGCTCCGATATCCCGCTCAAGTCTCGATACCTTTTTAGGCTTTTGAGATGCTTTGTCCCAGTTGCTTGCATACTGTAATACATTCTGCAACCATTTCATGTATCACTTCACCTGCAGGCTTTATTTCCTCCACTTGGGCGACGCTTTTGCCGGCGCTCCACAGCTCCAACCACCTTTTCGATCCCAACTCCGGACGCTTATCGAAATCCTTTATGCTTTCAGCAAGCCAATTGGCAGGATTCTCCGTGATCCGGTCCGTACACACGATGTCCTCAGGGCCACTTGTCACCACGGCCTCCTTGTAAGTTGAAATTGCCCTAGACTCGCTCGTTGCGATCAAGCGCGTTCCCACTATTACGGCACAGGCACCAAGGGCTAACGCTGCCGCCATCTGCGCACCGGTGCTGATCCCACCGGCAGCTATGACCGGTAGTTCCACCTTGGACTTAAGGTATGGCACCAATACGATCGTAGGAACCGTACCCGAGTGCCCCCCGGCATCGGAAGCCACCGCAATCAACCCATCAACCTTTCTGTCGCGGGCTTTTAATCCCTGGTTCAGGGAAATAACGTCTGCAAAAACCCTTCCCCCATTTGCGTGCACATCATCAAGGATGAGTCGAGGATCTCCGAGTGACGTAATAAAAAACTTCACACCGGCATCCAAACAGACCGTCAGCTGTTTTTTCCACTCGAACCTCCCGGACAGGTGGATATTGACCCCAATCGGCTTGTCTGTTCCTCGCCTGATATTCTTTAGCGTCTTCTTAAGATCTTCGATCGTCCGAAAATTGGGCAACGGAATCGATCCAAGGCCTCCGGCTTTCGAAACCGCAACGGCGAGCTCCTCATACGATATCAGGAACATGGGGGCGCCAATGATAGGGTAAACGACACCCAACATCCTGGTAAAAGCTGTCTCTATTCTTTCCATGAACACATCTGCCTTTAGGAATGTGGATAATTCAGCCACTACTGGGCAGGTAAGATTCGACACCTCACCTCGATATCCGCTCGCGAAACATCTAAATCCCCATTTTAATATCCTCCACTAATGCCAGTGCACTGGCCGCTACTGAAGGAAGCCCCGTGGTTCCAGTGGGTTTCGCTCCATCTCCCACGTTGTAGAGATTCTCTATAGGTGTCTTATGTGGTAGATCATTGCCCGGCCAGCAGTGCATTCCTGGCCACCTGCCATGATAAAATCCTGATTTGAGAATCCTTGCCCGTTTTTGGAAATCCGGTATGAGATCTTCGAGGTCTTGCACGCAGAGCTCCACCTCCCTTTTCTTATCAAAGGGGGGGAGAGAGGATCCGGGTCCACCGCCGGCCATGAGCAGCTGCTTTCCGGTGGGAGCCAGCTCGGGACACACGGTGGTCGGCTGGTAGAGGGCATTTATTCTTCGTGCACCCGTGACCATAAGAGAGGGGTAATCAATGAGCGGCTCCTCTGCCGCTATCTGCACAGCGATGACCGGTGCAGGCTTGGCCTTTCGCTCTAGCTCCATCAAGTAGCCCCTGTCAAAATGTTCTTTGCCTGTAAGTTCCACTGTCTTTCTCGGACCGGTATTGCTAATGACGATCTTTGCCTGTACTTCGATTTCGCCCTCCTTGGTTAAAACCAGAGCGCCTCGCACAACCCCCCCATGTGATAGTATTCTTTTGACTGAAGAGCCTGTCCATATCGCCCCGCCCAACTCCCGTATTCTTTGAGCGAGGGCATCTGGGAGCGCTCCACTCCCTTCCGGACAGAACCCGAAACTGCTAATACCACCCAGCCGTTTGATGAAACGGAAATACTCGCTTGCCGGAATCTCATCGGCATTAATCAGCAGGGTTGCACAAATCAAAGTCTGAAATATGCCGAGAATAGTCTCGTTTTCAGTATACTGAAGTAACCATTCCCTCATACTCAGGTCCCTCGTCTGCTTGAGCCACTCTCGTGCATGTGAAAAGGCATTAAGAACCTTTTCGACCTCATCAGCATCCTCAGATGCCACCGATAAGAGCCTTTTCAGGGCGCCCTTAGGTGGAATCTCATATGGTTTTCCCTGTATCAGGACGTGGACTGGGCCTGCAGGTCTGACCTGAAAGTCCGCATGCACTCGGCTGAAAACCTCCTCAACAACACCTCCTAGTTCCACACCGATTACCCCGGTGGTACATATGAATCCCTGGGATTCGAAACTCGAGCACCGGCCCCCGATCCGATACAGTCTCTCAGCCACGAGGCTTTTGTAGCCTTCATTGGCGAGAAGAGCAGCGGCACACATGCCGCCCATCCCCGAGCCGATAATCAATACATCACATGAAAAACTCATAACAATCAACCGCTTTCAGCCTGGTTTCCGGGCAGCAAAACCGAAAAAGGACATACTTCCTAAAAGCTAAGAGATTCCCTGCAGAGTCCTGGTCAAACGATCATTGCTCTTCCATTGATTGCTCTGTCTTTGCCCCGTAATCCTGCCTCGCCATCCTCCTCTGCCTCCAGAAACAAAGCGGAGGCAGAGGTCATGATCAAAAGAAGTCACCTAGGACTACTCATTATTAATACTGAGGTGTCCTGGCCTCCCGAATAGGATCGGCGATGAAGAACCTCATCTTTTTACCATCGGCCCTGAGGACGTAGCTTGAAAAACTGCTCACATGCTGCTTTGGCCCAAAGGTAAGATTGGGGCACATACCTCCCATATCGAAATTCTTTATGGATTCCAATCCCTTAACAAAGGAGTCGGGTGTGAGGTTTCGTCCTGCATTGCGTAGCCCTTGATCCACGGCATAAGCATAACCCCATGCTGCCAGATACAAATAGTCCGGGTACATGGGATTACCAAGGGTCTTTTCATAGTTACCGTATTTCTTAGTAATTTCCTTTACCCGTTTAATGCCCGTGGTGTCCATATGGCCTGGTGCGAAAGGAGTTACCAGCATGTAGCCATCGGCATGCTGTTTAGCTAGCGCAAAGAGCGGCGGAACGCCTGTGGTGTTGTTGGATATGAGATTAACGTCCCATCCCATCTTGACCTTTTGCTTGATTATGGCTGCCGACTGGGGCAGATAGGTCCACAAGACGATCCAGTCGACGTTTGCCTCCTTCATGGCACCCATATGCGGAGTAAAGTCGATCGTACCCATTTTGTATGGTGCTACCTTGAGGATTTTTGACTTCATCAATTTGGCTGCAGCTTGAGCACCCTCTAATCCTTCTCTTCCAAACCCATCGTCCTGATAGATCATCCCGATCCTTGCTTTGGGATTCTTTTCCAAAATGTACTCCACCGCCCTACAAGCCATACTGAATTGAACGGTATGAGGCACGAACACCCATTTGTTACCCGGAGAAAAGAATTTCTTGTTCGCCCCATGGGGCATCAAGACAACCTCATTCTCCTCACAGAGCGGAAGGATCGCACTTGAGCCGGCGCTTCCCAGATTGAAGCCGATCATGAAAATCTCATCCTTGAAAATGACCTTCCTCGCTGCCTTCATGGTAGTGTTGGGCATGATCCCGTTATCTTCGACGATAAGTTCAATCTTCCTGCCATGTATACCGCCCGTATCGTTGACCCATGCGGCGTAGTCCCGGAATGCCTGCGCTATGGGAGGTCCGCCATATTTACCCGGTCCGGAAAGATCAACCAGACAGCCTATTTTTACGGAGGTATCTGTGACACCCCGAACTCCTTTCGCCCATGCACCGCTCACTACAAGGCACAAGGCAACTGCCAAAAAAATGCTGATGATTATGGTTCTGATTTTCATGGTACTTCCTCCTTTCTTTTGATGAGGTAATTAACCAATCCGCTCCCATAGCGGACTGAACGAATACTTGGCGCCTCGTGACGAATTCGAACATATAAAGGCATTCTAAATGCTCCCAATTTCGATAGAGGTTCTTCCGGCATTAAAAGAGAGCCATGATCAAAAAGCTAATACTTGAAAGGCCATGTTTTCCAATAAACCTTGGCCCTCCGGTAAATGCCGGACAATCCCTGTGGTTCGAATAAGAGGGTGACAACGATAATCAAGCCGAAAATTCCCAACTTCAAGTCTACGATGACCCCGCTGAGAACTGGATAGCTCTCCTTAAAGAAATCCGTTAGGTAGATAATGAAGTGGGGGATGCCCGTAATCAGAATAGCCCCCATTATTGACCCAAGAATTGACCCAAGCCCTCCCAAGATAATCATAGCGATATAGGCAATTGAGAGGGATATATCAAAGCTGCCCGGCACGATCCACTTCTGATAATGAGCCATAAGGCAACCAGCAACACCCGCGTAAAACGAGCTCACTGCAAAGGCCATTACCTTATATTTTGCGAGGGAAATACCCATGGCCTCAGCAGCGATGTCTCTGTCTCGTATAGCAATGAAATTCCTACCTATTTTGGTTCGAACGAGGTTTTTTGAACAGATAGCAGCGATGGCCGCAAAACTCATGATCAGGTAGAAATAATGCTGTTGTGTCTTTATCGTAAAGCCACCTACTCCAATCCTCTTTACCGCCATACCCATATCACCCTGGGTCAGATCCCAGTGGAAGATAATGTACTCCACGATAAAGCCAAAGGCAAGCGTACCCAAAGCGAGGTAGAGACCTTTGAGCCTCAGGGACGGGATACCGACGATCATTCCCAATAGGGCTGCCATAAGCCCGGAAAGACCAAGCGAGAGAATAAAGGGTATTCCCAGCTTCCCTGTCAGCAGAGCGGTCGTATAGGCACCAATGGCAAGAAAGGCTCCATGTCCAAGAGATATCTGGCCCGTATAGCCAGTCAGGAGATTAAGGCCGATAGCCCCGATTGTGGCTATCCCCATTTCATTGAGAATACTCAGTTGATATCGGGTCAAGAAAAACGGGGAAACAAGCATGCAAGCAATAAAAATGCCCAGCCAAACCTTAATCCAGAGGGTCTGCAAGAGATCCATATCCTCCCGGTAGCTTACCTTGAACTTACCACTCATGGTACTGTTTCTAAACCCTTTCTACCTTTTCTTTGCCGAAAATGCCGTTTGGCCTGATCATCAACACGATGATCATTATGGCAAAGGCTGCAACGTCCTTGATATCTCCGAAATGGAAACCCCCTATTTCCATACCACTCAGATAATTGGCTGCAAGGCCCTCAACAATGCCAACGATTACGCCGCCTAAAATAGCTCCTCCTATGCTCTCCATCCCACCCAGTATAGCCGCTGCCATGGCCTTTATGCCTGTGTGACTCATGACGAGGCGAACAAAGCTCTGTTCGGCTAGAAAAATTCCTGCCACGGCTGCCACAAGTGCCCCTATGGCCCACGCCACCATATGAATTCTTTTTACATTTATCCCCATAAGTCCTGAGGTATCCGAATCCTCCGCCGTACCCTTCATAGCAATGCCCAAGAGGGATCGATTAAAAAACAGCACGAACAGCACCAGAAGAATAATAGAGATACCAATGGTGTAGAGGGATCCTTGGGACAGGACAATCCCCCCAATCGTAACCGTTTTATTCGTAAACGGGGAGTGAATTGCATAGACATCATGACCCCAGACCAATCCCGCAATGCACGTGAGGATGCTGGCCAATCCCACAGTCACCATTATAGTGGAATACATGGCTTCTCCCACCATTCTCCTGAAAAAGAGAATGTCTATGATCCCACCCAGAACAGCAGCTAGAATCAGGGTAATGAAGAATGCAGCCAGATACGGTACACCCATCAAGGTAACAAAATTGTAACAGAGAAAGGCCCCAACCATGGCCAATTCGCCCTGCGCAAAGTTTATGATACCGGTTGACTTAAAGATCAAAACAAACCCAAGGGCAAGCAATGCATAGATGGCCCCCATCGATAAACCATTAAACAATATTTCCAAGACCTTTAGCATAAGGCTTTCTTGTCTCCAGGGCCGATAGTTGCCCCTTATCTGGTGCTGCTGTAAAGCTCTTCGATCTCCTCACTAAAGCGCTCGGCGATGACCTTTCTCTTCACCTTCTGTGTTGCCGTGAGTTCTTCGTCATCCTGATCCAGCTCTTTTTCCAGAATTTTGAATCTCTTTATGGTTTCTACCTGGGCAAAGGTCTCATTGGCCTTCTCGATTTCGTTTTGGATGAGACCACAAACAGACCGATTCTGTGCAAGGCTCTTGTAGGTTGTATAGGCTATTCTACTGTTTTGTGCCCAGTTTCCAACGTTATCGTAATCGAGCTGTATCAAAGCCGTGAGGTATTTCCGTCTATCCCCGATTACAATGGCCTCCTTTATGTACGGGCTGCATTTCACCCTGTTTTCGATCTCGGATGGAGATATGTTTTTTCCTCCAGATGTGATGATGATATCTTTCTTCCGGTCAACTATAAAAAGGTGCCCGTCTTCATCAAGCTCACCCACATCCCCGGTGTGCAACCATCCGTCTTTGAGTATTTCCCCAGTTGCTTGAGGATCACGATAATACCCCTCAAACACAGAGCCGCCTTTCAGGAGGATCTCTCCGTCTTCAGCTAGCATGAATTCCAATGCTTTGACCGGCTCTCCAACAGAACCATCCTTTATCCTGTCTTGTGGACCTGAAACCGTGCCGCACTCTGTTAGCGCGTACATCTCAATTGTGCTGATACCGAGAGATCTAAAAAAGGCCAGCACCTCGGGAGCGATGGGCGCCCCACCACTCATGATGCAACGGACTCCCAACAGTCCAATTTTGTCTCTCACAGCCCTGAAAATGCAAAGGTATCCCAGCCCATAAGCCAACAATAATGGGATGGGCACGCGCTCCCTGTTCATTCTGCGCCTGGAAACTGCTTTCCCTACAGGCTCCCACAAACGATACATAAACCGCTTAAACCACGTTGTATCCTCGAGCTTTATCTGCACAGCCGAGTGAAGCTTTTCTAGAATCCTCGGAACGCCTGCAAAGAAGGTGGGCGATATCTCCTGGATATTTTGCTGCACGGTATCTATAGATTCCGCAAAGTTGATCGTATAGCCTAAAATGAGCGGCATGACCATGGAAAGGCTTCGCTCAAGGATATGGCATAGTGGCAGGTACGATACCAGAGAGTCTTTATCGGTAAAATGAATTACAGGCTGCACCCCATGTATGATCTGGTACATGATATTACTGTGGGTTAGCATGGCACCCTTTGGATGACCCGTAGTCCCGGAGGTATAGATGATGAGGGCGACATCTTCAGGTTTTGTCTGTTCGACGAGCTGCTTGAACATGTGAGGGGCTCGTTTATGCGCCAGCCTGCCCAATTCCTCTACCTCTTGATAGCTGATGATCAAGGAGTCCTCATAATGGCGAAGCCCCTTCATATCAATCACCACCATTTTCTTGAGCAACGGGAGGTCTTCCTTAATTGCCAAGACCTTGTCAGCTTGTTCCTGATCGCTCACCACCACTATTCGAGACCTGGAATGATCCAGTATATACTGAACCTGTTCCTCCGAATTCGTGGGGTAGATACCCACGGATACCCCACCGAGGCACTGAAATGCAAGGTCTGCGAAAATCCACTCAGGCGAATTCTCGCCAAGTATGGATGCATGATTGCCACGCTCCATTCCAATCTCCAGGAGACCCAGGCAGAAGATCGTTACCTTCTCCAGATATCTGCTCCAAGAGATCTCTTGCCAGATACCCTTGTATTTCTCCCGCATGGCTACCCGCTCCTGATAGAGTTCGGCCTTTTCCAGCAGAAGTTTGGGAAGCGTAGTGTTCAGATCATTCATAACTGATTTCCCAGTTCAGCTTTATGATTTAGGAAGGAGCCGTTATGCAATCGCTTAAGACCCATATCTATCCTTCTGGTAGTCCTCGGTTTCCACCGTACTGATGAAGATGACAGTACTCTGATTTATCGAGCCTGTTCCTCCCCCAAGTAGGCACTTATGACCTCTGGGTTTTGGGTAATCTCTCTCGGTGTTCCTTCTGCGATCTTGATCCCGAAGTTCAATACGGTAACTCTATCCGAAAGGTCCATTACCACTCCCATATCGTGTTCTATGAGTACAACGGTGATCCTCATATCCTCATTAATATCCAAAATATAGCGGGCCATGTCCTCGGTCTCTTCCAGATTCATCCCGCTCACCGGTTCATCGATCAAAACCAGTTTCGGTTCCATTGCAAGGGCTCGGCCCAGTTCTACTCGCTTTTGCAGCCCATAGGAGAGACCTCCAACGGGGGTGTTTCTCACCGGTTGTAGATCGAGAAATTCGATCACATCCTCCACTTTGTCCCGGCTTTCAACCTCCTCTCGTAAGCATTTTCCGAGATACAAGGCGGCTCTGAACAGGCCATATTTAGTGCGATATCCTTGTGCGGACATGAGATTGTCCAACACTGTCATTCCCCTGAAGAGCTCAATATTTTGAAAAGCTCGCGCAATGCCCAGGTGGGCGATCTCATGAGGCTCTTGACCCATCACTTGGCTGCCCTCAAAAATAACGCTCCCTGCCTGGGCTTGATAGATACCGCTGATACAATTGAAGATGGTGGTCTTCCCCGCCCCATTGGGACCAATAATGGAATAGATCTCCTCGGGACTCACCGCAAACGAAACTCCTTGCACCGCCTTAATGCCGCCGAAACTCATGGAGAGATTCGAAACCTCCAGCTGATACGATGTATCATTCACGACAGCCACCGTTTTCTTCTTCTGTAATGCTTAACATCTCGAAAGCTCTTCTTGGTGCCTACTTCGGTAAGTCCAAGATAGAATTCCCGGATATCTTTGTTCTCCCGCAAGGTTTCACTCTCTCCTTCCATGACTACCCTGCCGTTCTCCAATATATACCCGTAGTGGGCTATGGATAAGGCCACGTTTGCATTCTGCTCAATAAGCAGGATAGCCACCTGCTCCTGACTATTAATGCGGGCGATAATCTCAAATATCTCCTTAACCGTGAGAGGAGCTAGGCCTAGGGACGGCTCGTCCAACATTACTAGTTTAGGATCGGCCACGAGTGACCTCGCGATGGCCAGCATTTGCTGCTCTCCTCCGCTCAGGTATCCTGCCAATTGGTTGCTTCGCTCTTTGAGAATGGAGAAGTAGTCAAAAACCAATCCCTTTTTTGCTGAAAAGGTGCTTCTGTTCTCGAGGGTGTAGGAGCCGATTAGAATATTCTCTTCTACCGTCAGTTCTGCGAATATTCTTCTTCCCTCCGGAATCTGCAGAATGCCCTTCGACACGATCTCATGGGGCTCTTTGTCGTTGATTATTTCTCCCTCGAATTCAATGCTTCCGTCTTCAACAGCCAGATTGAGCGTCTTCCTGATGCCGGAGATCGTGTTTATGGTAGTGGTTTTGCCTGCACCGTTCGCACCGAGGAGCGCAACAATTCTCAAGTGGGGGACCTGGAGAGAAATGCCTTTCAGGGCCAGGATAATGTCATTATAGGTAGTCTCAAGGTTTGTGATTTTAAGCATAACTTCCTGCGGGCCACTGGCCAAAGACAGTACCTAGAAGAATGCCCCACCGTTCAATACCAGGACATGACCGGTCATATAGTTTGTTGGGCTTGAAGCTAAATAAAGAGCTGTTTGTGCGATTTCCTCGGGCGTTGCTACGCATTTCAGCGGCGTAAACTGGTATTCGTTTTTCATCAACTTCTCATTGCTCCACAGCGCCTCGCTGAACTTGGTTTTTACGATACGGGGGGCAATTGCATTAACGCGGACATTGTAAGGGCCCATTTCTAAAGCCATTTGTTTGGTCAACATGTTTATGCCGGCCTTGCTAATGCAATAGGGTCCTAACCCCTCTGCCGGGCTAACGCCTCCTGCCGAAGATATATTGATAATATTTCCCGATTTCTGATCCCGCATGACCTCGCCGACCATTTTGCTCAACATGAAATACCCCTTCAAGTTTGTTTCCATGATATGATCAAAGGTTTTTTCATCGGTATCAACAATGGGCCCCATGGCAGGATTGGTGGCTGCGTTATTGACGAGTATATCAATTCGGTTAAACCCCTCCATCGCCTTGTCAACGAGGTTCTTTAGATCATCTACCTTTCGGGTATGGGTTGGGACACACAAGGCCTTTCGCCCCTTGGTCTCGATTTCCTCAGCAACCTTTTCGAGATCCGGAAGTTTACGGCTCGCAATGGCCACATCTGCCCCGGCATCTGCAAAGGCGAGAGCAATTGCTTTTCCGATCCCACGGCTTGCGCCGGTAACCACCGCCACCTTTCCTTCTAAAGAGAGAAATGAACAATCCATACGTCCTCCTTATTGATCTATTGCGCCTCTAAGGTGAGCTAAAATGCCTAAAGTTGGAGCTAGCTCATTTTCGGCACTGCTAACTCTAGGCACTTAGTCTGATCTCCGCCATCTCCTCCACGAGTTTCTTGCATTCTGACAGCACATCGCGGGCTTCTGCGTAAATGGTCATTCTTTCAGCCATGGGGGAACCCTCACCGTGAAGACAGATTGTCTC
>Ga0315534_1002410_pt1 | contig 12556 bp, 6 predicted proteins | sample SalMarSW160240MG_FD_203094 | JGI IMG/M metagenome (GOLD analysis project Ga0315534, IMG submission 203094) | Salt marsh sediment microbial communities from the Plum Island Ecosystem LTER, Massachusetts, United States - Salt Marsh Sediment SW1602-40 ... | reverse complement strand
GATCGGAATTTGGCGCTATTCCGCGGGTAAGTCGACCCTCCCACCAGAGCACACAAATTCTTCTACATCAATGACTTAGCGTGGCTGTGCTGGCAGTCTTTGGCGAAAGACTCTCTGGGTTCAAATCCCTGTTAAGGGGGAAAATACAGGGAAATTTCGCAAATCTAGCCACGAAGTCGCGAAGACGGCTCGTTTTCTGACTATAAGTCAGCTAGTTACACCCAAATTCCCTCCGCACCCGAACAGGGAATTTTCTGAAGCTAACGGGGAATTGTTTCCCGCATAGCAGGGAATAATTCAGCCAATCAATGCGGAATGGGGTTTTCGGTACACACAGGCGCGACGCGCGCCAACATAATTGGGAAGCCAGATCAAGCGTAAAGGCGCGCCCTTCGCTAGAGGACGCGCCTCGTTTTCCTTTCTCGATTTACCCAGACCTTAGCGGCGGCGGATGAGCTGCATTTGCGTTGCCGTGCTCCTGCGCTTTGGGATCGCGCGCTGCTTCGACCCTGCTGCCTTGCGCTTCTCCGCATCGGCGGCGAGTTTGCGCTTCGCCGCAGCCTTCAGCGCCGCATTTCGCTTGCGCTTGTCCTGCGCGGCCGTGGTTTTTGCCTGCCTTTGTTTCTTGAGCTTGGCCGCTTCTGCCTCGCGTTTGCGTTTGGCAATCGATGCATCTCGAGCGGCCTTCGCGGCAGCCTTTTTGCGTTTAGTTTCGGCAGCCAGCGCCTTGATGCGATCCACGGCCGCGTCCTTCTTGGCGGCATCGTCGGTACGCTTCGGAGCCTGTGTAGCCGGAACCGTCAGATTGCCGCTCGGGCGATCGAATGCGCTGTCGGGCTTCGGCTTAGGCGTGGGAACCGGATCGTCGTCCGGGTTGAACACGCCGGTCTTCGGCGGGCTGACCAGATCGTTCGGGCGATCGAATGCGCTGTCGGGCTTCGGCTTAGGCGTGGGAACCGGATCGTCGTCCGGGTTGAACACGCCGGTCTTCGGCGGGCTGACCAGATCGTTCGGGCTGTCGAGAGCAACCGTGCTCTGCTTCGGTTCACAGGTTACCGTGTACTTCCGCCAGTCGGACATTTTCTTGCCGAGTAGGAGCGTGGTGTTGGCCACGCTGCCATCGAAATTGAATGCCGGTGACGTCTGGTATTCCTTGAAGGCCACAAGGCGGAAGTAGCCGGCATATTTCTGGGTGCCGCTATCCGTGCCCGTGTTCGTGGCCACCAGGCCTGTCTGGGGGCCGGACCCGCCACCCGATCCACCAGCCATCAGGCCGTTACTCGGCACATCCTGCGCCACCTGGCCGCCGCCAAGGAGTGTCGAGGCGGCGAAGGGGATGACGATCAAGTCCTTCGACTCTTTCTTCATGTTGGCGTTGCCGACAGGCTGGTCGGTCGTCACGGGGAAGACGGTTGACGTCCAGTTGTGGTTGCCGGCAACGTCCTTGTGCTGAACATAGCTCTTGATCTGCCCGCCGGGGCTCGTCTCCCACAGCATGTTGAGCGTGATGCCCATTGGGCAGGAGCCGGTATATTCCAGCGTGCCGTTCCCCACCGGTCCGGTGCTCGATAGGCCGAGGTTGACCTTGACGATATTGGGCGCCGGCGCGGTGAGCTCCTCCGTGAGACCATAGGGCTCGCACTGTACTTCAACCGGTACGCTGCCGTGTCCCTGATAAGGCGGGTAGTGGTTGCCGTTTGTCATATAGAAATGGCCGGTGAGCGAAACCTTCACGTTGTGCATGAAGGTGTGCACGCCGTTGATGCCATTGCCGACGTCAAGCTTCGAGTTGCACGTATTGATAATGATCTGCCGGTCGATGCCGCCGATGTAATCGGTTGAACCTGTCACCGATTGGTTTTTCTCTAAATGCAAAGGCGGATTGAGATAGCTGGCTGATTGATAGACCGTCGTGTTGTCCTGCCGGATAGCATAAGTATCCAGCTCTCCGCTCGAGATGCCGAGCGCGATCTGAACCGGCAATATGAGGTCCTGTGAACCGATCCGATTCCAGCTTTCCCCGTCTTCGGAAAAGACTCTAATCGGCCCGGTGCCGAACCCATCCGCCTGAATGTTGACGGTAACGGCGGCGCTGGCCGTTGCCGTGGTGGCTGCAAGCGCACCCGCAAAGATCATTGCGTTCTTCAATTGCTTTAGCATCTTCTCCTCCTTCACTATCCTTGAACGGAAGAGCTCGAATGACGGCGATCTAAGCCTAGATAGCCCTTCTCTCCCGCGTCTGTCCGTTAGTCGCGGGGGCAGGAGAAAAGGTTCAATCCAGAGATGGAGCGAGCTTGCTTTGAGTTATCAGGCCAAGAGAGTCTCACAGCGATGCATGTCAGCGCCGCGGGTATGGAACGTCGGACTATGTGTAGATGTGCCGTCGGAAATTGATCGCTGCCAGGAGCGACGCCGCGAGATAGCCAGATGCGGACAGAATCTTCCGCCAAGGGCTCGGAACTTGTTGGCCCTTACAGGTCATCCTGGGGCAAGGCCTTCGAGTGACGATCCGTTTACCGGCTCTGCGGCGTCCTCTGAAACCCCTTCGGGGCTAGCCTAGGTGGCTCGACGATCCGCTCACAGTTCGGCGGCGTTCCTCTGTAGCCCTTGGGGCAAACCTTGGGCGGCACAACGATCCGCTTGCAGTTTGGCGGCGTGCCTTCGAAGCCCTTGGGGCAAACCTTGGGCGGCACGACGATGATCCGCTTACAGTTCGGCGGCGTTCCTCTGAAACCCTTGGGGCAAACCTTGGGCGGCACAACGATCCGCTTGCAGTTCGGCGGCGTGCCTTCGAAGCCCTTGGGGCAAACCTTAGGCGCCACGACGATCCGCTTGCAGTTTGGCGGCGTGCCTTCGAAGCCCTTGGGGCAAACCTTGGGCGGCACGACAATCCGCTTGCAGTTTGGCGGCGTGCCTTCGAAGCCCTTGGGGCAAACCTTGGGCGGCACAACGATGATCCGTTTACAGTTCGGCGGCGTTCCTCTGAAACCCTTGGGGCAAACCTTGGGCGGCACGACGATCCGCTTGCAGTTTGGCGGCGTGCCTTCGAAACCCTTGGGGCATTGCTCGGGCGGCGTCACGCCGCGCTTGCACCGCTCGCCATCCCAGGCGCTGCCTGACGGGCAGCATTTCCCCGGCACGGGCGTTGGCGACCAGCCTTGCGGGCATGCCGGCGGCGGAGTCGTAAGCCCAGGTGCACAGAACGTCTGCCCGTGCTTTTCAAATGGCGCAAACTTGACTTCGACGGTCGCCTTGTCGTCGCCTTCATTGGTGTTTTGCGGACCACCGCTTGCGGGCTTCAAAATCTCAACCTCGTTCTCGTAGGCGCAAACCACCTGGGAGCCGGAGGGCGCAACGAAGCTGTTCGGTGCTTCGATCTCAAGCGTCAGCCCGACGCTCTCGCCGGGATCGAGTTCGACATCCGGATGCGTACAGATGCCCTGCTCGGGATGGCCGGCCGGAGCTTGTCCCTCGCAGACCCATGGCGCCGACCAGTTGCCATTCGACGGCTCGACGGTCGCGCCGCCAAACAACGTATCGCGGACTTCGATCGGACCGTGGTACGAGCCCGGCCCCTTGTTCGTGACCGTGATAGTGAAGGTCGCATTCTGTCCGGTCGTTGTCACCTCGCTTGGACCGGCGATCTTCTCGATCGTGAGGTTGGTCTGTTTCCCTTCAGGCGTCTTGAGCGGCGGCTCAGGTTCGCCCATGGCAGGCGAGAGACATATGCCTTCCTCACCGCCTAGCGGGAGAACAGGTGCAAAAATTGCGGCGGCAGAGCTCATATCGTCCCCGGCAAAGGAGTTGAGCAGTGTTCCGCCGGGCGCCTTCGTGACCAGCGCGTTGTTCGTGACTTCGCACTGTATCCCGGACGCAACGGGAACCTTGACCTTCGCGACGATCTCGGCGCTTCCCAGGTGCGGAAGGTTGGGATTGTCGCTGCTGCACTGGTAAAGATTGGGGATCAGCACTGGTCCGCCGCAGCTCCATCCAGCCGGCGCCGTAAACGAAATCGTGGCGCCAGGAGGTGTCCCGAACGGCAGCGCATCGACGATTTGTATCGCGCTCGTGTAAGTGGCGCCGAAGTTCTGCACTTTGATTTTGAACTCGCAGACCCACTGGTCACCGGCGACCGGACATTTTTCGTCCGGTCCGGTCTTCTTGAGCTTGAGGTTGCTCAAGGGCGGCAGCTCCGGGCAATCTGCAACCTTGCCCGGAAGAATCATCGTGGCTTCGGCTTCGTCGTCTGTGGGGTCGGTGTTCTGATCCGTGCCGCCTGCCGCTTCAACGATCTTTGCCTTGTTCGTCGCCTGGCAGCTGAGGTCCGGCGCTACGTTCTTGGGAACCTTGACGACCACGTAAAGCTGTACAGCCTGACCCGGCGAAAGCGTGACGGGCCCTGTGGCGCACGTGTAATCCGGCGCGGCGCCTGGACAGTTCCATGACGGTTGGGGGAAGGTCGCGGTCGCGCCTGTGGGTACGGTCTCGTCGACCTTGATCTCGCCGTCGTAGGTACCGGCTCCAAGGTTTCGGACTACGACGAGATACTCACACTCGAAGAAGCCGAACTTGTCGCTGCAGACGTCCACGAGCGGAAACTTCTTTATCCGCAAATTCGTCTTCTCGCCTGCGGGCGGCGCGCAATGGGCGGCCGGAATCGTAGCCGTTGCGAAATCGAAGTCGTCCGCCGTATCGGCGTCACCGAAGCCCGCCGGCCAGACAATGCGGGCCACGTTATCGACGTAGCAGGCGGACGTCGCGGCAGGAACATCGACCGTGACGTAAAGGTCGACGCTGTCGCCGGGCAGAAGCACCGTAGGACCGAGATCGCACTGGTGCTCCGTAGTTGAGATCGCAATACAGAGCCACGGCGGGACATTGGCGAATGTCATGACCGCGCCGGCCAGAGGCGCAAGTAGCTTGTCGTTGACCACAATCGGGCCGACATATGCATCCGGGCCGACATTGGTCACGCGGACGACATAGTCGCAAAGGAATCCAAGGCCACCAGCGACGCAGGTCCCGGGAACGGCTTGCTTGTCGAGCCTGAGATTGAAGAATCCTACTGGCGGCGTCCCTTCAGGAGGAGTTTCGCCCGGCGGAATGGACATTGGCGGCGTATAGCCGGAAGGCACATAGGGAGCGGGGGCGTAGGAGCCGAAGTCGGCCTTCGGGTCGCACGGCTGCCAGATCTCAACGTCGCCGACGTGGCCTTGATTCTCGGGGTCGTCGAACTTCCCGTCGTAATCGGCGAAGTAGGACTCAAACGGCGGCTCATTATCAGGTCGGATCAGAGAGCGATCGTTGCCCTGCAGGCCGTTGACGATCGCCGCGCCGCCGGTGGCCAACTGCTCCGCATATTCGGCGTTGTCGCGCAACGAGTCGCCGGTCGACCACAGTGTTGCATCGCAGGTGCCGCGTTGGATTGCGCCATCCTCGTCGTACCCATAACCCAAAGCAATGCCCCCGGACGTATTGCGATAATCAGGTGGAAAGCCGATGGCGTACTCGTCTGGTATCGGAACCCAGATGCCAGGCGTCGTCGGATCGTCGGGGATTTCGCGCTTGAAGCGCCAAACGACCGACTGTTTCGAGTCGGCAAAGACAGAGTAGTCGTAGTTGCCTTTGATCCCGCCCCGCTGGGCGACGTACATGTAATCGGCGTTATCGAAAACGATGTCCGATATCGGGTGATTTTCAGGCGTGCCGGAAACTTCGATCTCGAGGCGCGGGTCGGCGCCGAACGTTCCGTCGAGATTGATGGACACGGACCAGATCGATGGACCTTCGGCGACTGCGTAGTAGAGCCGCCCCGCGCGCAAGCCCAGCCCCCAGACGCGACGCTCTGGCTGCGTAAAGCCCCAAGTTGCGGAATCCTCGCTGTCGAAGGCCGGACTCTCGATGTCGGCGGTCGCGCCATCGTCGGCTACGGCAGGAAGCCCCGCAGCGGTCCGTCCGGTAAGACCATGGTCAAATATATCGAGCAAGGCACCGGACGAGTCGAGGCTATTTATGAACCCGGTGTCGAGGTCGGAGACGAAGAACTGGCGTGTGGCTGGGTCGAACACGATGTCACCGAGTCCGGGGCCGCTATTGCCGGGCATCGAAGCAAAGAGGGACACATCGCCCGTCTTGCCATCGACTTTCCATATGCTGCCTGGACCGCCGCCCTTTTTCAAACCGAACTGGCCGGGCATCCATTCCGCCTGCGGTTGACCGATCTTCGTACGTTCCAGACGTCCGTCGCCGTCGGAATCGGGAAGCACGATCTGAAGGCCGAAAGCCGAGGTCGCACCAAGATAGATACTTGGCGGCTCACTTGTGGGACCCGGAACGCCGTCGAGACCGATCGCGAACACTTGGCCTACGTCACGCGGCTTGACCTGGAGCACAGGCGGAGCGGAAAAGAGCTGCCCCGAGGGCGGAGCATCGGGTTCAAGCCTAATGACTTCAGCCGACACGCCATCGAGATCGATGAAGGTAGCGTCGAGAGGATCTCCCCCCTGCGGCTGCAGTTGCGTCGTCCCGGAGAAGCCGGTCACTACCGCCATACCCTGATCCAAAATCCGGGCACTCTGAGCGTTGGCGGAAGCCGCAAAACCCAGCGAAAGCAGAAGCGTCGCAGCGAATGCTAGGCGCATACGCATGAACACTGGCAGCAAATGCCTCATGGCAGCGGGGTTCCTCCCTATCGCACAGGCACATAGTTCGTACGCCGCTGAGCCGACACCAAAGAGTATACTGATCTTCATCGCAGGCCTCCATCACCAAGGGACGCCGAAAAGGACGCCGTATTGCCCGATTGGTCGTGACGAGACCAGAAAAGGTTCATGGTCCAGGCGAGGGATAGGTGAGTTTTCCGTTGCTGCCCTTCAGATGCTCCCCGGCGAGGTTGTGGTTAGGTGGGTACAGGACGTCTCAAGGTCCGACAGAAACACCCGCCTCCGATGACGCGCCCTCTTCAATCTTGCCGCCGCGGTCGACCGCGCCAGCCGCATCGAGGATGCCGGCGCCCATCGCCTCACCGAACGGCTCTGGTGGTTTGCGAGCGCTAGACGCAAGGATCGTAGTGATTTCCGCCGCACTCAGGTTGCCGTCGCGCTCGAGTAACAGAGCCACGACGCCGGAGACATGGGCAGCGGCCATCGATGTGCCCGTCGACAACCCGTAGCTACCCTTCAGTGCGGGCACGACAATGTCGACGCCGGGGGCCGCGATGCTGATGTAGTCGCCGCGGTTGGCGTTGGCATAGACTCGGTCCTTCTCATCCGTAGCGGTGACGGCGATCACTTGCGGATAGGCTGCGGGATAAGCGGGCGGCGCTTCCTGCCCATCGTTGCCAGCCGCCGCTACAAAGATCACGCCCTTCTCGGCAGCGGCGGTGACGATTCGCTCAAGCAGCGGATCGAGCGGACCCGTGAAGCTCATATTCATGACCTTGGCGCCGGAGTCGAAGGCCCAATCGATTCCTTTCAGTAGCCGTAGCGAAGTAGACTGCGCTGTGCCCGCTTCGTCGCCCCGGCGGAAGGCGCGCACGCTGAGGAGCTTCGAGTCGGGCGCTACGCCTGTGAGCTTGGCACGCGAACGGAGAATGCCGGCGATTTGGGTGCCATGCAGCTCGACATTGGACTGGCCATCTCCCACCGCGTCAAACACATCAGCAATGGCGTCGGTAAGCTCGGGGTGGTCTGCCTCTATCGCGGTGTCAATCACAGCAATCATCACGCCCTGCCCGCGGGCCAGACGATGGGCCTCCCCAAGCCTGATCGCTTCGCCGGCATATTGCGGCACATTCGACGGCACCGTCGGCTCTTTGCTGGCTTGATAGTCGTAGTTGGGTTGGATGAGATCGACATCCGGATCGGCGCTGAGCGCTGTCAATACGGATTCCATCGAGCGACCGTCCTCGAATCTAAAGCGCACCAGCGCTGCGTCGAGCAGCACAAGCGGCACGGGCGGGTCTGCGGTGAGATCCTGTTCCTGCGCGAGCCGCGCGGAGATCTCGTCGGCATTGGCCGCATTGACCAGAACCAAGATTTCCAAAGGCCTGTGCGGACGCCCCGCGGTCAAAGCCGCGATCGTCGGCGGTATTGGGTCAACCTGCTTGCGGTCCGGCAAGGGCGGCGCTGGCGGGGGAGTCGGCGCAGCCTGTTTGACCTTTGGCGTGGCCGGCGTGGGCTCGGCCGGCGTCGGGGCGGTCGGTGTCTGGGCGGTCGGTGTCGGCGACGTGGTCTCTGCCGGCTCACCGGGAGCAACCTTGACGCAGCGTCTGCGCTTGCGCACGTAGCCTTCAGGACATGACTTGCCGCCGGGCTTCGCAATCTGCGGGACTAAACCAGGCCCGCCATCTGTTCGCTTAACGCAGCGTCTGCGTTTGCGCACGTAGCCTTCAGGACATGACTTGCCGCCGGGCTTCGCAATCTGGGGGATCGGCACGACCGTAGGGCCTCGCGGCACGACGTTGGGCACATTGGGGGTGCTCCATCCTCTCTGTGGAACGCGGCTCGGACCTCGCGGAACGATGCTGGGGCCACCCGGGTTTCCCAGGCCCTTCTGCGGGACTCGGCTCGGGCCCGACGGTAGCGATTGCCCGGCGCCGACCGACGACAGCGCGATGAGACAGATCAAAAAGGCGCAGATCAAACGCATTTTGAATCACCGTTTGGGTAAGACGACCTTCACCACCTCTGACTCATTAAGAAGCTCGATCGCCGCTTCGCTTTCCTCGTCACCTTGTTCCGGCAGCCGCAGGCGATAAAGGCCGGCGCGCGGCCCATCCACCAGGACCGCATCGAGCTGCTCCAGCAAGGCTGAAATTTCGCCCGCTGTGGCGCTTTCTGCGAAACCCACAAGGAGCTCAACCCCGTTGCCCGTACTCTCCTCGCCGGACGCTGTCTGATATGTGGGCGTCGCAGCACGTTCCATGATTAGGCCCCCGATCATGGCGGCTTGCAGCATCACAACCAGTGCTGCCGCTGCGGTGGCCAACACCAACTGTGACGGTGCGAGATCCGATATCCAATCCGCCAACCGCTCGGAGAGCTGGGCCCATAAGGATCGGCGGCGCGGCGCGGTGCCGATGCTCGCTCTCAGTCGATCGAGCGACTCCGTACCCGGTGCGGCTATCGCCTCGTTCGCGGCGACCGTCGCATCGCTCTCTTCCCGAATGAGAGCCAAATGCGAATGTTGCTCGGGATGCATTTCAAGGTAGCGCTCTACACGCGCGCGTGAATTCGCATCGAGCTTGCCGGAGAGATACCAGGGCATCAGCGCCTCGATTTCGTCGCGCTCGCTAAGCATCTCATGCTCTCCGTTGCTCATTACGGCCACCCACGGTCGATGCCGCGCTTTCGCAGCAGTTCGGACAACTTCTTCCTGGCGTAGAACATGCGCGTCTTCACCGTGCTTTCGGGGATGTCCAACACTTCGGCGACCTCGGCGACAGACTGTTCCTGATAATAGACCAGATCGAGGATCGCCCGGTGGTCGGGGGACAGCTCCATCATGCAGGCGCGAATCTTGGCGCTCTTGTCGTGCTTCTGCGCGGCAATGTCGGGAGTATCCTCTCCAGCCACAAGATTCTTTCCGACTTCGTCGTCGACGCCAAGGACCTCGGTCTTCTTGCGTATCGCACTGACGGCCTTGTTATGGGCAATCGATAGCATCCAGGTCATCGGTTCAGAACGTCCTTCGTAGCGGCGCGCATTTTGCCAGACGCTTAGAAATACCTCGTTCAAGAGTTCCTCGGCGACTGCTTCGTTTCTCACTATTCGCACGAGGAAGCGGAAGACGCGTTTCTGCGCTTGAGCAAATAGGCGCTCCAACGCCTTTGCGTCGCCGGCCGCGATGGCCTTCAACAGAGCTCGCTCTTCGGCATGCGATTGCATTGGCGTCACTGCCGGTTGCGAAACCTTGGACGCCGCGCCAGATCAAAAGGTTCAAGGCGAGAAGTGGTAAATTTGCCGGATAGATCGGCAAAAATAGCTCCGCGGTCGCGTCCTGCCGAGGCTCCGCCTGCCTCTGTCTGCATCCTAATTCAACGCCTTAGACAATAAAAGCGACGTCACTTCCGCCCGATCTCAGAGCGCGCGATCTGCCCCGCGCTGCTCTTCGAAATTTTGTTTGAACCAAATTGAGTCTGCACCTGCAGTCGAGAGCGTGCGAGGCGCCTTCGACTACACAGCAGATTACCGACATACGGTCAGACCCTCTCGGCCTGGCAAGTCAACGAAACCTCTCCCCAACCTTTGAATTGAACCTTTTTTCTTCCCACCGCGACGAACCTAGTGCGGCGGGATGAGAGCAACACCCGACATCGACTACGAGCCTTTCGACCCGCCCTCCGATCCATACGAACCCAAGGAGAGCGAAATGTTCAAGGATCTCATGAACACCGCCATTGTTACGGCCTCGGTGATAGCACTCGGTTCGACAGGTGCGTTTGCTGGAAATGACGGTAAGTCGAAGATCAAGGACTACGTCTACGACGTCCAGAGCGCGTGGACCACAATGCATGTCACGTCGAGCGATGGCACTGAGTGGGATGACCTGAAATCCGGGCACCTGCAATTCTGGGCGCAAATGAAGATCGACACGAAATGGCCCGGCGCCGTCGAACATGTGGGCGTCGTGCTGGGCAATTGCTCAGGTGAGAGTTGCAAGTCATTTCCCTTGCTGTGGAGCGATTCTGTAGGAGAGCGAGATTACAACCATCAGCGCAACTTCTCCGTCGGCGCCAGCCTGCTGGAGAATGGAACTGCGGGTCTGGCGCTTGCGCGACAGAACATCATCGACACCTGTAACCAGCACCTGACACCGCGGGGCCCGACGACGAAGCATGAGTTTCAAAGCAGCCTGACGACGACATTCGTCGCCGATACCGACAAACGGGATCTCGCGCCTCTGGATCTTGCGCAAGCACAAGGAGACCAATTCTTCTATCCAGAGGAAATCGACCATGCGAAGAGCGGAGAGTTCACGTTCAACGTGGTTTGCGATCCGTATATTCCGGGCACGACGGCCGATGGCCTGAAAATGGAGGAAGGCGACTTCAAGACGACGGGCATTGACCTGTTCCTGTCGACCTTCTCGGGTGCCACGACCCAGCCGAACCCGGCGACGACCTGCAAGAAGGGCCGCATCCTCGTGCGCGTGAACACGAGCAAAGCAGGACCCGCCAAGTTCAAGCTGTGGACCAGGGTGGGCAACGGCCCGATAACGAGCGAAGTGTTCGACGCCTGGGCGTCGTTTGACGGCAACAGCAAATATGTCGCCGAGCACACGAAATGGATCTCCGTCGACGAGCCGACCCAGGTTCAGGCCATGGCCGAGGACATGGTCAACAGCGTCGGACCGTCGACACAGTGGAAAGACATCATGCTCCAATGCACCGGTCCGGGTGGCAAAGGTGGCGGCCTGACCGTGGATCACGATGAGCCGGTTCTGCCGGATCTGAAAGTCACCGGCGACTTCTCCTACGTCGACGTCGGTTCGCCCAAGTGCAGCCGCACGGGCAAGGCGCTCATATCCTTCACGAGCAACAGGTCCGACAACATCCACTATTCGCTCGACTGCACCAACGGGCAGCACCTCTCGGGCTATGTGAAGCCGGTGCAAGTCCCCGGGAAGGGCTACGTCGCGGCGGCGATGCAGAGCTTCCAGATCGACAAGACGACGGTCTATTCCTGCGCGCTGAAGACCGTGCAACCGGGTCCGGTGGAGCTGCATGAGTGGAAGGGCCACACCTTCAAATGCGTTCACCGCGCAGTGGAGACAGGCTCGGACGACGTCCAGGTTGCTCCGAAGCCAACGGACGATGCGTCAGGGACGCCGGCTGACGTGAAAGTTGCGCCAAAGCCGAAAGACGTGGATGCCGTCAAGAGGCGTGAAGAGGCACTCAAGAGGGCACGCGAGGCAGCCCAGAAGAAGGCCGAAGCGGTGAATAAGGCTGAGAAGGCGGCCGAGGAAGCCAAGCGCAAGCGCGCCGAAGCCGCGAAGAAGGCTGCCGAAGCGAAACGCCGCAAGGCTCTTCTTGCCGCACAGCAGAAGGCTGAGGAAGCCAAGCGCAAGCGCGCCGAAGCGGCGAAGAAGGCTGCAGAAGAAGCCCAGCGGAAGCGTGCCGAAGCGGCGAGGAAGGCGGCAGAGGAAGCCCGGCAGAAGCGCGCCGAAGCGGCCAAAAAGGCTGCCGAAGCCAAACGCCACAAGGCCCTTGTTGCCGCGCAGAAAGCGGCTGAGGAGGCCAAGCGCAAGCGGGCCGCGGCCAAGAAGCGCCACAAGCCGAGGACCAACGCGGTCGTGCAGAGCGTGGGCCGGCGTTAGTCAGACGCTTATCAGCCAAGAGACGAAGCGCGCTCCGGTCAACCGGGGCGCGTCTTCTTGTGTGCGGAAAGGTAATGCGATCGTCAGAGTCGTTTCGGGGGACGAAGTCAGCCTTCATTTTATCCATTTGGTCCGCTTATGATGCTGTGGACGGCTCCCGCCACCGGCATCTAGGTGCCAAATTGCGGTTGCTGTTTACGAACCGTCAAGGGAGCCGTCCATGAGCGAAGTTACCACG
>Ga0315534_1002409_pt1 | contig 12562 bp, 7 predicted proteins | sample SalMarSW160240MG_FD_203094 | JGI IMG/M metagenome (GOLD analysis project Ga0315534, IMG submission 203094) | Salt marsh sediment microbial communities from the Plum Island Ecosystem LTER, Massachusetts, United States - Salt Marsh Sediment SW1602-40 ... | reverse complement strand
AACCACGCCGCAGATCGCGCCAAGCGTTGCGTAATTGATGGCCAGATCGGGCGTACGCTCGTGAAGTTTTTCCGCCAAATTGGTTGCTTTGAGGGTTGCATGGAGCATGCGAATCTTGTCGCCGGCAAAATAGTAGATGCGCGTCAAATCCTCGTACGCTTGCGCTGCCATATGGAAGTTTTGCCAGGACACCGTCCTCTCGGCCGCGGATGGCGGCTTCTGCGCAACTGGTTCAGCCTTAAGGCGTCCAAAACATTGGCTCAAACATTGCCCGAGAAGGCTCAAGACCAATCCGGCCCAGCCTTCCGGCACGCCCTGGCCGAGGAGGGAAAGCCCGACCTCGTAGCTCTTGCGTGCTCCGGCCATACGGCCGGCACCGACATAAGCCTCACCAAGCAGCAGATGGCAAACCGCCTGCTTTTGTCTATCGAGCTTGATGTCGTGTTCGCGGGCAAGCGCGAGACACTCATTTAAGAGCGTAATCGCCGTCATGGTGTCGAATTGCCGGAGCCGCAGGGCCGCGACCCGATCGAGATACAGAACCATTTTTTGCGGACTGTCCGCGGAGCGCCAGTGATGCAAAATGAGCGGAAGCCGTACGGAATCGGCGCTGCTGGAGTCGGCCTCAAACAGGCGAGCGAGCTTTGAATGAGAATCCCGGCGCTGTTTGGTCAGCAAGCTCGCATAGACCAAATCCCTAATGATCCGGTGACGGAACGCCAACTCCCCAGCCGTGCCGGGTAGCGGCTTGAACAGCTGATTGTTGAGCAGCCGCCTGATTGACTCAGTCACGTCCAGTTTTTTGGGAGCGATGGCCTTGAGAAGATCGACCCGGAATGTCAAGCCGACAACGCTTGCAAGTTTTGCCGTGAGCTGGTCGTCCATCGACAAATGATCAATCCGGCTCAGAATGGCGGTCTCCAAAGCCCTCGGAAGCTTGACGGCGTCATCCCGCCCTATCGGATCTTCCGTGTCCGATCCCGCTCCCTTTCCTTGACTGATCACATGGCAAATTTCATCGACGAAGAGCGGATTTCCGTCGGTCGTTTCCATAATTAGTTGCCCAAACCAGTCCGAGACATGGGCTCGGCTCAGGCGCTTGCAGGCAAGTTCAACGGTGTGTTTCTTGGAGAGCCGGCGGAGCGAAAGCCGTCGATAATTTACGGCCTTGTCAGAAAGCATTCGAATGAACGACTGAGTCTCATGCGTATTCCGGCATGTTGCGATTACCAGCGCTTTGGAGATGGATTGCACCAGTTTGACCAGAAGCTGCCTTGAGCTTTCGTCAGCCCACTGGATATCTTCGAGCACGATGAGTTTCTGTTCACGGCTCAGCCGCTTGGTGATGATCGCAAGGAGCAGCCGCCGGAGCTTTTCGGCCCTGACGTCGCGCGCCATGTTCGTCGTCACCAGATCTTCTGGAAGGCTGAGATCGAGTACGTCATTGAGGAGCGGGACCAGCTTCCGAAGGTCCGGATCGTCCGGTAGCGCGCGCTGTACCGCCGTTATGATTTCGGTGTCCTCACGCGCGGATGGATCCAAATTGAGGCATTGGGCAATAATGCCGCGCCATGCGAGGTAAGGGGTGACCTGATCCAAGGCGTCGCAGGCACCCTCCCAAAGCTCCACTCCCGTTGTAGCGCATGTCTCGGCGAAACATGAGACAAGTGCCGTCTTGCCGATCCCAGGCTCTCCATCGATGAGCACAACCTCCGTGCTTCCTCCGGCGGTCTGCTGAAGAAGCCCGTGTAAAGTTTCGATCTCGCGTTCTCGGTTGATGAATTGCCGGGATGAGGAGCGGTCAGGGCTGTCGACAGCGCCTAACGGCTCAAAGCCTTTTACCGAATCTCTGATGCCGGCGAGATGAAGCGGCCAGGGTCCATCGAAGCGAATCGAGCGTGACGTGCGGGCCACGGTCACTTCGTCGACCAAAATGCGTCCCGCTGCGACGCTCGATATGCGTGAAGCGAGATACACCGGAGCACCCACGACGGAATATTGGCGACGATGTTGCGGGCCTACCGGTCCACAAAAAACCCGGCCGGTGGCAATCCCGATCGACACATTCAGATTTTCTTGGCGCAGCTCGGTGCCGATCTCCATGGCGGCAAGGACCGCGCTGCTGCTGATCTTCTCTCTGGACTCACTCGGGAGCCCGAAGACACAAAGCAACTCCAATTCGTGCGCGTTATTTGTAACTTCCAGAATCTCGCCGCTGCGACCGTTGACTTTGCGCTCAACTGTCAGAACCACCCGATTGATGTCGGTGGAGCGCCAAACTGTTTCGCCCAGCGAAAGCTTACAGAACGCGACCGTAACACTCCTGAGCTCGCCCACCCAATCAGGCAAAGATGAGCTAAGACTGGCTCTCAGCGCGCGGGGAAGATAATTGCTCAGATCTTGAAGCGGCGCGGTGAGCCTGTCATTTGGCGCGGGGCGGCTCTCTGGTTGGGCTTTGATTTTCGTAAGCCGTTGTGCGCCATCTCCACAGCCCTCCGCCTCGCAGCTCCCCTGCACCAGCGGCCAGGCTCCGGAAGAGATCAAGATTTCATCGGCCTCGGTGCGGGACGAAAGCGCCGTGGCTTGTTCCACGGCCTCACCGGTCGGCAGGAGGTAGCATCGACTTGTCTCGTCACCGAGATGCATAAGGTCGATTTCGCCCGCTCCGATCGACATTCGCATCCGCAGCGGTTGACCCTCGACTTCCCGCCCCCTGAAGCGCTTGTTGATCGATAGAGCGCAGCCGCAGCAGCGAAGCATCAAAGCCGGAAGCGGATCCGTATCGTTTCGCCACGCCGCCAGCAGAGCGTCGCCCTGAAAACCGAAGACAAGGCCTCCTTCTGTTTCGACTGTGGCCACGAGGTCGGTGAAAAAGTCGGTCAGAATTTCACTGATACGCTCGACACCCGTTTCCCCCTGACGGGACAAGCGGCCGGCAATCTTGGTGAAACCAGAGACGTCAATGACGAGGAAAGCGCCCGCAAAAGTTTCCACAGCAGGAAGTTCGAGTATCTCTTCCCCGCGGCGCGACCACCCAGTCAAAGGGCCGGGCAGGTAGGGGCTGATGCTACTAAGGCTCGTGTCCGCCATCAGTTTTGCCTTGAAGGCTGCAGCCTAGCACGCCTTGCATCCTATCGGCACGTGAGTCCATGTGGATGACCGGTGACCCAGGGGCACTAGTATTTAGAACGGCTAATCGTCGTCCTGTGCGCCGGTTGCCGCGTGAACCATCGTGGTCAAATGCTCAATGTCCTTCACCAGCAGTTCGTTGCCGCGTCTTTCAAGCACTCCAATTTTCGACAAGCGATTTAGCTCACGGGTGACGGCCTCCCGGTGGGTACTAAGGCGGCTCGCCATCTCCTCGTGGGTGGGAACGGACGTGATACGTGCGCACTTGCCTTCGCGGTGCGCCAAATTTGCCAAACGCAGCACCTCGGCTTGGATGCGGTTGTTCACCGCAAGCGTGCTGAATTCGTAGACGCGATTCGTCAGCCTACGAATTGTCGTGACCAATTGCCGTAAGAGCTTCCGCTGCACTTTCGGTTCGCTCTCTATCAGCTTGAGAAAAACGGATGCCCGCATGAGGCCGACCATGCATGCCGTTCGCGCCTCTACGCTTGCCGAGCGAGGGCCGCCGTCGATGGCGGGATATTCACCAAAAAGGTCGCCTTCATTCAGTTCCCGAAAGCTCACGGCTTTTCCGTCTACTGAATAAATGGTGACCCGGGCCACGCCCTTGGTGAGGAAGAAGACGTCATCGGAACTATCCTCGAAATGGATAATCTGCTGACCCGGCTCGTAGAGCCGCCACTCGCAGCTTTTCCGAATCCGCTCCAAGGACGGCGCAGGAAGGCCCGCGAAGATCGAAACGCGGCCGAGAGACTCCAGAGGTTTCGCGGTGTCTGAGCGCGCCATTCCCACCGGTCCTGCGTGAAGAGCGGGACAAGTATAGCGCAGCCCCAACTCCAAGGAGATTCTAAATCGCTCAAGGCGTTAGGTCAAAACGCTGCCCGTATAGATTGAGTGCATGGCCAGAACTTCCGGGATTTGCTTGAGAAAGTAGACACAGGTTGCAACGGCAATTCTCGCTGGCGAAGCATTGCCGACGCCGGTTTGCTTGTGACAAAAGTCACGATCTTCCGTGGCAAAGACCACAGCGCAGTTTGCCAAGATGGGCGAGACTCTCTTCCAGGCTCGACATTCTCAAGAGCCGATGATCAGGAGGAGGAGACCCAATGCAACCCATCAATCGAAACTTTCTCATAGGCGCCTTTGCAGCCGGCGCTCTTTCGCTGTCCCTGGCCAATGTCGCGGCAGCGGCCGATGATTTTGTTCAGCACCTGGGGCCGGTCGGGCCTCATGAGCCCATTCTGACCGAAGTGGGCAGCAAGCGAGTCCTCGCTTTCTACGAGCCCGATGGCGGCCGTTGCGCCGTGCAAGCGGTGGTCTGGGAAAAAACGGATGTCGAAAGCGGCGCGATCTCAGCGTCGCGCGTTCGGGTCAGGCTTGATCCGCGCGACACCGTTCATATCGATAGCGACAACCAAAAGACCATCAATCTCCAGTGTGGGGACCATGCCAAGTCGCTCGCACTGACCAACGGCGGCACACTGATTGCCGCACAAGCTTCCGAATAGCCGGGGATCAAGTCGGGACAAGCCCTATGCCACTCTCACCGAATAGCCCCCAGGTTCAGGCCTGGGGGTGCCTTTTCAAGGCAATCGACCGCTGAGCCAAAGCCCATGAAGATAACCGCCACCATTCTCATGATGTTGATGCTGGTCGGTGCGATTGGGGGCGGCAACGCGGCCGCGGCGGAAAGCATTACCCCTTGGCAGCGGGCCGTCAGCACGCCCAAAGGCGATTTGAAAAGCCCTTACCCGGATTTCAGGCTCGTCGCCGACCAAGGACACCGCAAATACATGGCGGCCGGCTGTAATGGCTGCCATGGCGGTGGTGGCGGTGGCGGCATGGCCGCGCCTTTGACCAATCCGATTTGGGTTTATGGCGATGACGACGATACTCTGTTCCGCATCATTGCGCTGGGTACTGGCAGTCTCAGTCCCGGCAACGCGTTCGGGAAGCTGGGCTACCGCCGTAAGGGCTCGGAGGGGGTGGTGGGGCCGATGCCTGATTTCGGCACCATCGTCAAAACCGATGACGATCTCTGGAAAATCATCGCGTGGATGAGGTCGGTGAACTGCAATCAGCGAGCGTCCGGCTGTTGACCCGGGGAAGTCTTTGGCCTGACATGCTCTAGGACCTTTCCAAAGAACCCAGTCTCACGCATGTTGTCTTGTCGGCCCAGGGTCAATCCGAGACCTCTGACGCCGTGTCCTGCGCTTTTTCTGCCACATCTGCCGTGCTTGACGGCCGTTGCTTGCTTAGGCATGCAAGAGCCTCAAGATCAGTGAGCGGCAGGCCAAATTCGATCGGGCCCGGGCTGGCCGACGGGGAGGGGGACAGCATGGACTTGTTGACCAAGGCGATAGAGTGGGTGCATGGCGTTGCCTGGGGCCCGCCCATGCTGGTGCTCCTGTTCGGCGTCGGGCTTTATCTGACATTCGGCTTGAAGCTGCGCACGCTTGGCAGCCTGCCTCTCGCCATCGCCATGCTATGGCGCGGCCGGGTGCCTGAGGGCAAAGGCGAAATCACCCCCTTCAACGCGCTTATGACCGCGCTCGCCGCGACCATCGGCACGGGCAATATCGCCGGAGTCGCCACGGCCATCTTTATCGGCGGTCCGGGCGCCGTATTCTGGATGTGGATGGTCGCGCTGGTCGGCATGGCCACCAAGTTCGCCGAAGCCGTCTTGGCGGTGCACTACCGCGAGCAAGACGAGCAGGGCCGCTTCGTCGGCGGCCCCATGTACTACATCCGAAATGGGCTCGGGCCCCGCTGGGGATGGCTTGCCGCTACCTTTGCCATCTTCGCCGGCCTGGCCGGTTTTGGCATCGGCAATACGGTGCAGGCGAACTCCGTGGCGCACGCGCTTGAAGGCTCGTTCGGGGTTCCGCTTTGGATCACGGGTGTCGTGCTTGCCGTCCTGGTCTGGCTGGTGCTTGTCGGCGGCATTCGCCGCATTGCCGATGTTGCCGGCAAGCTCGTGCCGCTGATGGCGGTGAGCTATGTCGGCGCCGGCCTTTTGGTGATTGTGCTCAATCTCGGAGCCTTGCCGGAGGCTTTCCGCCTCATCTTCGCCCATGCCTTTTCGCCCACCGCGGCAACCGGCGGCTTTGCCGGCGCCACCATCTGGGCCACGATTCAATTCGGCATTGCGCGCGGCGTATTTTCCAATGAGGCTGGCATGGGATCCGCGCCGATTGCCCATGCCGCGGCCGAATGCAAAGGCCCGGTGAGTCAGGGCCTTGTCGCGATGCTCGGCACCTTCATCGACACGATCATTGTCTGCACGTTCACTGCTCTGGTGATCTTGAGTACCGGAGCTTGGACCAGCGGCGAGACCGGCGCGCAGTTGACCTCTCTAGCGTTCGATAGAGCGCTTCCGGGCGCAGGCGGTGCCATTACTGCAATCGCTTTGGCGATTTTTGCTTTCACGACCTTGCTAGGCTGGAGCTATTACAGCGAACGCGCCTGGCAGTACCTGCTTGGCGTCAAGGCCATCTTGCCTTACCGGGTGTTATGGTCGCTCGCGCCGATCGCGGGCGCCACGCTCACGCTGGATTTCATCTGGCTTCTTGCCGATACGCTGAACGCGCTCATGGCAATCCCCAACCTCATTGCGCTGATCTTCCTCAGTCCGGTGGTGTTCGCTATCAGCCGGAAATTCTTCCAAACGCGCGGCGAGTCGGAGAATAACCCGTTCTGAAACCGGCCGCTTGACGTTTTAACGATTTATCGCCGCGCTTGATGTAGGCTCTGTCCATGACTGTGCTTGTTGCGCTGCATGCGCTTGCTGCCGTTCTGTGGGTCGGCGGCATGTTCTTCGCCTACATGGTGCTGCGACCTTCGGCCGGGCCGCTTGAGCCGCCGGCGCGGCTTTCGCTATGGCACCGCGTGTTCAGCCGTTTCTTTCCTTTCGTTTGGGCGAGCATCGCCGTTCTCTTGGCGAGCGGCTACGCCATGCTGTTTGGCCGTTTCGGCGGGTTCGCGGGCGCGGGCCTCTATATTCATGTCATGCAGGTCACTGGGATTCTCATGATGCTGCTTTTCTTACATCTCTTCTTCGCGCCATGGCGCCGGTTCTCCCGAGCCGTCGGAGCGGAAGAATGGTCTGATGCTGCCGCGGCACTCGGTCAGATGCGCCGCATCGTTGCCATCAATCTCCTGCTCGGCGTCATCACCGTCGCGGCGGGCGCTAGCGGCCGTTTCTGGGCGTGAATACGGAGAAGGGGATCGCGCGGAACGCCATGAACATTCTTCTCTGGCTCGCCGCCGCCTATCTCCTGCTCTGCCTGGGCGCCTATTTCGGCAACAGGCTCTTCATGTACTTCCCCGATCCGGCCCGGGTGCCACCAGGGGAGGCGGGACTTGAAGGCGTTAAGGAAGTCGAGCTTGCGGCGGCCGACGGGACCAAGCTCGTGGCCTGGTATGCGCCGCCACAGAACAGCAAACCAACTCTCCTCTATTTCCACGGCAATGGCGCCAACGGCGCTAATCGCGCGCCGAAAATCGCCATGATACGCGAAGACGGCTTCGGCGTGCTTTACCTCAACAATCGCGGCTACGGCGGCTCCGAGGGACGTCCGACCGAGGCGCACAATGTCGCCGATGGGATCGCGGCTTACGATTATTTGGCCGGGCAGGGCGTGCCTGCCTACAAGATTGTCGCCTATGGCGAGTCTTTAGGGTCGGGGCAGGCGGTGCGGCTTGCGGGCGAAAGGCCGGTGGCAGCAATCGTGTTGGAGGCGCCGCTCACCTCGACCGCCGATGTCGGGCGCAAGGTCTATTTTTTTCTGCCGCTCGGCCTCTTGATCACCGACCAATACAATGTCGAGCGTCACATCCGCGCCGTTAAAGCCCCGGTTCTCATCTTGCATGGTGAGCAGGATGAGGTCATTCCGGTGGAGATGGGGAAGCGGAACTACCGCGCGGCCAACGAGCCGAAACGTATCGAAATTTTCCCGCACGGCCACCACAACGATCTTTTCGAGCATGGCGCCTGGGAGAAGGCACGGGATTTTTTTCTATCTGTGAGTAAATAACGCCCGCTCAAGCGCCGCGTTCGCGCAGTCCGTAGACCGAAATGGTGCCTTTACCTTTGACTTCGAGCTCGCCGAGCGACTCGCCGTCGAAGGACGAGGCGATCTGATCGAAAATTTCCTTGGTCGCGGCGACGCTTCCCGGCGCGCTCATCCCGACCATACGCGCCGCGACATTGACGGTGTCGCCCCAGATGTCGAACTGGTAACGTTCCTGGCCAACCACGCCGGCCACGACCGGACCGGCATGGACGCCGACTCTCACCTCCCAGTCGAGATGGGCATCGATCATGGTCGAGGTCATCTCGAGTCCGCAGCGAACCGCCCGGCCCAGCGGATCGTCAACCTCGTTGAGCAAACCGGCCACCGCCATGAAGCCGTCGCCGATGGTTTTGATCTTTTCCAGCCCATGCTTGGCCGTGATCCGTTCGAAGATGACGAACAGCGCATCGAGGCGCGACACCACGTCCTCGGGCTCGTGCTTGTCGCAATAGGCGGTGAAATTGGTCACGTCGCAGAACAGGACCGCGACATTCTCATAGCGTTTCGGAATCACGGTGCCGATGCTGCGGATCTCGTCGGCGGCCTTTTCCGGCAGCAATGCGTGCAGCAACTGGTTGGCCTGATTGCGCGCTTCCTTGGCTTCGAGAAGCGCTTCCTGCAGGTCAAGTTGCGTCCTGACCCTCGCCAGCACGATAGGTGCAGAAAACGGTTTGTGAATGTAATCGACCGCTCCGACATCGAAGCCCTTTTCCTCTTCGACCTCTTCGGTCTTGGCGGTGAGAAATATGACTGGAATATCGCGCGTCGCCGGATTGTCCTTGAGCCTTCGGCAAACCTCAAAACCGTCCATGCCCGGCATCATGACGTCGAGCAGAATGAGATCGGGCTTCTCGGTGCCGTTGGCGATGGCGAGCGCCTTTTCGCCGTTGGTGGCAATCTTGGTCCGGAATGAATCTTTCAGCACGCCGGAGACGACGGCGACATTGGTCGGCGTATCGTCGACGATCAAGATGAGTTTCTTGCTCGATGCGGACATCACTTAGCCTCCAAGTCGAGCGACAAACGCGCGGCAATGCCCGATAGGCAATTGAGCGCAGACTCAAATTCGAACTCACCGACACGATTCGACAGGGCCTCGATTTCCGCCGCCGTCAGCACCCCTATAAGGCGCTGCCGCTCATTGACGATGAAATCGGCTGCTTCGCCGTCATCGGTCTCAAGCAGCCGCTTCAGTCTTAAAAGAGGCTCTTGTACGCTAGCAGGATCGCCTGTGGAGGCACCGGCCCCGTTGCCCTCGGGCTCCTCGGCCAGAGCGGCGCGAAGATCGGCGAGCGTGGTCTTGAGGGAACGCGCCAGCTCACGCAGCTCCGCGCTTGCGTCTCCTCCGCTTTTGATCGCAGCCTCGGCTTGAGCGGCGGCATCCGCCAGCGCGTCTGCGCCGAGAGTGGCGGCGGCCCCCTTCAACGAGTGAGCGGCACGTTCGACGGCAGCTGCATCGCCGCCTGCCAACGCGGCGTCGATAACGGACGTCGTCTTGCGTTGCTGCTGAGCGAACTTGCGCAGCAGGGTCTCGTAGCGTTTGCGGCTGCCGCCGATCCGCTTCAAGCCTGCGGCAACGTCAATGCCCGGCACGACGAGCTGTGTCTCTTTTCCACTGGCGCGAGACCGTGCGGAGGCGCGGCGTCCGGCCCCATGATCGCCATGCTTGCGTCTGATCCAGCGCAACAGAATGCCGAATAGTTGATCGGGGTCGATCGGCTTGCCGATATGGTCGTTCATCCCAGCCTCGAGACACAATGCACGGTCGGAGGCCATCGCGTTGGCGGTCATGGCAATGATTGGAAGCTCGCGAAAGCGCGGATCGGATCTGATAGCACGCGTGGCCTCGATCCCGTCCATGACGGGCATCTGCACGTCCATGAGCACGGCATCGTAAGCGTTGGCACGGATCATTTCGACCGCGGCCTCTCCGTTATCGGCAAGATCAACGAGGGCTTCGCCCTCTTCGAGCTGACCAAGCGCCACTTCTTGGTTGATCTCGTTATCCTCCACCAGCAAGATTCGTGCGCCCCGCAAGCCCTCAATATCAAAGGAGGGGCCGGCAGGGGCCTGTTCGGGCCTGCCTTCGTCGGCACCGAGAGCGACGACGGTGGTATCGAACAATATCGACGACGTCACCGGCTTGATAAGCACGTTGTCGAAGCCGGCCTCCTCGGCCTGTCTCAACACCTCTTCCCGGCCATAGGCGGTCACCATGACGAGCCGGGGCGGAGAGCCGAGGCCGGGCAAGGCGAGAATGCGCGTCCCGGTTTCAATCCCATCTATCCCCGGCATCTGCCAATCGACGAAGGCAATTTCGTAGCCTTTACCATTCTTGGCGGCCTGGCTGATCATTCCGATCGCCTCTTCGCCCGACGCCGCTTGATCGGCAATGAGCGACATATTGCTCAGCATATCCGCAAGGACTGCGCGCGCGTGGGCATTGTCGTCGATGATGAGCACGCGGCGGCCGCGGAGGTCGGACTCAAGAAGGCGCCGGCGCAGCGAAACGCTTCCTTTGCCAAGCCGGGCCGTGAATCGAAATGTGCTTCCCTTGCCGGGCTCGCTCTCCACTGAGACTTGACCGCCCATGAGTTCTATCAACTGCTTGGCGATGGCCAAGCCTAGACCGGTGCCGCCATATTTGCGGGTGGTGGAAGCATCGGCCTGCTCGAAAGCCCGGAACAGCCGGTCGACTTGCGACTGCGTCATGCCGATCCCGGTATCGCTCACCGAGAATTCGACGAACTGGTGATCGGTGCTGTCCTCCAGAACGCGAACCTTGACGGCGACTTCGCCACGCTCGGTGAACTTCACCGCGTTGTTGCAGAAATTGATGAGGATTTGGCCGAGCCTCAGGGGATCACCGCGGAAATGGGCCGAGACCGCCGGGTCGACCTCGAAGATCAATTCGAGATTCTTGGCCGTGGCTTTTTGGGACATGAGATTCCCGACATTCTCAAGAACCTTGTCGAGATCGAAATCGATATTTTCAATTGAGAGCTTGCCGGCCTCGATCTTCGAGAAATCGAGGACATCATTGATGATCCCGAGCAGATGCTGGCCCGAGTTCTTGATCTTGAGCACATAGTCGCGCTGACGCTCGGTCAAATCAGTCTTGAGCGCGAGATGAGAGAGGCCGATCACCGCGTTCATCGGCGTCCGAATCTCGTGGCTCATATTGGCAAGGAAGGCGCTTTTGGCCTCGCTCGCCTCCAGCGCAGCGGCGGTTGCCTTCTCGAGCTCTGCTTGCGCGGCTTGAAACGCCTGCTCGGCAGCCTTGCGCGTTTCGATGTCGCTCCATGAACCGACGACTTCGAGCGGCCGGCCATCCTCGTCCAGAATGAGATGCTGCTCGTCGCTGACCCAACAATACGTGCCGTCTTTCTTGCGAAAACGGTATTCGGTCGAATGCTCGCCATGCTGGAAGAGCTCGGCCTGCTTCGCCTCGATCTCGGGCAAATCGTCGGGATGAACCCGGCTCCACCAGAATTCAGGACCGGAAAGATATTCGCCCGGCGTATAGCCAAGCATCGGCCCAATACTTGCGCTGACGTAAGTCGGTGCGTAATCGCCGGTCGCAGCGAAGCTGTAGACCACGACGGGTGCCGCGCGGAGCAACAGATCGAGTCGGTTTCGTGCGCGTTCGCGCGCGTCTTCGGCCTCCTTGCGTTCGGTGATGTCGGTCCATGACCCGACGATCTCGATCGGCTCGCCGTCTGCGTTTCGGACCACATGCTGGCGGTCGTTCACCCAGAAATAGGTGCCGTCGGGACGGCGAATACGGTACTCGAGCGCGCTGTCGCCCGCGAACATATTGGCGATCCACTCATTGATGCGCGGGATGTCGGAAGGATGAACGTAGTTCTGCCACAGATAGGGATTGTTCATGTACTCCTGCGGGGTACATCCGAACAGCTTGCGGACACCTTCGCTCACGAAGGTCGGGTTGAGATCGCCGCTGGCGGAACGGCAATAGAGCACGGCCGGTGAGGCATTGAGCATCACAGTCAGCCGTTCGCGCGCAGCTTGCTCGGCGCGATCCGCGACCTCCCGTTTGCGCGCCCGATCGAGTTCGTCCAGCATCTCGTTGAACGCCCCCGCCAAATGGCCGATCTCGTCCTTGCTCTCGTAGTTCACCCGGTGGCTATAGTCTTTTGTCTTCCGGACGCGGTTTGCGAGTTCTTCGAGCCGTGCAAGGGGATGCACGATACGCCGGTGCGTGAGGACGGCGAGCAGGATGCTGAACGCGGCGAGGGTGCCCATCACAAGAAGGCTCCAGTAAAGCCTTCCCAAGAGATTGCCGATGCGTTGGTCCAGGAGTTCCTCCAGATCGGCGAGCCCTCCGGTCCATGCAG
>Ga0315534_1002408_pt1 | contig 12568 bp, 15 predicted proteins | sample SalMarSW160240MG_FD_203094 | JGI IMG/M metagenome (GOLD analysis project Ga0315534, IMG submission 203094) | Salt marsh sediment microbial communities from the Plum Island Ecosystem LTER, Massachusetts, United States - Salt Marsh Sediment SW1602-40 ... | reverse complement strand
TGTGCCCCAATGTCATCGGCGGATGCATGGGCTCGACCGGTCCGAGCTCGATCAACCCCGCCACCGGGCGTCCCTATGGGCTCGACTTTCCGGTCATTACCATCGGCGACATGGTGCGGGCGCAAGCGCGCCTGCTCGACCATCTCGGTATTGCCGACGTGCTGTCGGTGCTCGGCGGCTCGATGGGCGGCATGCAGGTGCTGGAATGGGCCTCGACCTTCAAGGATCGCGTCTTCTCCGCGGTGCCGATCGCCTGCTCCGCGCGCCACTCCTCGCAAAACATCGCTTTCCACGAGGTCGGCCGCCAAGCGGTGATGGCGGACCCCGATTGGTGCGGCGGCCGCTATCTCGAAGAAGGCCGCAACCCGCGCAAAGGTCTCGCGGTGGCGCGCATGGCCGCGCATATCACCTATATGTCCGACGATGCGCTGCACACGAAATTCGGCCGCAATCTCCAGGACCGGGACAAGGTCGCTTTCGGTTTCGACGCCGATTTTCAGGTGGAGAGCTATCTGCGCCATCAGGGCTTGAGCTTCGTCGACCGCTTCGACGCCAACTCCTATCTCTATATTACCCGTGCCATGGACTATTTCGATCTGGCAGCCGACCACGGCGGCGTGCTTGCCAACGCGTTCACCGGTACCAAGACGCGCTTCTGCCTGGTCTCGTTCACCAGCGACTGGCTGTTTCCGACTGAAGAGAGCCGCGCGACCGTGCACGCCTTGAATGCGGTCGCCGCCAATGTCAGCTTCGTCGAGCTCAAGACCAATAACGGTCACGACTCGTTCCTGCTGCATGAGCCTGAGCTGTTCAACACGATTCGGGGGTTCTTGAGTGCGGCGGCGGTGAAGCGCGGAGTTGCGGGGGCGGAAGGATGGCTGCCGTGAACGTCAACGCACCGCCAAATTCGATCCGCGCCACGGAAACGAGCCGTGTCGATCTTCTGCTCATCGCCGAGATGGTGACGCCCGGCGCGCGCGTTCTCGATGTCGGCTGCGGCGACGGCACGCTGCTGCGCCTGCTGGCGGAGAAGCGCGGCGTCGATGGACGCGGCATCGAACTTAGCCAGGCCGGCGTGAACTCCTGCGTGGCGCAGGGACTTTCGGTGATTCAAGGCGACGCCGACGATGATCTCGTCGACTACCCCGATCTCGCCTTCGACTTCGCCATTCTCTCGCAGACGCTCCAGGCGACCTATTCGCCGCGTCATGTGCTCGAACAACTCTTGCGCATCGGCAAGCGGGCCGTGGTGTCATTCCCCAATTTCGGCCATTGGCGCGTGCGGGCGCAGCTCTTGTTCGGCGGACAAATGCCGCAGACCGACAATCTGCCAGATCGCTGGTACGAGACGCCCAATATCCATCTCTGCACCATCAAGGACTTTCTCGACCTGTGTAAGGATGTCGGCGCGCGCGTCGAGCGGGCGGTGGCGCTCAACGCCTATGGGCGCAAGCTCGGCGTCTCGATGCCGGTGTTCGCGCAGAACCTGTTCGGCGAACAGGCGGTATTTCTATTGTCGCGGTAACGTTTGCGGCGTGACGCCGGCAGGCACCGGGACGATGCGGCGCCGTACCTTGCTTGTCTCTCGCGCCGGGATCGCCGCATAGACCTGCTTGGTCGCCTCGACCATGATGACGCCGGAAAAGGCCGGCCACAGCAAAATCCCTAAGCGTTCCCAGAACACCGGCCATTTGAGCAGCATCCGCCAATTGAAGGGCGGCATGAACAGCGCGTAGTCCCACGTCTCGGGCGAGAACATCGCGTCCTTCAACAGCCGTGACAATTGCCTGCGGCTGAACGGGCTGCCATAACCGAACGGCGTGGTATCGACCCGGGCCCAAAGCCCCCGCCGGTTCGGCACGACGAGCAGGATGCGCCCGTTGGGCGCCAGGACCCGCCACAGCTCGCGCAACAGTTCGAGCGGTTTCTGCGACCATTCGAGCATGTGGACGAGGAGGATGCGGTCGGCGCCCTCATCGATCAGCGGCAGCTCAGTATCCTCGACCAGCACGGACAGCGATTGGCCGGTCTCGGGCCAAAGGACAGCGCCGAGATGGGCCGGCATCAGCGCCCCTAAAGGCTCGGCCTCGCCCCTGAATGGCGCGAGAAACGGCGTGGCGTAGCCGAGACCGAAGGTGCGGCAAGATTTGAGATCGCCCCATTTTGCCCGAAACCGCGCGGCAAGCAGCCGGCGGACCACACGCCCCAGGGGGCAGGCGTAAAATTCCTTGAGATCGGCGGCGTCGAGATGCATGACCCATCATAGCCTGCGATGATAGTGTCGTCGTCACGATCTCAAAGACAGGCGGAGGAGCGATGTCTCGCCTCGAAATCCACCAATTTCCCACGCGCAGCGACAATTACGGGGTTCTCGTCCACGACCCTGCGAGCGGGGCGACCGCCGCCATCGACGCGCCCGATGCCGAGGAGCTGCTGGCCGCTCTGCATGAAACCGGGTGGACGCTCAGTCACATCCTCACCACCCACCATCATCATGACCATACCGCGGGCAACGCTGCCGTGAAGCAGGTGACCGGCTGCACCATCGTCGGCCCGGCAAAAGAGGCTTCGTCCGTTCCCGGCATCGACCTTGAGGTCAAGGAAGGCGACATGGTCGAAATCGGCAAGGCGCAGGCGCGCGTGATGGAGACGCCGGGGCACACCAAAGGTCACGTCAGCTATTACTTCCCCGATGATGACGTCGTTTTCGTCGGCGACACGCTGTTCTCGGTCGGCTGCGGCAAGCTGCTCGAAGGCGATGCCAGGACGATGTGGTCGTCCCTCACCAAGCTCGCCAGCCTGCCGCCAAACACCAAGCTCTATTGCGGCCACGAATACACCGACAACAATTGCCGCTTTGCCCTCACCGTAGAGCCGGAAAACGATGCGCTGCGGGCGCGTGCCGCCGAGGTTGCCGATCTTGCCGAAGCGGGCGAGCCGGCCCTGCCGACCACGATCGCGCAGGAGCTCGCCACCAATCCGTTCCTCAGGACGTCAAGCCCTGACATTCAAAAACGGCTCGGCATGGAAGGCCAGGAGCTGTGGAAGGTGTTCGGCGAGATCAGGCGCCGTAAGGACCGGTTCTAGCCAACGTCATTTTTCCGAGCGTGGAGCGCGACGTGCTGACTGCTGACGACGTCATCCGGCAGTTTTCGCTGGAACCTCATCCTGAAGGCGGACACTACCGGGAGACGTTCCGCGATGCGGAGGGGCATCAGGGCAGGGCGCATTCCACCGCCATTCTCTATCTCCTCAAAGACGGCGAGGTGGGGCGCTGGCATCGCGTCGACGCGGTGGAGCTGTGGCATTGGTATGGCGGCGCGCCGCTCCGTCTCGAAGTCAAGGACGGCGAAACGCGCCGCGAATATGTGCTCGGGCCCGATTGGCAAAAAGGCGAAGTTCCGCAGGGGGTCGTGCCGGCGAAAGCCTGGCAAAGCGCGCGGAGCCTGGGCGCATGGACTCTGATTGGCTGCACCGTGGCGCCCGGTTTCGACTTTGCCGGCTTCGAGCTCGCGCCGGAAGGCTTCGAGCCTTAAGGCTCAATCCACGTGCTGGCCGCCATTGATGGTGAGCGTCGAGCCGGTGATCCAGGCCGACTCGTCGGCGGCGAGGAACACCACGCAGCGCGCGACCTCGTCGGCCTCGCCGAGACGCCCTACCGGAATCTGCCCGACGATCGCCTTCATCACGTCGTCCGATACGCCGGCAAGCAGGTCGGTCTTCACATAGCCGGGCGCGATCGCGTTCACGGTGATGCCCTTGCGTGCACTTTCCAAGGCGAGCGCCCTCGTAAATCCGATCACGCCAGCTTTGGCCGAGCAGTAATTGGTGAGCCCAAGCTGGCCCTGCTGCCCGTTGATCGAGGAGATGTTGACGATGCGGCCGAACCCGCGCTCGCGCATGCCGTTGATGATCGGCCGCGTCATGTTGAACAGAGAGTCGAGATTGGTGCGGATCACCTGCTCCCACTGCTCATGCGTCATCTTTTGCAGCATGGCGTCGCGCGAGATGCCGGCATTGTTGACCAGCACCTCGATGGGACCGACCTCGTTCTCGACGTTGACGACACCTTGCTCGCAAGCCACATAGTCGCCCACGTCCCATTTAAATGCAGGAATCTTCGTTTCTTTGGTGAAGGCCTTGGCGGCGTCGTCATTGCCTCCATAGTTGGCGGCGACGTTGTACCCGGCCTGCTTCAGCGCCTGACAGACGGCGGCGCCGATTCCGCGCGTTCCCCCTGTGACCAGAGCCACCCTTCCCATGCCTTCCTCCCTTTATGAGCGCGATTGCTGCGCTCTTGACGTTTAGTGAAGACGTCTCGCGAGGCTGCCCTCGCGAGACATCGATCAAATCGAAACGGTCAATCCCGCTCGACGCACATGGCGATGCCCATGCCGCCGCCAATGCAAAGCGTGGCAAGGCCCTTCTTGGCGTCGCGCTTCTGCATCTCGTGAAGAAGCGTCACCAGAACGCGCGCGCCCGAAGCGCCGATCGGGTGTCCGATCGCGATGGCGCCGCCATTGACGTTGACCTTTTCAGTGTCCCAGCCGAGGTCCTTGTTCACGGCCAGCGCCTGTGCGGCGAAAGCCTCGTTGGCCTCGATCAAATCGAGATCCCCGACCTTCCAGCCGGCTTTCTCGAGCGCTTTGCGCGAGGCCGGGATCGGACCCGAGCCCATGATCTTGGGATCGACACCGGCAACCGCCCAGGAGGCGATGTGGGCCAGAGGTTTCAGCCCGCGCTTCTTCGCTTCGGCTGCCGTCATCAGCACGACAGCGGCAGCGCCGTCATTAATGCCTGACGCGTTACCTGCGGTCACCGTGCCTTCCTTGTTGAAGGCGGGCCTGAGCTTCGCCGCATCCTCGATCTTGGCGCCTTCGCGGATATATTCGTCCTCGGACACCACGGTCTCGCCTTTACGGGTCTTCACCGTGACCGGAGCGATCTCATCCTTGAACTTGCCGGCCTTCTTGGCGGTCTCGGCCTTGTTCTGGGAGGCGGTGGCGAACTTGTCCTGCTCCTCGCGGGTGATCTGCCACTGGTTGGCGACGTTCTCGGCGGTGTTACCCATGTGGTAGCCGTTGAACGCTTCCCACAGCCCGTCCTGAATCATTGAATCGATAAACTCAACGGGGCCCATCTTCTTGCCATTGCGCAGATGAGCGACATGCGGCGCGAGACTCATGCTTTCTTGTCCGCCCGCAACCACGATATCGGCGTCGCCGCTGGCGATCTGCTGAGCACCGAGGGCGACGGCCCTAAGCCCGGAGCCGCACACCTGATTGACGCCCCAAGCCGTGGCCTCGACCGGGATGCCGGCGGCGACCGCTGCTTGGCGGGCCGGGTTCTGGCCCTGGCCGGCCGTGAGCACCTGACCCATGATCACTTCATTGACATCGGCAGGCTGGACTTTGGCCCGCTCGAGCGCCGCCCGGATGGCGACCTCGCCAAGAGAATGGGCCGGCAGCGTCGAAAGCGACCCGCTAAAAGAGCCAACGGGCGTCCGCGCCGCGCTGACGATGACAATATCTTCCTCTTTCATACTCCTCGTCTCCGCTTCCCGAAGGGACCAAGGTCATAACGTAGTGATTGGGTCTATGGAAGCCTACGCTTTGCCCTAAATTTTGGGGCTTGCGTAAGCCTCTGGTGCTATGCACAAAGATCGTGCTACTGGTTTCGCAGTTGCGGGATAGGGCTCGGGCAACCCCGGGCGTAGGAGTAAAGAGACGTGGCAAGGGACGCTGAGCAAGAGAGCCGGCCGGTCATTATCAAGAAATACGCCAATCGCAGGCTCTACAATACCGACACCAGCACCTACGTGACACTTGAGGACTTGGCCGAGATGGTGCGGTCCGAGCGGGACTTTGTCGTTTACGACGCCAAGACCGGCGAAGACTTGACCCATTCGGTCCTGACCCAGATCATTGTCGAGCAGGAAAGCCGCGGAACTAACCTTCTGCCCATCGGTTTCCTGCGGCAGCTGATCCGCTTCTATGGCGACAGCATGCAGAAGCTGGTCCCGAGCTTCTTGGAATTCAGCCTTGATTCCCTGACCCGCGAGCAGGAGCAGTATCGCCGGAGATTTGCCCACGCCTTCGGCACCGCGGCGTTCGACGCCATGCAGGAGCAAGTGCGCAAGAATTTTGCCACCTTTGAGCGCGCGCTCGGCCTGTTCAGTCCGTTCGCCTCGACCGGTGAGGGCGAGGGGGAGGGGGCGGCAGGAAACGAGACAAGCCAGAGCAAGCCGGCGAGCGAAACGCCGGGCGAGGACGAGATCGCCACGCTCAAGGCCGAGCTGACCGCCATGCAGAAGCGGCTCGAGAAGCTCTCCGGCCAATAGCAAGCGCGGCCGGCTTTTGCCCGTTAGGGCAAAATTCCAGAACTAAGCGGGTTTGATATCGATAGCCACCGCGCGGGTGATCAGCAGCACCACCTCGTCGCCCGCCTCGACCTGATCCAGCCCCTGAACCGCCGGGCCGACGAAGATCGTGCGTTTGATGCCGCCCGGTCCATCGAAGGTAATGGTCCGCTTGCGGTGATTAACCGCGGCGACGGTGACAGTAATTTCGGTCGTCGTAAAATTTGTGGCGCCGTCCGGGGTCGCGTCGACATCGGTCTGCTGCGCGATGGTTGGAGGAGTCATGTTCATGTCCTCCGTCTCCAATTGGGAGATGGGATTCGCCGCCGCTTTAGGCGGACCGGCATTTCTTCGCAGCGCCACCGCCATTTCATCGGCATAGGAGATGGTGACCTTATCCTTGACCTTGATCAGCGCGAGGTGCTCGGGCTTGACCTGGACCACAATCGAATTGCCGTCCGGGCCGACCACCGTGACCAGTTGATTTTCGGCATCGATCTCCTCGACGGTCGCCACCATGGTGATGACCCCAGCGTCGGACTCGATTTCGACCGGACCCGCCTTGGAAACGCCAATGGACGAAAAAGTCAAAGCAAGGACGAGCGTGCTTCCGATCGCAAAAGTGAACAGCTTCATCTTTTGCCTCCCAAGTACCATGCGAACCGAATGAAGATTTACCAGTTGAAGCTGACGCCCATCACAGGGCCATGCTGCACGGCGTCTATGCCGTTTTTCCCGAACCGGCCGCTCTCGCTGTAATCGGCGTAAAGCGCGCGGTAACCGATATCGGCGTTGAGCGGTATGCCGAGGCATGTGGTGTGCCAGCCATAAACGGCCACGGCCTGCCAGGAGAAGTCGCTGCCGGCGCCGAAGCCGCCGATATCGCCAAGCAGCCGCAGCTCCTTACCGGGCGCGATCTGATGCCTGACGCGCGTGCCGACCACTGGATCGACCCATTCAAGGGTGTTGGACGCGGACACCGAGAGCCTCCTGGAGCGATTGATATTCAATCCGAGACGGCTGAAATCGATGTCGAGTGTGCCGGTCACGTTGAGCGAAAGGCTGGTGTCCAGATTCCAGTAGCGCGCGCTGCCGAGGACATCGATAGCGGTAAAGCTGCCGGGCGCGTTCTGCCAGCGGGCCACTTCATAGGCGACGCCCGACTGAATGATGGTCGCTTCATAATCGAGCTGGGCGCGGCCGGTGACCGAGACCACGGCCTGCGGGAGACGGGCTAAGGGGCTCCTGCTTCGATTGAAGCTGCCAGGAAAGCCAAGATCGTACCAAACCAAATCGGTGAAGAACGCGAACTTCCCGTTTCGCGCCTCGAAATAGCTCATCCAAGCGGCGATTGAATCGCTCTTGTCGACAATCTGGAAAAAGTTTTCATTCACGCTGGCCGTGTTGCCGGCGGCGGTGAAATCGCCGTTGATGTTGATCGCCCAGCCATAGGGCGTGAAGCTGAATTGCCAGCCCGAAGCGGGCGCAGTCTCCGCATCGCCGTAAACAAGATCGGCCGCGAGAGCGGGTCCGGAAGCGGCAAGGAATGCGCAAAAGATTGCGGAGAGAGCGAGACGGTGACGCGGATAGCCCACGGCGATTCCTTCCCCCGAAGCGTCTGTAGGCTCAGGCTAGACCGGTATTGTTAGCATTCCCGGCGCTGCCTGGGATGTGCAAACGGGCAACAGATGGAAAAAATTTGCGGCCAAGACGCCACGAAAGCCTAGGTCTCAGCCTTTTTTCGGCGCCGCAACGGGTACTTCGCGCTGTCGTAAAGGGCGCGTATCCCGAAGCCGTCGAATCGCTCTTCGTTGACCTCGAGCGTGCTGCCTCGACGGCATATTTGATAGCCTCGGCCGCGCTTTTGAAACGCGTGTAGCGCATCGGCCGCTTTCCGGTCTTGCTCGCGCTGGCGTAAAGCTCGGCCGGAGCTCTGTAATCGAATTCGGTCACGAGCCCCATTCAAGCATGCCAAACTAGGCAAAGCCAGTCTCAACCTCTGACAACCACTTGATTGCGGTCAGACATTTAGCAGAATCTAGGAAGAGGGATTGTCGCCGGCGCCATTCATTGTCAGGCTAAGGCCAGTAAGACGCGCGGGCGAGCAAGAGCTCGGCCACGCTCACCCTTGATCGCGACGCTAAAGGCTGTCTGATGCCGCACGTCCCGCCCCTGGTTTCCACCATCGCGCTTGGCCTCGTGCTGGCCTTCAGTCTCGGCGTCGTTGCCCACCGCCTGAAGCTTCCGCCGCTCATCGGCTATCTCGTGGCGGGTATAATCATCGGCCCGCTTGCACCGGGCCGGGTTGCCGATCCGTACATCGCCAATCAACTGGCCGAGGTCGGCGTCATCCTTCTGATGTTCGGCGTGGGGCTGCACTTCTCGCTCAAGGACCTGTTGTCGGTTCGCGCCATCGCTGTGCCGGGCGCGCTAGCGCAAGGGCTCGTCGCCACGCCGCTCGGTATGGTCGTGGGCTGGTGGCTCGGCTGGTCTTTGGCCGCCGGCATTATTTTCGGAATCGCGCTCTCGGTCGCGAGCACCGTGGTGCTGCTGCGGGTGCTGCAGGAACGGCGCCTGCTTGAGACCGAGCGGGGAAAGATCACCGTCGGCTGGCTGATCGTGCAGGACATCGCCATGATCCTGGTCCTGGTCCTGCTACCGGGACTTGCCACCCTGTTTCACAGCGTGGAAGCGGCGCCCGGGCTTGCCGAAATCGCGCGCTCGATCGCCGTGCAGCTTGGCAAATTCGCCGTCTTCGTCGCCGTCATGCTGATCGTCGGCAGGAAGCTCATTCCGGCGCTCCTTCATTACGTGGCGCACACCGGAAGCCGCGAACTGTTCCGGCTCGCGGTGCTGTCTATTGCGCTTGGCGTGGCCTATGCAGCCGCGCAGTTGTTCGGCATCTCGCTCGCGCTCGGCGCTTTTTTCGCTGGCATGATGTTGAGCGAGTCGGCGCTCAGCCAGCAGGCGGCGAACGAGTCGCTTCCGTTGCGCGACGCCTTCGCCGTGCTGTTCTTCGTGTCGGTGGGGATGCTGTTCAACCCGGAAATTATGGCCGAAGCGCCATTCGCCTTGATTGCGACCGTCCTCATCATCCTCATCGCCAAGTCGGCCGTCGCTTACGGCGTGGTACGCCTGTTCAAGCATACGCAATCGGTCGCACTGATGATTGCCGCCTCGCTGGCGCAGATGGGCGAATTCTCTTTCATTCTGGCGAGTGCCAGCCTTCGGCTCGGGCTGATACCGCCGGAGGCACGCGACCTGATCGTGTCAGGCGCCATCATCACGATACTGCTTAACCCGGCCCTGTTCGCCGCTCTCGATGTCTATGCCGCGCGGCGCGAGAAGGAGAGCGCGGAGGAGGCTCCGGCAGACGAGCCGGAGGAGGAAGAGGAGGAGAAGGAGGCCAAGATGCGCGAGCCGATCCGTCCGACGTCTCTCACCGATCATGTTGTGCTGGTCGGCCACGGCCGGGTTGGCAGCTTCATCAGCGCGGCCTTGAAGGAGCGGGACATTCCGCTCCTGGTGATCGAGGACAATGACGACAAGCTCGCCGAGCTGAAAGAGCAGGGCGTGGAGGTCCTGGTCGGCAATGCGGCCGATCCGCAAGTGATCGAGGCGGCGAACCTAGGGGCCGCGCGCTACATGCTGGTGGCCATTCCCGAAGCGTTCGAGGGCGGGCAGGTGGTGCAGCAGGCCCGTGCTATCAACGCAAATCTGCCGATCATTGCCCGCGCGCATTTCGAAGAAGAGATCGACCATCTCAAAGAGCTCGGCGCCAATATCGTGGTGATGGGCGAGCATGAGATTGCCAAGTCGATGCTCGACACTATCAAGGAGGCAGGCCCGCTGCCTGCGCTTTAATCCGGTTCCTCGCCGCTCGCTGAGCGCCGCTACTTCGCTGCCGCGAGCGCGTCAACCTCGTCATCGGTGAAGACCCGGCTGCGCGTCAAAAAGCGCACGCCCTCGGGCGCCTCGACCGAAAAGCCGTGGCCGCGGCCGGGCACCACATCGATGATGAGCTGGGTGTGCTTCCAATAGTCGAACTGGTCGGCGTCCATGTAGAAAGGACAGCCGCCGATCTCGCCGAGCCTCACATCGTTGCCGCCGACGCGGAATTCGGCTTCCGGGTAGCACATCGGGGCCGAGCCGTCGCAGCAGCCGCCGGACTGATGGAACATCAGCTTGCCGTGCTTTGCCCGCAAGCGATCGAGCAGCTCAAGCGTCGCGTCGGTGGCCAGCACTCTTTCGACCATGGCTTAGTCCTCAGTTGGAACGGCACTTTCCAGTCCGCCCAATGATATTATACTTTTCCGTACTCGATTTGCGAAGAAGTGCGGTGAGCTTTGAGCTCGCCTAAGCTGGTCCGGGGTTAGGATTTCGTGCTCCACGCATTTATTGACGATACCGCATCGCAGCACTACGAGCCCAAGATTTACGGGGTCGGAGGCTTTCTCTTTTCACCCGATGGAATAGGTACGTTCAATGCCGAGTGGGTGCCAAAGACCGCCAAATTGCCAAAACCGTATAGAACGGCATTGTGCGTCAATGGCAGATACCCGTTCATACCACCACATTGGTCTTACGACGCACGTCAGGCCTTGTTGAAAGATCTCGCCCGTCTAACTGCTAGGACCAGAGATGCAGGGGTGGTCGCGTTTACGCACTTTGCTGAGTACGAACAGTACGCAGCTAAAGAGCCAAAGATCGTAGAATTTGCAGGAAGCCCATATGCTCTCTGCTTGATGGGATGCATGGACGCGATTGTAGGGTACATGAACGACAACTATCCAGGCGAGGATATCATCTACTGGATAGAAAGCGGCTCAAGCAACGAGCCCCAAGCATCTGATTTTCTTCGACGCATCCACACCAACGAAAAAGTCAGGGAGCGATTCAAGCTGCGCGGCTACGGCTTCTATCCGAAGAGGGAGATACCGGCGCTGTGCGCGGCAGACTTCTTGTGCTGGCAATGGCAACGCAATTACGTCGAGGCCCACAGCGATGGAGACAATGGCCAATGGTTAGAGGAATTCCGTCTCCTATTCGAGAACGAAAATTCTAAGCCAATCATTCCCGTTAAGCTTGGCTCAATCGGTATCGGCATACGCGGGATGATCCACCGATTCTATAATTTGCATAGGGACTAGGCTATTTCGCATCGCTGCGGCTTTGGTGAGCCAGTGAACCGAGCACCACGCAGCTCATACCGGGCCCTCTCTTAAGCGTTCTGGCCAAGTGTCCATCTGCTCACGTGCTCCGACGCTCACGCACAATGCGCTTGCGCTCGTGCTCGTAGAGCACATAACGGTCAAGCTTTATGTTGGGATCGGCAACTAGGTTGTTCCAGAACTCGTCGGCCCACTTGATCGCAGCCTCATCATTTGCCGCGTCAAACTCACGGCGATGCTTCAGCCTTTCGTCGGGTGGTTCGAAAATCTCCAATTTGTATGTTGGCATCCCTACACCAACTCGATGTTCTTAACCTCTGCCCTTACGGAGTCACGCTTGATACCGGTCGGAGCAACGCGCTTTCCGTATTCAATACCGTCTTTGAGTTCCGATAATCCGCGCTGCAACGCAATCTCCAGGAGGCGCTTTGGCTCTTGCGCCTTTTCTTCGGCTTCGAACTCCACATCAATCGTCGCCTTCATACGCATGATTGGTACCTCCCCATGGTCGAGCCGAGCGTGACAGGTCGGGGTCACCCGTCTTCCTTGTTCAGCTTCTCGTATGCCTCGATCAACTGCTGAAGTCCGGCAACCTCGCTTTGAAGCTTCTTTGTCCACCACTCGGTCGTGTCCATCCATCCCTGGCCTTGATCTTCGGCCATCCTACGCTTGCCGGACGTTAGGTCCTCTAAATCTACCTTCGCGATCCTTAGTCGTTCGCGCCAATGCTCCAACTCCCTGTCGAACTGGCCCATACCTACCCTCCTGGTACTGTCGGGCAAGATTGTAGCCCGCCCGCTGTGCTTCTGCTAGGTTGCACGTCGCCATGCGGGAGGGCATGCGTATGGTCGCATCCCGAGACATACTCCGGGGGACATTCCGGCTGTCCATTGTCGCAGCGGCTTTGGCAGCCGCGTACAGCGCCTTTGTTGACTGGCAGGAGATTGCCGAGGCACGTCAACGCTCCTTGGAGATGGTATTTACTTATGAATGTGGAGCGCGGCACTCAGACGATGAGTTGATGCCCCACTTGAACGGT
>Ga0315534_1002407_pt1 | contig 12568 bp, 12 predicted proteins | sample SalMarSW160240MG_FD_203094 | JGI IMG/M metagenome (GOLD analysis project Ga0315534, IMG submission 203094) | Salt marsh sediment microbial communities from the Plum Island Ecosystem LTER, Massachusetts, United States - Salt Marsh Sediment SW1602-40 ... | reverse complement strand
TTGTAATTTAGCAAATCTATGAAATAACTACTAAAAAAGAGGAATATAGCTGTAAGCTCGTCTATTGCACAAGAGATCTATTATCTAGATTAAAAGATTTAAAAAATTACTTGAGTTATCGTTTGAATAAATAGGGAATCAGAATTTTTCGTTTAGGGTTTTTCAGGATACTTGCTTTCGTTAACTTGTTTGTTAATTGCCTCTGCCATAAAATGATTGCTGACATTAATCTTGACATCTTGAATATCTCCTATCTTATAAATATTATCTCTTACGTCTTGTGCAATTTTGAACCCAAATACTGCAGGACAAAAAGGACTAGTTAAGTGCAAATCGATATCTACTTGATTTTTGTTTATATCTACCTTGTCAATCAATTCCAATTCCATAATAGAGACCCCTATTTCAGGATCGACTATTTTTGATAATTCATCAAAAATTAATCGTCTAGTATTCTGTAAGTCCTCAGACATCCTTTAATTTTTATCATGTACCATATTTAATTATTAGTAGTCATAATCTGAAAATACTAAAAATACCATTACTTTTCTCACATTCATTGGTATTTTTTTATTATGAATATTCTTTATAGATAGATATATTATATCCTTTTTCTGTTTAATACTGATAAATATATTTGTACAGATCTAGACAGAAAGAAAATCTAGACAATAAAGTACTCGATTTTCTTTCTTCATTACAAGATGACGTTAACTTATTTTATTATGATGTTATTGGAACTCAAGCTCATTGTTTAATGTTAAGAAAAATTGGAATTTTAAATCAAGAAGAGCTTTCAAAAATACTAGTATCATTGAACAAATTAAAGAGTGGCCTTAATGATACGAATAGAATTTCAGATCTTTTATCAGGCTTTAACTCTGGTGCCGAGGATATACATGAGCAGGTTGAATCTTTAGTTATACGGGATTTAGGAATCGAAATAGGTGGAAAGATTCACACTGGACGTTCTAGAAATGATCAAGTGGTATTAGATATTCTAATGAAAGTTAGGGATGATATACTTATAATATCAGAATACATTATCAACTTGATTATTTCTTTAATTAAAAGATCTAAGGAATTCCAAACAACTATAGTTGCTTTATATACACATTTACAACAGGCACAAATTGGAACGTTCTCTCACTATCTATTATCTTATTCATATAATCTTTTACGTGATAATGAAAGAATCAATTCAGTATTTAATAGGATAAATAAATCACCTCTTGGGGCTTGTGCCATTGGAGGTACCTGTATACCAATAGATAGAGAGTTTACTGCCTCTCTGTTGGGATTTGAAGGACGCATTGTAAACTCCATAGATGCTACAACGTCCCGAGATGTAATAATAGAATTTCTATCCACACTGTCACTTCTTATGACTTCTCTAAATCGTATTTCTGAAGATTTTATTTTATGGTCTACATCTGAGTTTAATTATATCGAACTAGATGATAAGTACAGTTCTACTTCAAGTGTGATGCCACAAAAAAAAAATCCTGATCCTCTAGAAATTCTTCGTTCCCATTCTTCCTTAGTTATTGGAAATCTTTTTACTGGTATGAATATAGTAAAAAATCTTCCTAGCGGTTATAGCAGGGACTTGCAAGATCTGAAATCTCTAATATGGAAATCAACTGAAATTGTAAAAAATTCGTTGGTTATTATTAAGGGAATTATAGACACATTTAAAGTAAATGAAGATATAGCTCGAAATCAAGTAAATCTTGGGTATGGAAATGCATTAGATATCGCAGAGGAGATAGTCATAAAATATAAAATTCCATTTCGCAAAACTCATAAATTGATAGGGAATTTGGTAGAATATGCAATAAAAAATCATAACAATATGCCATTAAATAAATTACCAAAAGAGGAAATTTATAAAGTTATTAACTCTCTTGATTTAGTATCAAATCCTGAAGATTTAGTAAAGATTATTAAGAATTCTAATCTAGAAAAGTCTGTATACCTTAGAAGATCGGAAGGTTCTCCAAATCCAGAAGAACAAAAAAAAATGGTAGTTATTCTAGAAAACACTATAGAGGAAATGAACAAGATTCTATCACAAAGAAAGAGTAAATTAGATCAGACTTTCAAAAATCTTGAGGAGCTTATTACCGATAATTGTAAAATATCTGAAAAATAATATGTGAATTCTGATGAAAGTACCATATCTTACTTTTTGAAAAATATATATTTTTTTACTATGCTATAAAGCACAAATTATTTGTTTCTTTTTTAAGAACATAATTATAGAATTATCACATGATAGCCCGGCCCAGATTCGAACTGGGGTCAAAGGCTCCAAAGGCCTTTATGCTTGGCCACTACATTCGGCGGGTTGTTTATTTCCCTCCACCGGGCTTCCGGGCAGTACTCCGTATTAATTACTTGGATTATAATGTTATGGATTTATAATAAATTTTTTAAATATCTTTATAGGATCGTCCATACTATTAATTAGACTTGCAGACTTTTCAAATAATTTTCTTTTAAATGCTGAAGATTGTTGATCGGCAATCAATTCGATATTTGTATTTCCTGTTTCTATAAAGTTTATTTTCGGTTTTTTCTTTTTAATAACATCTTTATTTCTTAAATGGGAAATAATATGTGATATATATTTACATAATTCTTCCTGATTTCTGATTTTTTTAATAAACCCTGAATTTATCAGAAAGTTTTCTACGTAAAAATCAATAGGAGAAATCGAAATAACAGGCTTCCCAAGTAGTACTGCTTCTGCACTCATTGTACCTCCTGCCCCTACAAAAATATCGATATCCTTTAACAGGGATATACCATCAACAACATTTTCCAACACGCATGCTTTATGTTGATATCTATTCTTGAAGAAATCTACTTGATCTTGATATCGTGCCAGAATCAGTATATTACAAGAAAGAGAAAATTTTTCTATGATGCTATCGATTAACGTTACCGAATTTTTTATGTTAGTTCTGTCTGCAATGTACGATGCTTTAACTTCTTCAGGTCTAATTAAAATTGTATTAACTCTTTTCTTCTCATGTTGTGAGTTGTCATAATGATAATATTGAATTTTTTCGCTGTATTCTATTTGTTTCCTGATCCAAACGACAGGATCTAATGCCTTGTATCGTACAATCCTTGATTTATCTATGCCAAAATTTTTCCATGCCTTGTACGGGATCACCCAAGGACAGAATAGTCTAGTAGAAAGCGGAATGCAAAGCCGTCCCACAGCTTCGGCATGAGGAGAATCGTTAAAGATGTAGTGGTCTACATTTAATCCAAATGATACACGACAAGCTTCTGGGGAAGAGAAAGAAACTGTCAGGTTAGGTTCAAAGGATTTAATAATGTCTGAAAGCTTTCTAGTCCTTTCTATACTAGCTATTAGTTTTCCATACCTATCATTCCCACCATGCCTCCCAACTATTTTTATATTTATATCTTGAATTTTGGCTAATTCCGTTAATTCTCTATACTTTCTTCCGGTACATAATATCTCATGCCCATCTCCCTGGAGATCTTGAACAAAATACTTGAAAAACATAATTTGTTTGGGGGTAAGAATATCAAACCAAATCCTCAAATTGATATAATATTTAAAATTTTAAAGAAATGAATACTTTTCTTTGTTTAAAAATAAAAAAATATCTGGTTGTATATAACACATGTATTATCTACCATAACAGAATTAGGTAAAAGAAATCAATAAATTTACTAAGGAGAAATTTGTATTTTGATATCTAATTTGCACTCGCCTCCAAAGCTAGTTATATTCGGATTAAGCACGGAAGGATATAACTTTGCATCGTCACTAGTTAATACTGGGTATAAAGTATCGATTGTGGACGAGTCAACCAAGCTTGGTATTCAGTTAAATAATGACATAACAAGGACTTATCCACGGGCTAGTGACCTTATGGAAGATGAGTCTCTACTTGAGGCTCAACCATTGGAAGAGGTTATTAACAATGCGTCATATCTGTTTTTTTCACCAAAAATAAGAAAAATAGGTCAGGATGTTAAAGTAGATATTTCTTCAAAGTTTATTGATGCCATCAAATCTATCAATAAAGATACATCAATTATCTATACACTACCAACTGGGATAGGGGGTAATAATGAAAATATCGATATTATAGAACATACCACAGGAATGATGATAGGAGATTTACTTACCTACTATTATATGCCAATTAACTCTGGACCAATTCTGTCTTCTAATACAATTCTTGGAAGCATTACTCCAAAAAAAGATTTATTCCTAGAAAAACTACTTTATGATATCTACAACCATCAAATTAATTTTGCAAATATCTCCTCTGTTGAGCTAACTTATGTTGCTAGGATACTGAGACATTATTCTGGTATTGCCAGTATCCTGGAAGTCTGTAAATACGCAAGTGGTTTTGATGTAGAAAATCATTTAATTGATAATTTTTATAAGGATTTGTATCTGGATGATATAACTAATGGGTTACACGATCTGCGAATAATTCAACAATCTCTGCAAGGAAATAACCCTTTGATATACTTAGTTAATGGTACCATAAAAAGCATTGAAAGTTATCTGAAAAATTTAATTGATAAAATCCGTTCTTTATTAAAGAAGAAGGAATTAAAAGCTAGTAGAACCCGAATATCTATTTCATGGACATTAGATGTGCACGAAATGAGAGGGGATAAAATGGAAGTCTTTTCTTTACTAGAATCAAAATTGCGAGATTATATAGGTGAAGTGGAGCGTGGAGGAAATAACTCTCTGGATAACTATCCAAGTGATAAAACCACCATCTCTATTGCTTGTTCAAAGAATGACTATAATTTTTTAACCAAAAATAATTTAACTGAATCTATTATAGTCAAGGCAAACCCTGTGTGTGAAGTTATAGCATGATTTTAATCATACAGACAGACATAAAGTTGTGATTATCAATATATATGATTACACTGAAAAATATCAAAATAAAAGTTTTAACCTGCTATAAGATATCTAAATAGAATATAAAATGAGATCTTAATTATTTCTTTCCTGTGACCTTTAATTCTAAATTTTCTTTCAAATTAATTATCTGATTCCCACTTTAATTTTTTCATATCGTATTCTTTTTTTGAATACGCTATTCTAGCCGGATGACCAATTACTACTGTTTCTTCCGGAACATCTTTTGTTACAATTGATCCCATCCCTACAACAGCATTTTTTCCTATGGTAACTCCAGGTTTTATTACTGAACGTGCAGCAATTATTGCACCATCTTGTACAATCGTACCGATCATTTTGGGACTCATAGGATATGGATCATTTGTAAATGTGGCTCCAGGTCCTATGAATACATTCTTTCCTATCGTAGTCAACGGTGGAATATATACAGATCCCTCTATCCTAGTATTTTCTCCTATTTTCACATTGTAATCGATATGTACAAGAGATCCAATCATGACATTATCACCAATAATTGAATTGTCTCCTACATAAGTGAAATGCCAGATTTTCACATTGTTTCCAATCTTAGCTTTGCTGGAAATATAGTTAGTTACCAAATTATTATTTTGTTCATTTTTCTTTTTCTGTTTGATTGTTTTCTTTCCTTCATCTTTGCTTCTTAATTTTTTATCAGAAACACTTTTTGAAACAACCTTTTTGATATTTGGTTTTGTTTTCTTACTGTGTTTAATTCCTCTCTTATTTTTTACCTTCATTTCAGTCAACTTATTTTGATTATATATATTCATGTCTTTATTTCTTTTTTCATCATGTCCATTGTTCTAGTTCTATCTTGATACATTTTTACAGATGCCACGGTTTAGCAAATTTCAGAATCTTTTCTGGTATGTCTTTTTGCCATTTTTCTAAAAATCTCAAGTCTCTGTTCTTATCTCGAAGTTCATCAGGTAACATAATAGGTATTTCATCAATAATAGGATAAAAACGCGAGCACTTTTCACAATATAAAATTCCATCTATTATCACAGAAATTTGTTCTTCCTGAATATGATTATCCTTTAAGTTTTTGTCTTTAGAACGACTGCCATTCTTCTCGTTTTTTGGGTGATCAGAATGTTTTTCTTTAAGTTGTGTATTTACATTATCGTTTTCTTTAGATTGATCTTTATCGCTGTTATTATCCGAGTTAACTTCCTCTTTAACATCTAATTCAATTAATTCAAGTGGATAGTGTTTATCAATAGGACATGCTAAAATATCAAGAAAATTTTTTTTCATGTTTACCAGTTTACTCCAAATTTAGGTATATCGGAGACCCAGTTTTACTAGATAAAAGTGCAGCTTCAGCGATCTTTGTTACATTCGCTGCATCTCTAGAAGATACTTCAGGATCGATTATTTTTCCTTTGGTAACTTCAACAAAATTTTTAAGCTCTAACGAAAGAGGTTCTACAAGATTAGTTCTTCTTGGGGTAATTGATGATCCTGAATCTTCTACTGTGATTTCTTGTTTGATAAAGTCGCCATTAATAATACCTTCAGTACAAACAACACTAAATTTTCTTACTTTTTTAGGAGTGATCCAATTTGATGATATTACAGCTACTTTATCTACTCCAAATCCTAAAATAATGGTTGAGAAGTCCTCAAAGGAATGAAATATGTTTCCTGCTCGTGCAAAAACTACTTGGGGTTTCATTCCAAAGAAATACATCGCAGTATCGATATCATGGACAGCAGTATCATAAATTATACCTACATCCTTGATATGTAAAGGCATCCTATTTTCCCTATGAAATTCCATCATTAATACCTCTCCATAAGTTTTCTCACTTAGGATCTTTTTAACATCACGTACAGCAGGATTAAATCTTTCAATATAGCCACATGTTAGTACAACCTTATTTTTCTTTGCTGTCTTGATCATCTCCTCACATTCCTTAAAGGAATAGGAAAGTGGTTTTTCAACAAAGACATTTATCTTATTTTCCATAAGTATTTTAGAAACAAGATGATGGGTTTTGGTAGGTGTGCAGACAAGACAACCATCCAACTTTTTTGTATTTATCATTTCGTCAACTGAAGCAAAACTATCTACCTTATATTTTTCACCAAGCGATTTAGCCTTCATAATATCCATATCGCAAATAGCTTTTAAAACTCCTATCTCAGCTAGTACTCTTGCGTGATTTTTCCCCCATCCGCCAACACCTATTATTCCTATTCCTCCAGAATCAAAATTGTCTCTTTCAAGTTTCTTTTTACTATCATTAAGATCCTTTTGATGGCCCTCTAAAAGCGTCATTATATTACCTTTTCTATCTATATATATCTGAAATATAATTGGTTATAAATTGTTGAATCATGCGTTCTATACTTGCCTACCAGACAGGAGTGATCCATGATGCATATTTTTCAGGTGTTTTTTCTCCAAAAACGATTTGTTCGTACAACTTTCTTATTGAGGATGTAATGTCTCCTTCTCTCCCATTACTTATTTCTCTACCATCTACACCTGTAACACCGACAATTTCAGCAGCAGTACCGGTAAGAAATATCTCGTCAGCTATGTAAAGTTCTGTTCTGGATATAGGACGTTCTACTATTTGATATCCCAAATCCCTTGCTAAAGTTATGACAGTATCTCTTGTTATCCCCCTAAGAATAGATGAAGACATATCAGGAGTGTAGATTACTTTGTTTTTAACAATAAAGATATTTTCTCCAGGGGCTTCACTTACGTTTCCATCTTTATCTAGCATAATAGCTTCATCGTAGCCATTCCTTTTACATTCTTGCGTTGCTAGAACTGAGTTAAGATAATTTCCCCCTGCTTTTGCTATAGGTGGAGTAGCTGAATCATGAATTCTTCTCCAAGATGATATTCCCACTTTAATTCCATTTGGATCAAAATAACGGGCGAAAGGGAAGACTATAACTACCGTGTGGGTAGGAGAATTCAAGCTTACATTAAGATCTATTCCATGTAATCCAACAAAAGTAATTGGTCTGATATAACAGGATTCTCTAATGTTACACTTACGTAGTAACGATATAATTCCATTCATTATATCCTCTATCGAATGATTGATCTTTATCGAATAAATAATACCAGATCTGAAAATCCTTTCAATATGCTCTCTTAATTTAAAAATATATAAATTATCTTTTGAGCGATAGGCTCTAACTCCTTCAAATATTGAAGTTCCGTAATGTAATGCATGAGTTGTAATTGGAATCTGGGCTTTTTCCCATTCTACAAATTTTCCATCAAACCATATGTATTGAGCACCTTTTGTCTTCATTTATCTATGAAACGTGAAGTTAAGAATTAATATAAGTTTTCTTTATTAAATCAAAAAAAACCTTTTTTTGGAAATTTAACCCCTGCTATCTTTAGTGTCTCATCTTTGATATTTACATACTTTTGGATAACAGGCCAATTTTCTCTTATTACCTTTACCACTTGTTCAGGAACTTTATCCTCCCATGTTTCATCACTGTTTGTAGAATGACTTATTTTATTCAAGGTATCTTGTTGTTGAGAAGTATTCTTTTCTGCTTCCTGATATAATAGCTCCTTAACAAATGAAGCGGAAATCGGAAGCCTTTTGGATTTTAGAGGATGAAATCTATATATTTTAAGGGTGTATCTTTCGATTCTATCACCTGTATATGATATAAACCTGTTTTCTGAAATCGTGTTAACAACCTGTTCTCTTATCTTCCAAGAATAGGGAGAGAATAATGGAGGAAGATATCTAATAAAGGGTGAATAAAATGTGTAATTCGGAGATACAATAACATTATCTTGATTAGTAAAGACTTTACTAATCATTAACTTTCTTAGTTCATATGAGAATGGAAAACTCTTTGTATTGATTTCTATTCCATTCAGTAAAAATCTTACTGGAAATATATACACTACATACTTTTTTGTTAAGTTTTTAATAATTTGTTCATGGGCTTTTGTAAAAGGATTGAGATGAGCAAGGTATAGTGCAGCAATTTTATCCATCTATATAATATAATATAACAATGATTATGGGTATAAAGACTAAACGAAAATAACAAAAATTGATGTTAGTTTGATCTTTTACGACTAACTAATATTCTTGATTTATGTCCTTTTTATTTCTATTTCTATAGTGGAAACGTTTCTTGTTCTTCCCTCTTCGGATTGTACTGTTTCTGAACCTATTTTTACATCTCCTATAGCATAACCCGCATTTTCCATCCTTTTTAAGATTATCTGAGATACATCTACTGCTCTTCCAATGCTTAATCCTCTAGCTTTAATAGTCACAGTCGGTTGGTTTGCAAGTTGTATTAATGTTGATGTAACATAGGCCATTAATGGTTTTTTTCCAATGTATATTGCATCTCTTATTTGCACTTGGTTATGTTGTACTTCAGCACTTTTTTCCTGAGCTTCCTCTGTCATATATGATGTATCCTTGAAAGGATAATTTAAATCTAAAAGTTGCTTAAATGCATTAATATAACACTACAAAGTTATTTTTCTTTAGAATAAATAATACTTTAAATTGTTTTTTTATGGAATAGGATTCTGTAATATAGTTTTATTGTATGAGAAATGTATTTTTTTAGGTTATTTTATTTGAACGGTTTCCTATCAAAACAGAAATCAATTGTAATTACGTATTTTGAATTTATCTAGACTTGAGCTAGATTTGATATAGGTTCATATGATTCAGGATTTACCAAAATATCAAAATTCTCTTCCTTATACCAATAAAGAATGATTTTATTTCCGACCTAGATTTTCCTTTCAAAACTTGTTTCAATTGCTTTATCCAAACCTATAATTAATAGATTTAGTCATTTTTAATTTGCGATATCTTACTAATAATTCAGGAAACTATAATCATTTAAAACATAACGACGGAAAGAAATATTCTGTTATTTCCCTTATTTCATATATTTGCTTTGAGATTTAAATTATTTGAGAATTTATCAATTCCTTGTGATTTGTCAATAATTTTTTTTTAAAATGAATTAAACTCTAAACACGAAACCAAACCTCTATTCCTTTTATCTTCATAGAATTGCTTGTTCCATGTTAGTGGCATTGCAATTTTAGTTTTTACTACATGTTGTTAACAGAATTAAATTGCTCAGCATTATGTTATGAGGAAAAAATTATACCATATTTTACTCAAGTCAGGAATATTTAATTAAATGAATATCTATTTTTTACCTACCTGGATTAAAGTAGTATTTTTTTTCTTAAATACTAATGTTAACCAAAAGAACAGATAAAAATAAAAATAGAGGAAATTCTCCTTATATTATCTTGCAATCTGATTCTAAAATGTTCAAGTTGTTTCAAAAAATTAGTATAAGAAATTTGTTTTGTTTTGTGATAATATCTTCTTTGTCAACTATTCTCTTAGGTTCAAATATATCGATAGATATAAACAGCGATTACTCTCCTGGAACCTCGCATAATCACTTTGTTATGTTAAAGGAAGTATGGTCTGAGGAAATAAACGGTACAGAGAATGCTGATAACATTACGGGTACCATCAACCAAGATATAATCAATGGCTTAGGAGGTAATGATTTTATTTATGGAAAAGAAGCAGGCGATGATATAAGTGGTGGAGATGGAAATGATACAATTTTTGGTGAGCAAGGAAGAGATTTTTTGAGAGGTAAAAGCGGTAACGATCAAATAGACGGTGGAGAAGGGAATGATCGATTATTTGGTTATAACGGAAATGATGTATTAATAGGTGGACCAGGAAATGATGTCTTTATAGGAGGATCCGGTTCAGATAAATTCATTTGTGGTACAGGTAAAGACAAAGTTTCTGATTTTAATCAAGCAGAAGGAGATGTAATTCCTAGTAATGATTGTGAAACAATTAACCCAGCCACTGATACAGGCCAACCTGATGCCAATTCAAAAGAACAGCAAGTTCAACAACAATCTCAACAGCAAGTTCAACAACAATCTCAACAGCAAGTTCAACAACAATCTCAACAGCAAGTACAACAACAGCAAGAAATAGTAAATCCACAAAATGAAAATCTAGGAGTTTTAGACCAACCAAATACTGCTGCTTCTGGAGAAAATATTGTACCAGATAATACCCAAGATCCTAATACTGAGAGTAATACTGAAAATGGAGCACAAACCGCTCCTGAAGAAAATAATCCAGTTTCAAATATATTCAAATTTTTCAAGTAATATTCAAATGTTTAATAAAGACCAATTTGCTATAACTTAAGATCTTAAATACAACTATCTTATTCTTATCTTTGAGGTTACCCCACATGGTGAAATCAAGTCAAATTCATGACAAGTAAAAATAGGTGATCTAGTTTGAAAAATAAAAAAATTATTTCTATGAAGATTATCTATGAATTTAAATGATTAAAATATCTTTACTGGACTTAATTATTTACATTGATTGTATTCAAGTGTATACAACAAGGTCACAGAAAATAACTTTGTATATTACTAAAATATTATAAAATAGCAAATACTCTTAATATTATATTAATTACTACGACACATTTTGTTTTGATATAATTTATTTTAATATCTATTAGTAAAAATATGGATTTATTCACATATTTATTATATGTTATTATAATTATTATTTAGTTCTAAAATAGCCTAGAGATTGGACAGTTTGAACGATACATATTAAAATAAAAATTTCTATAAAAAATTGAATTAAGAACATATCCTAAATTAAAATCAAAAATAATGCTCTCTATATATCCAAAATATTTTCACCATGTGAAAGATATCGGTCTAGAACTTTCATACGATGAAAGAAAATCCAATATTGAAAAATAAATAAATTTTATTTATCTTTTTAAAGAATCGTTATCTACCTTTAAAAAAATCAAAAAGAATGAATATAATTATTCAATAAATATTGAATCGGCATATTGGAATTAATATACTACAAATATTCTTATAGATATTATTTATCTTTGGGTTCCGGTTTCGTTTTATCTTCTACTATCTTGTATTTGGATAATACTTTATAAGCTATAAATACTACCAATGCAATGATCAGAAAATTCAAAATATTTGAGATCAAATTACCGTACCTGAATTCAGATTCAACACCAGAAATACTTGTAACATTAGCTGATAGGTTTTCTAAACTTCCAGAAGGAAGGACAAGACCTATAAGTGGATTTATAATATCTTCAACCAAAGAATTGACTAAATCAGTCGAAGCCACACCGATAATAAATCCTATTGCTAACCCTATAACACCAAAAGTTTTAAGAAAGTCAATAAATTGTTGAATAAAGGTTTTATTTTCTGGATGGTCTTGAGGTGGTACTGGGTAAGAAGATTCTTTATCTGTCATTTATTCCTAATTGGAATATGATATTAATGAATAATATCTATGTTAAAAATTATTTAGTAAATAAAAAAATATAATAGATAAAAACCATAAAATTATTGGGTTTGACGTTAGCGAAGAGTTAGAAATACTTTACTAACTGTTGTACTTACCCACATAGGTTACAATTTCATTTACCCACATAGGTAACACTTCCTAGTTCTGCTAGGAAGTGTATAGGAAATAGATTTACAAACAAAATATAATTTAATTCATGAAA
>Ga0315534_1002404_pt1 | contig 12587 bp, 9 predicted proteins | sample SalMarSW160240MG_FD_203094 | JGI IMG/M metagenome (GOLD analysis project Ga0315534, IMG submission 203094) | Salt marsh sediment microbial communities from the Plum Island Ecosystem LTER, Massachusetts, United States - Salt Marsh Sediment SW1602-40 ... | reverse complement strand
CATGGGAGAAAAGAGGGATATAGCTGTAAGCTTTCTAACTACGCAAGAGATATAATATTTACTTGAATAATGATTATTATTAGCTATAATGTTATTATGCATAGATAAAATTATTTGTATCTATACATAAAAAGGAAATAGATTGCATTTTTCTTTTTGCATATTGTAATTATAACCATCAAAATTTTCTTTTTTTATTCTCTGCTAATATAATGAATAAAGTAGAACTACACTATAATGATCTATTATGTTCTGTGTTTAATTTAAGATTTATTTAATCTAATCTTGAAAATTTCTTGTCGTAACAGATCTTGGAAAGATAATATTTTATTAGATTGTATCCTTCTTGAATTTGATATTTATAAATTCTATCAAAAAAAGAGATTGAAAGACATAAGGTAAAATATCGATCTGTTCTTCTACAGCTACATTCTGGATATAACTGGAATGTGTTTGGATAAAATAAAGTTATTTTATAAAAAATAAAAAAAGCAATTATAAAAAGTCTATTTACTATTTGTTTTTTTTATTTATTCAATTCTTTTTAAACTCGGATTTGTATCTACCTAATAATAAAGAATTTCCTACTACTGTTACCGAACTCATAGCCATTGCTAATCCAGCAAACATAGGAAGCCATCCAAATATTCCTATTCCAAATAGTGGCACTAATATTCCACCTGCAATTGGTATTAAACCCGTGTTGTAAACGAAGGCCCAAAACAAGTTCTGCTTTATCTTGGCTACGGTTTTGTTTCCTAAATCCAGAGCAGTAACCACATCCCTTAAATCATCTTTTATAAGTATTATCCCACCAGTTTCTTTAGCAACATCTGTGCCAGAACCAATAGCAATACCTAAATCAGCTCTTGCCAATGCTGGGGCATCATTGATTCCGTCCCCAACCATTGCTACTATATTTCCATTCTCAGATTTTAATTTCGCAATTAACTCTTCCTTCTCATGTGGTAATACTTGTGCTATGACTCGAATTATACCAAGTTTTGAAGCGATTGTCCTAGCAGTTCTTTCATTATCCCCGGTTAGCATTACAATGTTTATTCCATTTCTTTTTAATGCATCTATTGCTTCCTTGGCGCCTTCTTTGATAGTATCAGACATTGCTATTATACCTGATAACTTGTTATCAACCAAAACTAAAACAGCAGTTTTTCCTTCTTCTTCAAATTTTTTCAAAATATTATCTACTTTTTCTAGCATTTGAATATTATTTTCCAGCATTAGCTTCCTATTCCCTATAAGAACAGTATGGTTGGAATATATGGCCTTAAGACCATGACCAGCAAGCACCTCAAATGATTCTGGATTAGCTACTATAATTCCTTCAGATTTTGCTTTAGAAACGATAGATTGACCTAATGGATGTTCGGAACCTGATTCAGCAATTGCAGCCAACCTGAGCAGTTCATGTTCGCCAATCTCACTCAAATCAACAATGTCAGTGACTGATGGTTTTCCTTTAGTCAATGTTCCTGTCTTATCAAATACTATTGTCTTTACTTTTTTTGCTATTTCCAAGTATTCACCACCTTTGTATAAAATACCATTTTCTGCACCTTTACCCGCACCCATCATAAGCGCAGCTGGAGTAGCAATCCCTAAAGCACATGGACAAGCAATTATCATTACTGAAACAAACGCAAGTAATGAATAAGTCAATCCTGCATCTCCAATAAAATACCAACCGAAAAATACCCCAACAGCTATTATCACTATAGCAGGTACAAAATATTTTGCAACTGTGTCGACCATTTTTTGCATTTGTGCTTTACCAGATTTTGCTTCTTCAACTAGAGTAATTATTTGGGAAAGTACTGTATCTTGTCCAACTTTGGTAGTTTTGATCTTGAGGAATCCATTTTTGTTAATTGTAGCACCAATTACCTCGTTTCCAACAGACTTTTCTACAGGGATAGATTCACCAGTTATAGCAGACTCATCTATAGAAGAAAATCCTTCTACTATTTTACCATCGGTAGGAATTCTTTCTCCTGGTCTCACAGCTATTGTTTGTCCCTTCCTTACTTGTTCTATAGGAATTTGAATCTCTTTTCCATCGTCTATAATTATATTAGCCATTCTAGGTTGTAAATCTAATAACTTTCTTACCGCTTTTGATGCTTTTTCCTTAGTGCGGGTTTCCAGCAATCTCCCGATTAGTATCAAGGTAATGATTATAGCAGCTGTTTCAAAATATACTGTTTCGACTGGGAAATATTCCGGTACTATTGTGACAATTGCACTGTATATGTAGGCAGTAGTAGTACCTACTGCAATAAGAGTATCCATATTGGATGCTTTAGCCTTTATGCCATCCCAGAAACCTCGATAAAATCTCCAACCTATCCAAAATTGTATTGGAGTAGCCAATACTAACATAATGTAGTTAATATTATGCATAACATCTATTGGAAATAAGTTGCCAAGTTGTGTAGGAAACATATGAGGAAGAGATAGAAAAACTATAGGTATTGTTAAGATTACACTGACGGTGACATGAAGTTTAAGTTTTTTGAATTCTTTTTCTGGTTCTTTGAATTCATCTAAACATTGAGAGCTACAGAAACTGTATTTCCGACCTTCTTTTACATATTGAATTGAATTTTCTGTTTCCTCAACAAACATTCCGCAGATTGGATCCTTCGCCATACGGTAATACTATAAAAAATAGATGTATAAGGACTAACCTTTACATTTGTAAAACTTGATATCATATAACATTTAACCTAAATAAGATGCCATTTAACCTTACAAATGTAGATGTTGCTATAATAAAAGAATTATTGAAAGATGGACGTAAGTCTTTTCGTGAGATATCACGTTCTACTGGTATTAGCGCTCCTACTGTCAAGTCAAGATTTGACAGACTAGTTAATATCGGATTTTTAAAATCTATCTCACCTGTTTTTGATTTTAGTAAAATAGATCCTAGTTCTATTAATCATGAAATAAGAAAAAATATACAAACAGAGCTAAATTTAATAGAACCAAATATATCTGATAAATTAGTAACAGAAGATCTTGAAATTTTATTAAAATGCGATTTTTGTGAAGGTCCGATCTCAGGAAAAACGCATGTACTTAAATTTGCAAATATTGAAAGGTTTTTTTGTTGTACTGGTTGCAGGACTTCATATAAGGAGAAATATAGTGGACGTATAGAGTCACTAAAAAGAAAGTTTAAAGATCAAGACTAATAGTTAATAAGTGTTATCCACCTAAACAAACTCAAATAATATCTAGCAATGGTATATAAAAATTATTCTTAAACCATTTATTTCTTAGTTTAATAAATAATAATATATTCCTAATTTACAGTAAAAAAGTTTATATTTTTTATTTTTTTGTAGACGAGTCCATTTACACTCAATTATAACACCGTATAGTAGTAGCTTTAAATTAATCTGCTTATTTTTTAAGTTATATTAGAATATTTAAAATGTAAATTTAGTAATTATAGTTTCATCTATAGATATAAAAAAACCTATAATTAATAAGCTAAAAATATAAAACAAAAAAAATTTTGCTATTTTATCCATAATATTTAAAATGATACTTAATTTTTGTAAAGTTTTAATACTAGGAATTTAGATTCACAACTAGGTTTTAAATTCTAAATGACTCAGTTTAAATATCATAAATTTTCTTAGTCCAATATGCAAAAACTAGCATTTTTCCTTATATCTGTAGGAATAACTATGAGTTTGGGTCTTAGTTCTTTTATACCAAATTCAATTGCTCAAAGCATGTTGAATAATCAAACTATCGCTGATCAAGCAGCTATGTTTCAAGGATCGAAGTTAAATGGTTCTATTAATATTGAATCAACATTTAGTGAAGCATTAACATCTAAAATAAAGATCGACATAATGCAAGCATTAGAAACAGCCAAAAATAATATTGGACCAGATTCTATGATAATAGGTGGTCAACTAGAATCAAACCATGGTTTTTTAGTATATAGTGTGCTGATTCTCGATAATAACAAAAAAGTACATGAAATTACAATTGATCCTGGTAATGGAAAAATTCTAGATACAAAAGATTTTGGTAAAATGATGATGGGACCACAGCAAGGTATGATGATGGGACCACAGCAAGGTATGATGATGGGACCACAGCAAGGTATGATGATGGGACCACAGCAAGGTATGATGATGGGACCACAGCAAGGTATGATGATGGGACCTTAACAGTGGATGATTAACTATACAACATCTTTTAATATTTTTTGACTATCTCATTAGAAGTTAAATTTATTTTAAAATAATAGAAACCATCAGAAAAAAATTAAATTTTATCATGAAGTATGAAAGTAAATTAAAAGAAAATCAGATTTTTAGACTATAAATCTATGACATTTATTGTTTATTTATTTTCAACTTTTATAATAATTAAATCCAGATAGAGTAGAGGAGAAAGTATACATACTCTATACAAAATTAATTATCAGATTACAGAGTTGGACTACAAAACAGATATAACAGATAAGTTTCAAGGTGAATAAAATACTAATATACACATATCTAGACTCGAGTGAGTGATAGTCACAGATTGTACAACGAAATGCATATATAAATACTGCATCCAAAGAGGAGAAAGATCTTTAAAAAATGCTAAAAAAGATTCTGGGCAACCTCCGAAAAAAAAGAGTTTATAGCAGTATCTATCGATGAATTATTTATCTTCTACGATGGATTTGTAAAGAAAATATAGATAGGAAAGGATCAAAGAAATATCTGTTGTAAAAATTACTAAATTCTACAGGTAATCCGAACGATTTGGTATTGCGAGTATAAGATGAAAACACATGTCTAGATAATATGATTGCCTTGTTCAAATAAGTTTCCAATAGACACATTTTCCTTTACTGCCTAAATACTGCCTAAAACATGTTAAAGTACTAATTTATCTGTTACAATCAGGATAAATAAACCTGAGATCTATTAACACATCGTGAGTTTATTATGAAGATTTGGAAAAAGCTCTAATGATATCAGTTTTGGTTACTATTCCAATTAATTTATCATTCCTATCTACTACTGGAAGTCCACTTATTCTATTTCTGATCATTATCTTGGCAGCATCAGCCAGATCTGAATTACTGAAAATAGTAAGAAGAGGACTTCTCATGATGTCGCCTACCATAATAATAGCTTTGAGTCCACTTATAGCCATGTTTAAACCGGACTGACTTTTATTACTGTATTTTTCAAATCCAGAATTCACTAGACTACTAATTGGTAGTAGATCTCTTCCAGTAATTATTCCAACAGCTTTATCATTTTTTACTACAGCAACTCTAGAAACCTTTTTTCCAAGTAAAATTTTCATTGCTTCAATCAATAATTCATCTGGTGAAATTGAATAAACTTTAGTAGTCATATATTCTTTAACTTTGTTTATTTGTTTATAAAATTTAGAATAATGATTCACTAGATCTGTCTTTGTTATGACTTTAAGATCTTTTGAATTCTTTTGAGTTACAATAAGTGAACTAATACCTTTACTTAACATCAATCTTGCACATGATACTAAAAGCATACTAGGTCCAACAGTGATAGGTGGTTTATTGCCTATAACTTCACCTATTGTTATTTCGCGGGGTTTTTTATTCAAATTAGAAGAATATATAAAATGAACTATATCCTTTTCTGTAATCATTCCAGCTGGCATATTATCTTCTGTTATAACCACTCTGCTGATATTGTATTGTATCATGGTATTTCTTGCATTAAGAATATTGTCTCCCACATCTAACTTGATTGCATCATCAGAAATAGCACCAACTGTCTTCGTAAAGGGATTCATAATATTTTTAATAGTCTATTCATGATTGTATATTAATTTATTGGTTACCTTTAATCAATATCTTAATTCACCATCTTTTAATTTAATACATAGTCTGAACTAGTGCTTTTGTTTATGTAACAGATGCCATGAATTTAGTAAAGAATGATCTTTAATACTCTTCAGATACGACGATATTAAGATCATTTAACTCAAAACCATAATAATTATTTACGGTTATTGTATCAATATAAATAGAAATTCGAATTGTATCCAGTTGTGGAGATCAAATAGATTACAGTCTTCTTTGTTAGAAGGAAAGGATTCATCAAAAATTTATATTCTATATTCGATAACTTGGTTAACACATTACATTAAAATTTTCTGAAATGAGAAGTATAGATAATGTTTTAATCCAATAATAACTCGACATTTTTCATCATACCATGTATCTCCCTTTGTATACATTATGTCTTATTTTAGAACATATTTTAATTAGGCTAACAAATTCTACATATTATTTTTTCAATTTGACTTGACTATTAAAATACCCTAAATCAAGTATACAAATAACAATCATAAAAAAATGATAATTATTTCTTTACCGACGCCTTTTAATTAGTATAATTAATGCGGTAACAGCGACTATTGGAATTGTTATGGCAAGTATAATACTTACTATTATTCCTAAACTATACTGTCCATCAGGTGGTAAAGGAAAAGGATTAAGGATATCTGGAGGGGCCTGATGAGGAACAAACACACTAAATGATGCAGGAATTATAGTAGCTTTAGTATTAATTCTAGTTATTACCTGATGTGTCCCATCATCAGGAAAAATGTACTCTACTTGAAAGTCTCCATCAGTTACATTTATATTTTCAAACTTAAAAAGTCGTTGGCCATTTGTGACTGTAATTGAAGCTGTAAAATTTTTAATGTGATTTCCCTCTAAATCTTGCACACTAAAAATAAGTTTGGTGAAAGTATCAATAATGGGTTTTTCTGGTTCATACGTAAATAATATTTTAATATCATCCTCTTTATCTATTAATTCCTGGATTCTGGTACCATTAATATGAGCAGAAACAAAGAATTGATCGATATCAAATAAGAATATAAAAATAAATGTTAAAATGCTTATGGAAATAAAAAAAGTAAAACAAGAGTAAAATAAATTTAATCTAAATCTGAATCTCAATGCGTGTTATTATACTATATATTCAAGCCTTTTAATAGTTTAGAAAGATTGAAAACCTTTTGTATGTAACTAATAAAACTTTAAAATCGAGCATGAAATTACTTTTTTATTGAGGCGATTCTTCCTATCTCAAAAATGGTTCTAAAAAAACTCAATGGAATTGAATTCAAATAGTTTAAATCCAACTACAAATGCTCGTGTTATTTTTTTAGATATAAAGTTAATAAAAAAATTATCAATAAACTTATTTCACTATATTTAGAGTTATTAATACATGGACTCTTCTCGCATAGAAAACAATAAAAATAATGATAGAAGTATTGATCAATCTACAGAAAAAAATCATGACAGATTAAAAAAAATAAAAATAAAATTTGTAAAGAAAATTATAATACTAAGTATTATACTTATAGCAGCAATTGCTCTTCTTCAATTTTATCTACAACCCATTCTACCTAAAGATTATCTCATGTTAATACAAGCTATACAAGTGACTATTATAGGTTATTTTATGATAGAGGTAATAAGTAATGTATTTCATGATTTAACATATGACTATTTAAAAGATACTTCCAGGTCTATAAAAAGTCTAATAAGAATATTGGGATCTATCATAATTATTGTCATTATTATTTCGTATTTGAGTAGTGATCCTATAGTAGCAGCCTCTATAGGAACTATTTCTGGATTAGTAGTTGGTTTTGCTTCTCAAAATATAATAGGAAATATTATCGCCGGTCTGTATCTGGCCATTCTCAGGCCCTTTAAGTTAGGAGACGAAATAACTGCTTTTAGTAATACAGGAATAATATTTGATATTGGGTTAATTTCTACAAAGTTAAATACTGTAGATAACAAAATAGTTCTTGTTCCCAATGCTTCAATGGTAACTACAACCATAGTATTGAATAAACGACAATAGACTAGATTATTAGATCTAATTTGTGTTCTACAAATGTAAATCTATGTTATCATTCTACAGAGAAGTTTCAGATTACTAACAACTTTTATTTTGAATAGATCTTTCTTTTTGGGAATTAATAGCTTATAACACTTGTGATCGATATAGTCTTGTATAGATCCACAAATATATTAAATTCGAGATCATCGTAAAAGTTATAACAGAAAGGAAAAAACCTTACCGAGAATTCTTTTATATGGTATAAATTCAAGGGTTTGTATGTCCACCAATGTAGATAAAAAATTTGCATATCCTGGGAGTAAAATGAATTTTTCTCCATTGTATAGATTCAAACTAACTCATATGTATCTCAGAATCAAACCAGATTTTAAAAAAAAACTACTTGCGGATTGTTTACAAAAATTAACTTTTGAAGCGCTGTATGATATACAAGAAATTATCTTAGATAGTGCTGAATTAAATATACATTCAGTTTCAGCTGAAACCAAAGATATCAAAATTGAATCTTTTGATAGTCTACGCATCAAAGATAAACTAGTTATTAAATTCACAAATGGGATTGTAAAAGGTACAAAATTTACAATCAAAATAAAGTATTCTGCTGGATATATTCATAATAAATTAATTAGATCTCCTAGAAGTGGTTTCAAATTTATTGTACATAAAAATACATCAAATACACCAGCTAGTCAATCATGGACTCAAGGTGAAGCAGTAGAATCGAGATACTGGTTTCCTTCTATTGATGACCCTCAAGTCAAATTTACAAGAGAGATAGAAGTGATTGCCCCTGATGAGGAATATGATGTAATTTCAAATGGTGTTTTTGAAAGAAAAGGGAAAGTCTGGCATTGGAAAGAAAATAATCCAATTCCATCTTATCTTACGTCAGTAGTAATAGGAAAATTCAACAAAAAGTTAGATACAAAAAATATTCCTTCATTGCGATATTATTGGCCATATGACATTCCTAAAAAAGATGCAATGAGAACATTTCAAGAAACTCCTGATATCATAAAATATTTGGAAGGATATTTGCAGATAGGTTACCCTTATAACAAATATTGGCAAGTAGCAGTAGACAAATTTGAATTTGGGGGAATGGAAAATACAAACTGTACTACCTTAACTAGAAATATATTTCATGATGCTAGAGGTTCATTAGATTATTCACGAGATATTATCATAGTTGCACATGAAATAGCACATCAATGGTTTGGAAATTTGATTACTTGTAAAGACTGGTCGAACTTATGGCTGAATGAGGGATTTGCAGATTATTTTGAGTCACGTTATTGGGCATCGAAATTCACTGAAAAATATAAAGGCAAAAAAACAAATGATGAATTTTTATGGCAAATAATTCAAAAAATTGATACATATATTGAGGAAACAGAGACACTATACAAGAGACCTATTGTAACTAATTTGTATAAACATCCAGATGAGTTATTTGATACCCATTCATACGAGAAAGGAGGTTTAGTTCTTCATATGCTAAACCAATTCATAGGTGAAGAAAATTTTAAAAAATCTATTAAAAATTATTTAGAAATATACAAAGGAAAAACAGTACAAACTCTAGATTTTCAAGAATCCTGTGAAAAAATCTGTGGAATAAATCTTAAACAGTTTTTTTACCAATGGTTATTTATCCCAGGTCATCCTGAATTGGATATCCAATTTCGATTGGAAAATCAGAAAAATCATAAATTTAATGATATAAAGAAGTTAAAAATAAAAATTACACAAAAACAACAAGATGATTCTATTTTCATTTTCCCTATTGAGATAAGATGTCTATATCATAATGGTAAAAATAGAGAAAACATAAAAGAAAAAATAGAAACCATATTAGTTAACGCAAGGACTACAGAACATACATTTGAGGAGGAAATGACTGGAAATACTACAATTGAGTTAATTTCTGTCGATCCTGAGTTAAAAATTCTCAAGGAGATAAAATCTTTCACTATAGAAAATCAAACTGAAAAGTTCAATCTTTATGATATTCTGAAAAATGTATTACACAAAAAGGCAGATAATATAACTACTATTGCAGAAAGAATAGCTGCTTTGAAGTTAATCAAAGAAAACTCTTATTTTTCAAATGAAATCCTTGATTTGTTGAAAGATATTTTATTGGACACCTCAATTTTTTATGCTGTTTCTGTGGAAGCTGCAAATGTAACTGGATCATATCATGATATTAAAGATTATAATAAAGATTCAAAAGCATATACAATTCTAAAAAAATGTATAACTGATGAAAGATTTCATGATTTAGCACCGCAAACCAAAAAAGCAATAATCCAAAATCTAGGAAAATTTGAAAGACAAGATATATTGGATTTAAAAACCAAAAATAATATCCCTTTGCTTATTTTGTTATTAAACGATAAAAGTTATTTTGTACAAAATGCAGCATTAACAACAATAGGAAAATGTATAAAGAATATGCGTGATGGAATCAAAATAAAAAATGAAATGCTCAAAATCTTGATTGACAAAGTTGAATCAATTACTTTTCAAGATCAGTTAGCTCAGGGAGCGATAAATGGTTTGAGTGAACTTGCTAATGATGAAAATATAGAACTTGTCGAAAACATAGTAAACGCACTCATAAATAAAAGTAGCAAAACAGACGAGAACACAAATATTACGAACAGATATTTTGTGCGCTCAACATCTACCCTTGCTTTAGGTAAATTTCTGATTACAAAAAATCAAAAAATATTAAATGATAAGAATCTGAAACGCAGAGCAGAACTGGTAAATCAACGCGTGTTAAATCATCTTATTATATTATTAAAAGATGAATCTAGAAGAATAAAAAGAAACGCTTGTACTGCATTAGCAGATCCAGAGTCAAGGATTATAGAACCTAACCAAAGGATCTTAAGGAGAATAGAGGAATTAAAAAAAGTAGCTGAAGAGGATCTTGATGGATTTGTAAGAAGGACAGCTGAATTTAGTTTAAACGTAGTAAGAGGTTGGATAAAAGAATGGACAGACAAAGAACCAGCTCTTGATATCAAATTGAGGGGAGAACCTTCTGATAAACTAATCTTTGAAAAAAAAAGAGGTGAGAAGAAGGAAAGTAACAAAAAAGCAGAAGCAGACAGAGATAAAGAAATTTTAAAAGTTGCTAGAAGAGACACGATAGAATATTAGTATTAACAATTACTCTAGTTTAACTACTAAGATATTGGTAAGTTATAAATATAGTCAATTAGTGTCAAAATAATTTATTATATGCGATGCTTTTTGGAATAGTAATAAATAAATTTGAAAATGTATTATGCCTTTTTTTACCAAAATTAAAAGTTTTTTATACCTTATCAGTACTTAGCAATTATGACATTTAGGATAAGAGAAAGGAGTCTGATATCATTAGCTGGAGTCGATGGATATTCTTCATCTCATAGAGAGATAACAGATGCAATTGAGGCTGCTGTAAATCATTTAACAGAACATCCTCCAGGGTCAAAGGCAATTATAAGTCATTCAATAGAAATTGAAAGAATAGAATAAAAATAATATTACAGAGGAAACTTCCTTCATATTTTTTCAAATCTTTAACAATTGAAAAAGATTATCTTATTGATCTTTGCTTACATGCTATAGCAATACTTTCTTTTGTTATCTAAATATACCTTATCACCAAAAATTTGCCATATATGGATCGAATATAATACTAATCGTGGAATTTTGGAATGTTTATTTTCCAAAATTAACAATATATAGAAAAACGTGATTATTTGTTACCAAAAATAAAATTCAATGTAATTCTAAAAAATTTTTTTCTAATTATATAGTGATAGAAAATTCCTAAAAACATTACACCAATAAATTATATTCAAACAATATCTAATGATCATTCATACCTTAGATATATTATATAAATTGTAATATAACAATGCATAATAATATCCAAACTAATCATATATTCTTATTGACAGCAATATTCTTTGCTGGCATGATATCTATTACCATAAAGGCATCCTTCGCTGAACCAGAATATTACCTGTACGAAGAAGAATATGTTAAAGATCCATATGCGATGAATGAACAATATGCTGAAGATCCACCATATATGAATTCATATGATGACAGGATATTATTTCCAAAGGATTCACATGCTCACGATAAACACGAAAATTCAAATGTAGATGTTGAGGAACTGAGTTGTATTAATAGTAATGTTAATGTCAATGGTGTAGATATTAAACGGACACCAGTAACTGGAGGAACATCAACTCAAATTCAACAACTTGGAGATGACACAAATGGAATCGATAGAATAAATGAATGGCTTGACAGTGGAATTAACATAGATCGAAATCTGGTAAATATATGTGCAAATGTGAATCTTAATTGGCAAATAGATGGTGGATTCCTAGGAGGATTTTTCGGATAATTATTGTTATTTTTTAGTCTATATTTTTATATTATAAATACTTTATAATGAGAGTTATTATCAAATTTAATTCTATTATTTTGGGAAAGATACTATAAAGTTGCTTTGTTGAATACATGTAAAAGTCTTTTCCTGTTATCTATTCTCTTATCCAACTAGCAAACCCCTTGTTGTGCGTGACCTATCTTGTACGGTAAGGTCTTGTGTGTTGAATGGGGATATGTGTTAGCTGC
>Ga0315534_1002402_pt1 | contig 12590 bp, 13 predicted proteins | sample SalMarSW160240MG_FD_203094 | JGI IMG/M metagenome (GOLD analysis project Ga0315534, IMG submission 203094) | Salt marsh sediment microbial communities from the Plum Island Ecosystem LTER, Massachusetts, United States - Salt Marsh Sediment SW1602-40 ... | reverse complement strand
AGCTCATTTTGTGGGGTTATAGGATAACCAAAATAAAAGCGGCAACCAGCCCTGACTGCTGCCTCTGCAATAACATGACTACCCCGCAATAGCATTTTTTCACTCACGATATACCTCAATAGCTATATCAGGACATACTATGGCACATAGTGCACAACCTTTGCACACATGGCTTTCAATCTCTATTCCTTCTTCATTATATTGAGCAGGATAATACCCTTTCTGATTCAAACTATCAGAAATTGAAATCAGTTCGAAAGGACACACTGATTTACACAGATAGCAGCCTTTACATGATTCCGCTTCTATCGTTATAAAACCTCTCTTTAATTTAGGAGCCATAATGGAATGTTATCTCAATTCTTCGGAACATAAAGTATAAGTCTGTTTTTCAAAAATTAAAACGTTAATACATAATAGTTTATTGTTGGGCTGTCAATCAATTTCCCTTAATTTTCAAAATAATTTTAACCTATAGGGTATGGGTGTTCACACCCAGTCCTTTCAAGATGGAAGAAATCAGCAGGTTATTTTTTATTATGACGTGACACTACAGTAATGTAAACCTTTTAGAAGGAAAAATTCCCTGTTAAAACATTGACTTGACCTCCATGTACCTTTATCTTACTATAGTAGTGCTGAAAAAAGAAGGCCACTTCAATTTAGCAAGGAAAAAAAGAAGTAATGATACATGTACTTAAAGGCCCTTTTGAAAAAGCATCAAGACCTCTCGTAGACCTGTTGATCATGCATCACTGCACAGCTTTTCACCTGACCATGATTGCCTTTTTTGGGACACTTGTGGCATCTATTTTAATATATTATCAAAACTGGATAATAGGCTCTTCACTCTTTATGTTTTTCTCACTTTTCGATGCCCTCGATGGATCATTGGCCAGAAGGAACAACACCGTGAAACCTATTGGTGCCTTCTTTGACTCGATAATGGATAGGTTTTCTGATAGTGCAATGCTGTTTGCTATCATCTTTTATGCCTTTAATACTGGGCAAAGGAACGTCTTTCTCCTTGCCCTTCTCGCCCTTATAGCCTCTTTGATTACAAGCTATATTAAGGCAAAAGCAGAAAACTTTCTGAAATTCGGTTCAATAGGACTTTTACAAAGACCAGAAAGGATTCTCATCATATTTTTGATGTTATTGTTCCCCAAATACCTTCTTTTAGGTTTGTGGGTACTTGTTATCGGTGGTTATATTACTATCTGCCAAAGGCTTTACTCTGCCTACCAAAAATTTAATCATCAGTCTTTTTCCTAAATCGTCACCATAGATAGTAGTGGCCATTTATCATGTGTACAGAAGGTGAGCGAGATCTCAGCATGTGAATGTTACTAATTTCACAACCTTGCCAGCCTATCGTGTGAAGACAGCTGCAGCAAAACTGACTGCCGATCTGGTAGGATCTTCCTTGAATATTTCATACCCTAATAGGTGTCCATGGCTTGGGGGAAGTATTTCCAGAAGACAGGCAAGGGCAGAAAAACCGCAGACATTATATCTATCTTTTATTCTTTCCGATTCTGACCAGAAACCATCGGCATCCCTCGTGCAAAGACAGTGCAAAAGCTGTTTATCATGCCTCTCAGACTCATTAATAATGAAAGAAGCAGGCATATCATGACCAAATTTTGGTCCAACATGAGACAGGTCAACTCCGGCAATTACAATCGTAGCATTATCTTGCATGAAGTCAGCTAAAGTAGTGAGAAAATCATGCCCTATAGATGTATATCTCTCCCTGCTATATTCAGGTAAATATCCTATGAGGGAACCACATAGAATAGGGATGATGGTAAAAGAAACATCTTGAAGGATATGTTGCAGAAAAATGAGTTGAAACTCTATTGAATGCTCATCTCTATGGGCAAAATCGTCTTCTGAAAGGATATCTTTCCCCGCTCTCATTAATTCTACTACAGTCTTATTATCGGTTTTGACCGACCCTAAAGGTGTTTCAAATGTTTTTGTCGTTAATGACACCATTTCTTTTGTCATAGAATGACCAACACCCAAGATAATCACTCTTTCCGGCCTCACACCCCTTAATGCCTGATATGCAGTTGAATAAATCCTCCTGCCTGCCTCTAAATCTATATGCGGAGCTACTAATCCAATGATGTTACCATGCGAAAATAGTGTTTCGTCCTGACTTGAAAGAATGGTTTCTAATCTCAGATGTAACTCTTCTTCTTGGTTTGGATATGATTGCCCTGCATGTGAGCAATATCTTATCGTTTGAGCTGAAAAATCGGAAATTATCTCCTGTCTCGCCTTTCTATACCGGGGGCTATCCAAAAGATATGAAGAATCAAGGTTTTCCATGAGGCTCTGAACTTCATCAATTGATACCAAACTACCTCCTTGCTGACGAATCAGATCTAATTGAATATCCCTCAACGACCTATTTCCATTGAGTGTTATCATGAGTTGGTATAATTCAGGACTAATATACTTTCCTTTCTCAACAAGACCGAGCCTGTCCTGAATAATCACTATCATTCTTCCATCAGATTGGACTGGAAAAAAATCAAGATCCTCTCTTATTTTTAGCTCTTCGACATCCATTCTAAGCACCAAAAGCTATTAGCCATTAATTCTGACTCACTCGTAAAAAGTCTTTTGCGAGCGATTTTGGCCATTTTTGGAAAGTGATTCATAAAATGCTGAGCGTTAAAAATCCCAAACTGTGTGAGGCCTTCAGGCCGAGTTTTTGGAATTTAGCGAAGCATTTTATGAATCCCAAAATGGGCATCATGAGCGAGTAAAAGGACTTTTTACGAGAACATCAATTCTCAACGGATTAAAAGACTTTACAGTTCCGGGTAAATAGTATCTCTGAAAGAGCCATATAACGAATAATCGCTGTAATTATATAAAAATTCTTGACCAACAATTGTGTGTACCCTATTATCCTTTTGGTTTTATTTGAAAGTATACTATATAATTTTTACCATATCATGGATACTATATGAACTATAAAAAACTAAAGAGGAGGCTTAAAAAATACTGGCACTCGTATGATTTCGAGAAAATAAAATCCCAATATGCCACTCTGTATAATATAAGGCTTAAAGAAAAGAATGATATCATCGGTATACAAAAAGCTGGCAGACTTGCAGTTGATATTCTCAATCATGTTGAGGAACATATAAAACCTGGAATTACAACCAATTATATCAACTCCCTCGTAGAAGAATTCACCAAAAAAAATAATGCCATATCTGCTCCCCTTAATTACAATGGCTTTCCCAAAAGTGTGTGTACTTCAATCAATAATGTGATCTGTCATGGCATACCCGATGAAACTGTTTTAAAGGATGGTGACATTGTAAATGTTGATGTTACTCCTATATTGGAGGGATATTATGCAGATGCGAGTAAAACATTCTTTGTGGGATCTCCAAGTAAAGATGCCAAAAAACTAGTTTTTGTAACCAGGGAGTGTCTTCATCATGGAATTCTCATGGTTAAACCAAAAAACAGGGTTGGTGATATTGGGTATGCTATTCAGAGATATGCAGAAAGCCAAGGATGTTCAGTTGTAAGGGAGTATGTGGGTCATGGTGTTGGATTTGATTTTCATGAATCACCACAAATCCCTCACTTTGGCAAGAAAGGTCAGGGCATTTCTCTTGTTCCTGGTATGGTATTTACAATAGAGCCAATGATAAATCTTGGAAAACACAACCTCCATGTTCTTTCTGATAATTGGACAGTTGTCACAGATGATGGAAGCCTCTCTGCCCAATTTGAACAAACAGTTCTGGTGACAAACAACGGCTTTGAGATTTTGACACCATTTGATTAAGCAATAGTTAAGTGTCAGGCACATGCCCCCACTATTGGATTATATTTGCTCTTGCAGCCGATACTGTTTAACAGATGTCCCAAGAAATTGTTAATACAACATCGTTTCAGTAACATTATAGAAAAGCTGCACGTAAGCGTCTGTAAGGACGAGGAAGTATTTGTCTCTGTATAACTTGGGAAGAAAGTGGCGATGGTAAGCTATTTCCCTTTCAAGATAAACACATATTAAAAATTTACTTTATCCTTCCCCTTAAGGCCTAAGATCCTTCGAGCATCATCAGGAGAAGCCACCTCACGGTTCAGCATTTCTGCCAACCGGACAACTTTTTCCACCAATTGTGCATTGCTCTCTGCTAAAACCCCCCTCCTGATATAGATATTATCTTCTAAGCCAACCCTAACATGTCCACCCATATGGATGGCCATGGTGGAGAGGTTGATCTCTGCTGCACCCACACCAATAACTGACCAGGTAAAATTTTCTTTTCCAAAAAGGACCTCTGACCTTGTTTTTAAATAGGCTAAATCTTCCGGGGTCCCCCTGATGCCTCCCAATACTCCCATGACATATTGAAGATGAAGTGGGGGGCTCATTATCTGTTCTGTTACCAAATAATCAAGATTGTAAAGGTGACCCACATCATAGATCTCTAACTCCGGCTTGGTTTCGCACTTCTTGGTGATGGCACAGAGGTAGTCAAAGTCCTTGAATGTGTTCTTAAAAATAAAATCCTTACTCATCTCTAGATATCCTTTTTCCCAGGGATACTTGAACTCCTTAATGTAAGGTATAGCGGTATGGAGGGCAAAATTGATGGATCCTAAATTAAAGGAACACATCTCAGGTTTAAAAATAGGTATAGTACCGGCACGCTCTTCAATCGTCATCAAAACAGAGCCACCAGTAGTGATACAAACTACAACGTCACTTTTTTCCTTAATTAGAGTAAGAATCTCCCGAAAGTGTTCAGGGTCAGATGAGGGATACCCATCTTCTGGCCTCCGGGCATGAATGTGGACAATGGCTGCACCAGCCTCGGCTGCTTTTATTGCTGAATCAGCAACTTGTTTAGGGGTAATGGGCAGATGTGGGGTCAATGAAGGTATAGTGGCTGCGCCGGTTATAGCAGCTGTGATGATGAGTTTATCCATTTTTTTCCTCCTTGTTACGATTTATCTTAATAGAAATAAGTCTTTGCCGAGAGTTTTAATTTTTAAAAGGGAACTAACGCCCTCAAGCGTTTATAGGCTTTCAGACAGCTTCTGAGCTTTTTCAAGAATACTTCTGGCTAACCAAATATTTTCCCTACTAAAGCTGGTTCATGCCCTGGTATCAAAAATCTTCGTTCCCTTAATATTGATTTAATGCGATAGATGGATCTAAACCAGGCATAATGATCGTAGACCAAGCTCGAAGGTACAGCATTTCCCCAGTGTTTGGGAGCCGGAGTAATGGGAAGGATGGTCCCGTCCATAAGGGTCATTTCAGTCATCTCCGGAAATGCAATGGGAAACACATGGATGGTATCACCAGCCAAGTTGTAGATTCCATCACTGGTGGTAACCAACAGACACTGACTTCCGGCAGTGTGCCCTGGAGTCAGAATCAATTCAAGGCCGTCCAACAATTCAACGTCTCCAACCACCTTCTGACAATTCAGCTCTTTTAATTCGGGAATAAGGCTTTGATCAAAGTCACCACGGATCATCATGGAGGGCAGCGGATCTAAAAGCTCCTTCCATTCCTCTTCCTGAAAGATGTGGGTAGCCTTGGGGAAAAGATGGCAGTTGCCGGCATGGTCGTTATGGAGGTGAGTATAGATAACCAGCTGAATGTCATGCGGATCCAACCCGATCTCATCCAGGGACTTGAGAACCCAATCCTCGCCGCCTGCAGCAGGACTGCCGGCCCAGGCTTTACCATCGACGATGTACTTGGCATTTATTCCCGTGTCACACAGGACCTTATGCTTACCGTCCGTTAAGTAAAAACCCAAATAGGGAACGGTGAGTGGCAGGCCCACATCCAGCCCGGTCGTGAGCTGATCCTTTTTCACTTCAATGGTTCCATAGACTAAAGGCCTAATCGTCCATTTAGCCATAATCATTTCTCCTTTCCTCAGGTAGAAAGAGTGGATTCCCTTCCAGCTAACCCGACGGTTCTCTTTGTCCCCTTTTAAAGAACTCCATGATGCCATTGGGCATAAAAATAATGACTCCGATAAACAGACAGCCGTAAATAATTCGGGCAAACTCAGCCCTAACAAAAGTTGACAACCCTTCATTTACAAGCGTCAGCACCACGGCACCGATAATAGGGCCCAGCCATGTGCCACCCCCACCGAATAGGGCCATCAAGACAATGAGGATGGAAATCATTATATCAAAAACAATGTCTGCGTGTATGTAGGTGAGGTTATAGGCATACACTCCACCGGCCATGCCAGGGAAAAAAGCAGATAAAGCAAAGGCCTGGATCTTAAGCTTGGGGGCATTGATAGACATGGTCTGGGCCACCTCTTCGTCCTCTTTTATGGCCCTTAGGCCTGCACCAAACTTGGAACGACTGGTCCAGACACTAAATGCGATGGCAAGAACCATAATGACCATCATCACTTCAAAAAGGATGGACCGGATGACATCGATGGGCAGATCCATGGATTTTAGCCAGAGTCCCTCTGGCCCACCAAAAATGTCTAGGTTTTTGATGCCCAAATCCACCACAAAGGCAAAACAAAAGGTGATCACGGCGAAGTAGGGACCTCTGAGCCTTAGGCATGGGTATCCTATAATTACCGCGATCAAGCCTGCCACCCCACCGGCAGGGATCGACGATAAAATAGTCCAAAATGGGGAAAGGTTCAACCACTTCATCATCAATGCCGTAGCGTAAGCGCCAATGCCGAAGAAGGCAACATGGCCAAAGGATAGGTACCCGGCGTAACCGCCAATGAGGTTCCATGATGTGGCCAAAATAACATAGAGAAAGACAGTAAAGAGCAATGAAATAAAGTAAACCGGTGGCCCCAACCAGGGAAAAACGCCAAGGGCCACAAGAAGAATCAGGGCCCCAAAAACTAAACGATTGGATTTAGTCTGGAAGGAAACCATAGTCATACCTCTCCCTTGAATAATCCATGGGGCCTGATGACAAGAATTACCATCAGCAATCCAAATGTCAGGAGATTTACCCACTGATATGGTAAAAATGCAAGGGACAGACCAGTAATGACACCAATGATTAGTCCGGCCAAGGCAGCACCCAGTACATTGCCCACCCCTCCTACGATGACCACCAAAAACAGGTATATCAGCCACAGGTTGTGGGTATGAGGCTCAAAAGAATACAAAAAAGCCATGCCCACCCCTCCTGCTCCGGCTGAGGAGACTGCAAGCCCAAAAGTGATCATGCTGATGCGACTGAGATTCACACCATAAAGTTGTGCCGCCTCGGGCTGCTGCCAAGCCGCACGAACAGCCTTGCCTGTATAGGTCTTTTTCAGAAAGAAATGGATAACCAGAACCCCGACTGCAGACAGCAGAAATCCGGCCATTCTGGGATACTGAAAATAAAGCGTGCCAAGAACCAGGACCTTGCTAGTGTAGGAGATGGTCAGAAGCCGGGGATCGGGACTCCAGATGAGGAGCATGAGGTTCTCCAAGATGATGGCTATTCCAAAGGTCAGGATCATGGAAGCAACGATTACCTCTTTGGCCTGGGTGATGGGTCTGATCAAGAAATGGTAAATAAGGCATGCCAAAAAAAAGAGGAGAGGAACGGAAACTATCAGGGAAAGGATGGGATCCATACCCCAGAATTGAAGAAGTGAATAGGCTAAGAAGGCACCTAGCAGACCAAAGGCTGCATGAGATATATGAATGACCTTCATGACACCCCAGGTGAGGGAAAAGCCTACTCCTAGCAGGGCATAAACCGACCCCATCATAATGCCACTGATCAAGGACTGGATAATAAGAACAGTATTCATACTCAATAACTGAGGAGCTTAAATTAACGCCACATACTTTTTCTGTAACAAAGAAGATTTTTTGGGATGAGGAATTATCCTCACCCCATATGAATTTACTTCCATCTCGGTTTCGGATAAACCGGCTCAGCTGTACGAATCTCTTTGGGCCAAATCAGTTCCACTTTCCCGTTGATCAACTGGGTACAGAAATTGATAGGACTGGGCAGCCCTCGTTCATCAAAGCTCATGGAACCACAAATGGTATGAACGGTATGGGATTTTAGCCAATCTCGGATCTTAGTTTGGTCCAGGCTTTTGGCACCTTCCACACCCTGGGAAAGGGTCTGCATCCAGGCATAACCAAACCCGAAGTAGACGGGGTATGCAGGTAAATTGTATTTCTCTTTGACATAAGCGTTCAATGTGTCGTTCCCTGGATATCTGAGTTTGTTGTGGAGAGATGTTCCGGAAAAGACGTAATCGCCGTCTTTCCCCAGTTCCTTGATCCAAGCCGGTATAACAGATCCCACTCCCTGGACGATTGCCTTTGGGTTATAGGCTAGTGCCTTGGCCGTCCGGATGGTCATCACGCCATCAGCAAAGAACCCATTTGCGAAAAGGATATCGCAACTCATCTGTTTCGCCTTAACAATGAGTGGGGTGGCATCAGGAAGAGGCAGGTTATACTTCTCGTTAATGACGAGTTCTATACCCAGATCCCTGGTCATACGGTTAATGGAGTCTATCAGAGAGGTGCCAATGGGATTGTTCATAGTATAAACTGCAGCCCGTTTTGGACGCTGGTTAGCAGACAGAGACTTCAGCCACTGATAGAAACCTTCATACCACCATTCTCCCATAAGAGGTGGGCCACCGAAGGAGTAAGTGTAGCCCTGCTCAAAACTCTTCATATGTCCGCCCATGGAGACATACACGAACTTGTGTTTCTCTGCTGCAGGCATTACCGCACGGGCTGCTGTGCCCGGGTATCCGCCGAAAAGGAGATCCACTTTGTCCACGGTAATGGCCTTTTCGGCAAAAGTGACAGCCTTACCCGCGCTGGACTCATCATCGTAGATTTTGAAAACCACCTTGCGGCCTAGAAGCCCGCCTTTGGCATTGATCTCTTCAGCCCAAAACCTCATTCCTTTTTCGATCCATTTGGCGGTCTCGGCAAACTTTCCGGTCTGAGGTAAGGACCCGCCTATAACTATGGGTTTGCCAGATGCCAGAATCGGATTTTGCTGGCCTATTACTAGAGAAAATGATAGGCCTACCAGGGTCAGAAAGAAAACTGTACGGAAAAAACCTTTTTTCATCTTCACACCCTCCTTTTTTGTTAACTGTTATTGTTTTATAAAGCCCAGGCATCAAAGACCCAGGTATGATTCCTTAATCCGTGGATCAGCCAAAAGTTGATCTGCTGGTCCGGAAAGAGTCACCGTCCCGTTTTCAAGAACATATCCGTGCTTCGCTGTGGATAGTGTCTGAAGAACCTCTTGGGATACCAGGAACACTGTCAGTCCGCTCTGGTTCAAATCCGCAACAATGCGGAAAATATCAGAAGCTACTATAGGAGCTAGCCCTAACGAAGGCTCATCAAGCATGAGCAATTTGGGCTTTGCCATCACGGCACGAGCCACGGCTACCATCTGCTGCTCGCCGCCTGAAAGACTTCCTACTACTTGCCTCCGCCGTTCCGCAAGAATGGGGAAAATCTCAAAAACCATATGACGGCTTTCCTTAGAGTGATGCCGGGCAGATGGAAGATAAGCTCCCATCTCCAGGTTCTCATCCAGGGTCATTTGGGCAAAGAGTTTCCTGCCCTCAGGTACCTGAATGATTCCCTCCCGACAAATTCTATCCGGAGACATGCCTAAGATGGAGCTTCCTTGCCAGGAGATTTTTCCCTTTGCGGCGGGTATCAGCCCGGAGATGGTATTCAGCAGGGTTGTTTTCCCTGCCCCATTGGAACCGATAAGTGCCACCAAATCTCCCTCAGCAACCTCCAGGAAAACACCCCGAAGGGCTCTCAATTCCTGATAAAGTACGACCAACTGCTTAACGCTTAGCATAGGCAGCCCCTAAGTAGGCCTTTATCACTTCAGGATTATTTGCCACTTCTTCGGGATCGCCGTCGGCGATTTTGGCGCCGTTATGTAGGGCAATGACGCGCGAGCAGGTGTCCATAATTGCCTTCATAACATGCTCGATCATAAAAACCGTAACCCCATGATCATCCCTGATTCGAAAAGTCAACTCGACAGCGCCTTCGATCTCCTTGTGGTTCAAACCAGCGAAGACCTCGTCCAGAAGGATTATCTCCGGCTTGGTGGCTAGGGCTCTGGCAATTTCCAGCCTTTTGCGGTCCTCTAAGGCCAACTGCCCAGGGAACTTGTGTGCTTTACTAGCCAAGCCAGCGAATTCCAGTATCTCTGCTGCACGTTTCCCTGCCAGTTTGGGAACGTCTATTTTTTCTCGTCCGTAAAGTACAGCAATGACCACGTTCTGGGTGAGACTGAGGTCCATCAGCGGCCGTACTATCTGAAATGTACGGCCGATTCCAAAGTGAGCAATCTTATATGGTGGCAGACCGCTAATTCGTTGCCCCTTGAAGCTGATCTCTCCAAAATCACTTTTATATAATCCTGAAATGATATTAAAGAGGGTAGTCTTACCTGAACCGTTCGGTCCAATGAGACCAACAATCTCTCCACGGCGCACCTCAAAATCGACTTCGGAGAGGGCAGTCAGGCCACCAAACCGTTTTGTGATCTTGGTACCATTGAGCATTCCTATAACCAAAATTGAGACCTCCTTTTGAGTTTCTAGCCCCAAGACACCTGATTTTAAGAATAGTTGTTTCTTTGCTATTAAAGCAGGAGGAAATATGGTATCTTTTCCCTGAACAAAGCAGGTTAGTTATCATCCATAATGGCTACCGGACGGGTCCAACCTGCACTTGCTCCCTTGATCTTAACTGGGAAACAGCAAACCGTGAACCCATATGGCCGACCAATATCCGAAAGATTGGCCATCTTCTCCATATGGCAATAACCGACCTCGATCCCGGCAAAATGTGCCTCCCAAATCACCTTAGGATCCCCGGTTTTCTGAAATTCCTTGGCCTGAAAAGGCAGGGGGCGATCCCAGCTCCAGGCATCGATTCCTACCACCTTTACCCCTTTCCCTGTAAGGTAGAGAGTGCTCTCTCGGTCCATTCCAGCGCCTTTTACCAGGTATTCCTGCGTACCCCAGGCCTCATCAGCCCCGGTCTGGATGAGAACGATATCCAGGGGTTCAATTTCATACTTAATACGCTCGAGTTCCTTCTTTATGTCTGCCACGGTTATATGTTCACCATCGCCCTTGTGGCGAAAATCTAAAACCACACCATGGTTGAAGCACCACTCAAGAGGAATCTCGTCAATTGTCAAAGCAGGTTTACCCCTGTCCATGGTGGGGTGATAGTGGTACGGGGCGTCCAAGTGCGTGCCGCTATGGGTGGTCAGGGTTAAAAATTCCAGTGCCCATCCCAAACCTCCAGGCAACTGCTCCTTGGTGACACCTGGAAAGAAATCCTTCATTTGTTCAGCGCCCTGGGTGTGATCGACATAATCGATCTTGGGTATCATGATAGGCGGGTCACTTGGGAGATCTGGCTCTATACTTATACTAAGGTCAACAAAACGCTTTTGTCCCATGACTATACCTTTCTTTCCCCGGGACCATATTAATGCAGGATTGCCTGAGAGACAACTATGCCTTCCAGAAATATACGTGTGCAGTCCCGGCTAAGCTCATCGATGTGCACAAACTCCATTTCTTTTAAAACATTCTTATAAATGGCCAGGTTAGATATCATGGCCTGATATGCGGATATGATGGTTCGGTAGTCCATCTCCTTAAAGACCACCTCCTGAATTCGCTCACGGACATAATCCGATAGTCGGTTAATCATTAAAATATCCTTTTTATGGAAATGGACGCGGTGGAAATGATCCTCCTTCAGGCGAGCATAAATGAGGATCTTGAAGATTTCCCGATCCTTGCGCTTAACGGTATGTCGAAGGATATGAACAGCGAATGCTCTGAAGACTTCGAAATCATTTTTTTCTTGGATGGGTTCTGCCAAGTCCTTATCCATAGGGTGGGACTGGTATATGATCTCTGCAATGGCCTCGTAAATTCTCCGCTTGGAGCCGAAAAGTTGGATAACACGTGGGCGACTTATGCCCACATGATTAGCAATATAATCCAGGGTAGTTTTGTTGTACCCTTTCTTGGCGAAGAGAGATCGCGCAGCGTTCAAAATTTGACTCTTCCGATCTTCAGAAGAAAGTTTTCTCTGCTTTATGTTTGGCATTTATAGATGCCTAAATTAAAAGTAATAATAAAAAAATGCCAAAAATAGATTTATCTGTCAACATATCCTTACTAACATGTAAGTTAGGTCAAGAAGGCCTCTCCTTCACTAAAACAACACTTTCCCTGATTAGACTTCTTCTGTTGCGAAGAATAATATTCAGAAAAAATCAAAGTCTGAGCAGCCGTCTATTGTCGTCACCATCAAACCAGCGCCCATTTCCCAGGCAATATTCAATATTTCTTTTTACGATTGTTTACTCTCTCGCTTATGATTAACCACTAATGATCCTCTGTTTTTTCCCACCGATCATCAGCTACTTTAAGCTCAATTGTTTTATGCTTCGCCTCTTCATCTGCAATCTTCTTTTCTTTAGGGCTAAGGTTTAAATAACAGGCACCACAGAGGCCAGTCCTATTAACACA
>Ga0315534_1002401_pt1 | contig 12592 bp, 19 predicted proteins | sample SalMarSW160240MG_FD_203094 | JGI IMG/M metagenome (GOLD analysis project Ga0315534, IMG submission 203094) | Salt marsh sediment microbial communities from the Plum Island Ecosystem LTER, Massachusetts, United States - Salt Marsh Sediment SW1602-40 ... | reverse complement strand
AAAATACCATATCATCATTAACGCAACACTAAATAAATTCACATTTATGAACGAGCTGTAAAAAACAATCAACAAATGAATATCTGGTTATTAGCGCTTATTATACTGGGAATCGCAGTATTTATGGTCATGACAGGGCATGGCGGAGGCAATTTCTTCATCATTGCACTGGTTTTAGCGGGAATTGAAATGCACATTGCTGCTGCCTCCGTTCAGTTTATTCTATTTACAGCGGCCTTTTTTGCCATGTTGGTTTTTGGAAGAAAAAAATTTGTGGAATGGAAATTAGCTGTTCTTTTTGGCATCTTAATCGGAATATCGGCTCTTGCAGGAGGATTTTTTTCTGATTACATAGAAGGAAAATGGCTAAAACTTATTTTGTCTGTTTTGCTTTTCTTCCTTGCTATTATAATGCTAAACCCCTTTAAAGGCAATCCGGATGAGGCGATAAAAACAGGTTGGAAGTATTTGAATATAAAATCGTTTGATAAATCACTTACTTATTCTGTTAATCTTCTAATCGTTATGCCCACGCTTTTAGTTTTTGGATTTATAGCAGGAATGACAGGTATATCTGGAGGGTCCTTTATGGTTCCTGTACTCGTATTGGTGTGTAGAATACCAATGAAAAATGCAGTTGCCACGGTAAGTACATTGGTAGCCGTTTCGGCGTTATCCGGTTTTATAGGGCATGCCGCTGCAGGGCATTTTGATTACCGGATTGCTGTTCCTCTGGCAATTGGCGGAGCCATCGGAGGTCTTATCGGAGGCAATATTGCCATAAAGACAAAACCAAAATTGCTGAAAATTCTCTTTGCAATAACAACTCTTGCTGCAGCTATTATTATGGCATATAAAGTATTCAATTGAAGCGGGGGAAATTTACGCATGAAAAAAGAGAAAATGCTAATCGTAATATTTTTTACAATTTTATGTAATGTTACGTTATTTGCCCATTCAGATTCATCAAAGATAGAATTTGACTTTTCGCTCAGGGAAAGGTTTGAATCATGTAACGGCATGAATGCGAAAAACTACGGCGATGATGGTCCCAATGCGATTGGTTCACTTCATGATAAAATGCTTTTGTAACGTGTTATTGCAGGGTTTATTTATCATCCGGCAAAAGATGCCTCATGGTTTACTTTTCAGATAATTTATAAGTATGATAAACTTTAGATTAAAACATTTAAGGAAGATTATTACACATGTGCTGAATAGTGTTGCGGGTTTACCACTTCGCGGTATTTAAAGACAATCTTTTTAAAATCTTCCCATGTATCTCGCTTTAAGGCGGGATCGCGCAATAAGGCAGCGGGATGGTACACCGGCATTGCCAGTCGTCCCTGCCAATTTAGCCAATTCCCTCGCTCGTGGGAAATTTTCCGTTCATTCCCAGCCATATATTTCAATGCTGTGGCGCCCAGGAATATCAGTATTTTAGGATTTATCAGTTCAATTTGTTGTAACAGCCATGGCATACAAACAGCTGCCTCATTGGGCGTTGGCACCCTGTTTTCGGGTGGTCTGCATTTAACAATGTTGCTGATAAAAACATGTTCGTCGCGAGTAAACCCGCAGGCAGTCAGTATTTTGTCCAGCAACTGGCCCGATCTACCCACGAATGGTCTTCCCTGCAAATCTTCATCCCTGCCCGGGGCTTCTCCAATTATGAATATCCCGCCATTTGTATTTCCTTCTCCAAAAATAACATGGTTACGTGATTTCGCCAATTCACATTTTGTACACTTAAGAATTTCTTCCTTTAATAATTCAATTCCTGAATTCATTACAATAAGATTAAAATCTATTTTACTTTCCCTTGATTTTTTACTGAATTCATAGCTTGATTTATGGTTTCTTCATCCGTCAAATCAATGTCGGTCCAACCAGTAAAACGGTTTTCTTTGTTTCATTTTCTGTATATTTAAAATTGAAATTATTTATGTTTTATTTCATAAAAAACACCTCTCTCAAGGTTAACCGTCTCTATTTTATTATTTGCCTCCAAAGTTCCTAAATATTTATTTATTTCATTAACATGAATACCTAAAAAACTATGTAAATCATCAAGCGTACATGGGCGACGGGCTATTGTTTCTAAAATAGCGGTTTCAATGTCGCCGCTATATGATTCAACAGATGTTCGTTCCTGAGCTGATGCAATGATTTCGACATGTGGCAGGTTCCAATGATCAATAATTTCCTGCAATTCATTTTTTGATAAAGGAATCAGGCCCGCTACTGTTCCGGGGCGATCCAGAGTGTTTAATTGAATACTGTCGGGATTGATTTTCAGAATTGCACTTTTAAGCAAATCCAATTCATCTTTTGAATCGTTATAACCTTTCAATAAGAATATTTCCAACCATATATTTCCTTTGTATTCCTTCCTTAAATCAATCAAACCCTGGATATAAGTTTCTATTTTAAGGTTTGAATCCGGACGGTTAATTTTTTCAAAGGCTGACTGACTTGCAGCATCTAAAGAAGGTAAAATGACATTGGCTTGTAATAGTTCCGTTCTTAATTTCTGATCAAATAACAAAGTCCCGTTTGTTAAGACTGCGATTTTTACATCAGGATAATCTTTCCTGATGAAATTTATCACATCTCCTATACGACTATTGAGCGTTGGTTCTCCCGAGCCTGAAAATGTAATATAATCGATTTTTGGATCATTGCTCATAAATTGCTTTAATTCAGCAATAACCCGGCCGTATTTAACATACTCCATCCTGTCAAGAGTAAGTTTGGTAGTTTTACCGACTTCGCAGTAAACACAGTTTAATGAACATACTTTTTTAGGTATCAAATCAATTCCCAGCGACATACCCAATCTGCGGGAGGGTACAGGTCCGAAAAGATGCTTATACATTATTATTCTGGTTTTTCTATCCTTAAACTGTAGTGGCCGCCTAAATTCATAAAAAAATGTATACTCTCAAAAGGTTTTCCGAAAACAAATACGACATGGGTAAAATCAGACATATCCCGCCATTTATATTTCCTTCTCCAAAAATGACATTATTGCGTGTTTTGGCTAATTCACATTTATTACATCGCATAATTTCTGCTTTCAAAAGTTCTACCCTGTCATTCATCTGTATCGAACATTGAAATTTTACGATAACTTATTTGAAAAAAGTCGAATCGTCAATAGAATTTTCGCCGTGGAGTCCCAGATCTTTTTCAATCAACTCGTTCTTAATGCTTTTCACCCCATCTATCGAAGGCAAATAAGGTTTTATATCAAGCACAGGAGTACCTTCAAAAGCATCAACCCCCGAAACGTACAAGATTCCATTTTCAACTTTTTCTAGCTTAACGGTGGCAAGTCCTATTGGATTCGGCCTGTTCGGGCTTCGTGTAGCGAATAAGCCGAAAGTATACCCGGGATTTGATGCCGGCGGCTTTGCTGTATCGTTCCATCTCCTTGCCTTATCGAGGTGGTATATAACTATAATATACTCGAATAACTCCAGCGTTCTCAATGCGCTCTGATATTCGGGATATATTTCAATTCTCCCTTTCCCTTCAGGAATCAGAATTCCCTGACGGGGAGCTCCGGTCAGAGGTGTATAATCTGTATGGAAAATACCAATAGGAGTATAAGTTACCTGTTGTTTTTTATTTTCCTGTCCTTTCATTGGTATTACATAAAATCCGAGAATAATAATAAATATAATTTGTTTTTTTTTCATCGATATTCTGTATTTAATTTTTTCAGTTTATATGTTTATCTTTTTTCTATAATATTTTCACCAAAGATTGCATTATTTCAGTAGCTTTCCCTTGCAAAAAAATATCCGTAATAGTATTTGTAAAATTAGAAGGTGAAATATTTATTTCAATTATTTTCCCCTTGTTTTTATTTGCTTCATAAGGAATTAATGATGCAGGCATTATTTCTCCTGTTGTTCCGATGATAATAAAAACACCGGCATTTTTTGTTTCAGCAAAGGAGAGTCTGTTTGCAGGCTCAGGAATAGGTTCACCAAAAAAAACAAAATCCGGCTTAAGAACCGTTTTACAATATGGGCACCTTGGCGGCAAAGAAGATAAATCAATGTTCTTTGCTAAAAATGATTTGGAACAAGTCTCGCATATCAAATACCGGGAATTACCATGGAATTCATATACTTCTTTGCTTCCGGCAATTTGGTGCAAATTATCTATATTTTGCGTGATAATGGAATGTAATAACCCTGTTTTTTCCATTTCTGCAAGCGCAAAATGAGCAGCATTGGGTTTAGCCTGCCCGAAAAAATCATAAAAAATTTCTTTAATCAATTCCCATGATTTTCTGGGATATTTATTAAAATAATCTATATCAAGAAAGACGGGGTCGAATTTACTCCATAAGCCCTCTTTCCCCCGGAAGGGAGGGATCCCGCTTTCCACGGATATTCCTGCTCCGGTAAATGCAACATTACGCGATGAATGTCGTATCAGCTCTGCTGCCTCTTCCAGTTTACGTGTTAAACTATTCATCGTTGAAAACACTATTTAAAGCCTCTTGAATATCCCCTTTCCTGAAAAAGAGCTTCATTCCTCTTTCACGCAGCCTTTCTATCCCTTTTTCCCCGATAAATGCAGCTATAATTATCTCACAATCATTAATTACCGTATAAACATCAAGTGTTTTTAAATGCTGCATTGTTGTTTCATACGGATTAGGTCTTTTTTCAATAAGTGTGAATTTACTGCCTCCGGTAAGTGTATAAATGTAAAAATATCTGGCCATGCCCAGCATCTTCGGGAAAATAGTTATCCCATCATTGGTGGGGATGGCTATTAACGAACCCTTCTCTGAATTATTAACTATAGTTTTTGACATTTAATAAACTGACAAAATCTTGAATAACAGCTATTTGTTTAATTTAACGGTTGTTTGTGAAATCATTTTTATAAATATTATAATGTTAAGGCTAATTTGTATGCGTCATAGATAGCACTTTAGGCATTCCCTGCAAACCCGTCTGTAGCATACCCCAGTTTAAGAAGTGTCATTATGAATTTATTTTTTAAGCTTTTCATACTTATCGATTTCTAATAACATCTACTTAAAAAAAGTTGAATCGTTAATAAAATCCTCATCATGATGTCCCAGTTCTTTTTCCATATATTCATTCTGAATACTTATCACACAATCGACAGAAGGGAGGTATGGCTTTAGATCCAAAACAGGAGTCCCATTAAAAGCATCGATCCCTGAGACATACAAAATACCATTTTCTATCTTTTCAAGTTTTACAATGGAAAATCCTATTGGATTGGGCCGTTTGGGACTGCGTGTGGAAAATAAGCCAAAATCATGTTCTTCGGTTGATGCCGGCGGATTTACAGTAGGTTCCCATCGTTCCACTTCGCTGAAATGGAAAATCACTATAATGTATTCGAAGAAACCCAGGGTTTTTAAAGCGCTGCGATATGGAGGGAAGATTTCAATCGTTCCCCTGGTTTCGGGCATTAATATACCCTGGCGGGGAGCTCCTGTTTCCGGTGTAAATGAAGTATGAAACACCCCGATGGGTTTGTAAATTATTTGTTGAATTGTATCCTGTCCACTCATGCTATAAACTATTAAGCTGTTAACAATCAGGAATAAAAATATTCTTTTTAACATTTGCTATTGTTTTACGGCTATTAATAACCTTACATACTTTTTCAAATAAAAATGCTCATTGAAACTTCTGTACATTCCAAGGAAACCGACGTTCATTACCTTATCGTAATTCTTAGCAGTGAAAGGATTCAGCTCGACACCCGAATCGGGATAAATTTTTGTACTCATATCATTTTATTCTTTGTTAATATTCAGTCTTAAAGAGACATATAGAAAGATACCGGCGCTTGCAAGATTTGTTACAAAATAATGTTATGCCTCAATCATCTTTTCGGATAATTGTTTTTAATATTCCATTCTTAATAGTAAATAGTTTATGCTCTTCCGGATTGTTAGCAATTTCATCCTCAATCCATTTTATGTGCTTTTTCAGAATGAGACCAACATCTTTCGCCGTCTCTTTATAAACAATAACCGGTATGAAGTAACTGTTAACCATTTGTATGTTTTTGCCGAATTTTCTTGATACCAGAACTTTAATATTAAGGTTTTGAAGTAAATCAATTATTGCTTTGCCCTTTTTCTGCAAGCCGTGCTTCTGTTTCTCGTCAAGATTTTTAAAGATGTTGATTTCTTCTTTCAGGAAATGCAATTCATTCATACTCCATTCATAGATTAAATATTTATCGGCCTCGCCGAAATGTTTTAGTTCAAAATGGCCGTCATTATTAACTGCATACGCAAAACGTATTGGTTTGTTATTCATCTTTTTTTGCTTTAATTACAACGAAACTACCTTTGCTGCTTCCATTTTCAGGTTGCTGTATTTCCTTTAACCCGTCAAGTGCACCAAAAAGGGTCTGGCAGGTTTGTTTAATTATAAAACCGTTGCCCCACAAAAATTTATAAATATCCTCCGTGCTGAAAAAGTTGGCATCTCTGTAAAAGATACTTTTTTCTTTTTCCTGAAGATATACTTTACCAACAGGGCTGTTTTTATCCACAAAAGCCACAATTGCCTCTCCTCCGGGTTTTAATACCCTGTTTATTTCCTGAAAAGTTTTATTTACATCATCAACAAAGCAAATAGTGGTTACCATTAAGACAAAATCAATGCTGCCATTTTCGTAAGGAAGATTTTCTGCAATGCCGTCTATTGCATTGATCCCTCTTTCAACAGCTTTGACCCTCATAGTTGCTGAAGGGTCGCAACCTTCCGTAATTTCAAGGGCAGAAGCAAAAAGACCGCTGCCCACACCAATCTCTACTCCCCTTCCTTTTGAAGGCAGTACCATACGTATGGCTTCTATTTCTGATTTGAACGCAAAATAATGATCGTCAAACCATTGTTCGTAGTCAGAAAGGTATTGATCAAAGGGTTCTGTTTTTGCCATAGATTCACAGGTTAAATTTGATAAAATTCATATTTAAAGTGAACTCCATTTTTAAGGCATGCTGTTAAATATTTTTAAATACTCTTGCCAAAGAAAATCCGGGAGCATCAACCTGTAAATCAAGGAAATATCCAAAAGGCGTCTGACTTACTGTATAGCCGGCATTTATCATCCGCTCTTCTGCCCTGCATAATAATGACTTTGTAAACTCAGGTTCAGCCTTGCTTTCCGACAGATGTGCAAATGAATGAAGAATAATTTTATTAACCTGGTTTTTCCCGCACACCCATTTAAGGTTTTTTACCAGTTTCTTTTCAACATCGCTTCCCCTTTCTTCATCTTCCTTCTCTACCTGGATAAATGCAACCTCAACATTTTCGTACTGGGCAGGGGAAATATTTTCCGGAGCAGTTTCAAGAGTTTTAATAGTCGGAGTGTATCCGAAATTTTTACAATAGACTAATAATAGTTTCATAATTTCTGCGCTTTATTTTTTGCAGTCAATCTTTCGGATAAAATAGACTGACATTAAGTGTTTTTGGTATAATATAAAACTACTGTTCAATAACTCTTATCTCCGAAGTCAGTTCTATTACTTTTTTATAAACAGCGCTCACTCCGCAATATCTTTCTTCTGAAAGACTGATAGCTTTTTGCAACTTGTCAATGGGCAGGTTTTTACCTGTAAATTCATAGGTAACATGCATTTTATAAAAGTATTTCGGATGTTCATCTGTCAGTTTGCCTTCCACCATCACATTGAATTCCTTAACATCAACTCTCATCTTTTTAAGGATCGATATGACATCCATCCCGGTGCAACATCCAAGAGAGAGAAGCATAAAAGGCTTTGGCCTTGGCCCACGGTCTTCTCCACCTACCTCTGATTCAGCATCAAGTATTATTTTATGCCCATTAACATCTGCTTCAAAAGCCATGTTACTAAGCCATTTTGCAGTTACAATTTCTTTCCCCATTTTTCAGATTTATTAGAACAATGTAAATTTAAGGTTAAAAACCTGAAAGCCCCATTACAACCGAAATGATGTGATGAGGAAATATTTAAGTTTTTCTTTCATTTTATATGACCAGATAATTAAATCTTATCGGTCTCAACAATTTTTGCCAGGATCTCTGCATACGGAATAAACAAATATTTCTTGCCTTCAAATTCAGTTTCGGTTCCAACGTGTTCTTTGTAGAGCACTCTGTCGCCAACAGCAATTTCGGCATTCTCAACTGTACTTATGGCAACTACTTTGCCAATTGCCTGCTTTTCTATGGCTGAATCGGGAATTATTATACCCGAAGTTGTTTTTTGTTCTTTTTTATCATCAGCTATTTCCAATAGCACATTCTGATTTACCGGTTGTAATTCGTTCATTTTAATTAAGTTTTATTATTAGACAATTTATTTAATTTTATTAATGTACTTCAAGCTATCCATTTATGCCCAACAACTGGTTTATGCGGGCTTTGTTAAAGCCTACTATAATTTCACCGTTAATATCGGTCTGTGGAACACCCATCTGCCCGCTTCGTTTAACCAATGCATCAGCAGCCTTTTGATCGCGCGAAACATCAACATCGGTGTATAGAACATTATGTAATTTGAGATATGTTTTTAGTGTGTTACACCACGAACAGGTTGGCGTCGAATAAACAATTACCCTTTTTGCCGGTTTCTCTCCATTTTTTCTTTCAGCACGAAAAACAGTATCTTCAAACAAGGCTTTATACTGACTTGCATCATTACACCCTTTTATGGCATTGATAAATTCTCTGTTTCTGAATTCAAGCAGGGCAGGAACTGTTGTAATATTGAATCTTTCATGGATATCCCGTACATATGTTACATCAGCATGGAATATATTTATATGTTTAACTTTTTCACTTCCAGCCTGAACGTTGGAAAAGGCACAGTCACTTTTTTCATTGCCTTTTTTATACAGTAACAAAAAGGCTTTGTCCTTTCCCGGTAGCCTGGAAATAAAATCTATATAAGAAATTACTTTGATCATTGTTATAACACATTTAATCAGCACTCTTCAGATATTCCATTGCACTTAAAGCGGCAATGGTTCCATCAGCCACTGCTGTCGTTACCTGACGGTATTTTTTGACTATGCAGTCACCAGCTGCAAAAACACCGGGAATATTTGTTTTCATATCAGCATCCACAATAATCTCGTTAAGTTCGTTTGTTTTTACAATATTTTCTAAAGCCCCGGTATTCGGCATGTAACCTATGAAAATAAAGACCCCGTCAGTTTTCATTTCTGATAATTCCCCGCTTGCGACGTTTTGGATAACCACGCTTTCCAAAACCTCATTGCCTTTAAACTCTCTCGGCTCCGATTCCATAATGAAGCTTATTTTCGGGTTTTTTTCAGCTTCCTGTACAGCATGTTCAAAAGCCTGAAAATGATTAAACTGATGTACAATTGTGACCTTTGAGGCATAGTTTGTAAGAGTAACCGCCTCTTCAAGAGCAGAATTTCCACCCCCTATTACAATCACATCCTTATCAGTAAAAAAATCACCATCGCAGGTAGCACAATAAGAAACACCAGTTCCTTTAAACTGTTCTTCTCCGGGAATGTTTAACTGGCGGGGTTTGCCCCCGGGTGCAAGTATAACTGATTTGGCTTGAAATCTGAGGCCATCCTCAAGTTCAATGTTTTTTATATTGCCCTTCAGTTTATATTGTGCTATTTTGATATTCGACTTTATTTTACAACCAAATTCTTTAGCCTGCTTTTTCATGATGCTGGCCACCATATAGCCTTTGGTTTTTTCAACCCCGGGATAGTTGGCAATTTCGTTGGTCAAAACCATTTGTCCGCCTATTGCGCCTTCATTAAGGATGAGTGTGTTTAACCTGGCCCTTGATGAATAGATGCCTGCTGCTAAACCTGCCGCTCCGGCACCTAAAATCATCACATCAAATACTTCGTCCATGTTATTAAGAATATCTATATTGCAAATCTGAGACTATAACTCTATAAACATAAAATACTATGCAAAAAACTTATCCATAACAGATACAATTTGTTCCTTGTCCTGAATACTTGTAGTAGCTGTCACCATTTTACCGTTTTTATAATACACGTTGAAAGGGAGCCCCATAAATCCCCGACACATTGGGGCATTCCTGATAGGAGAAGCCTCCGGAGTATCAAATCCCATTACATAAAATTTAACATCTGGCCGTTCTTCTTCCAGTTCTTCCATTGCATCATAAACAGGAATACACATGGGACCCATACGGCCACAGCTAACCATTACATTTTCATTCTCCTTTGTAATTTTCTCAAGTTCTGCTGCTGTTTCAATTTCATGAACAGCGGTTTCTAACATTTTCATACTTAACCTTTTTAATTAAAATTTAATTTTTACTCAATCTGATTATTCTGTAATCTCTTTAATAATTTGTTCACTCGACTTTAAATTCCCATTCATGTAATCTTCTATTAGTATCCCGGGAAAGTTAACGGCAACACCAACGAACAGGTTAATTTTGTTTACTGCAAAAAGGGTTATGATCTTTTTGTCAATTTTATGCACAATAACATCTGTTATCCCCTGCTGTGCAGCCCATACGGGTAAATTAAGCATGTCCTGCTGAGGAGGGACTTCAGCTGAATCACTACCCGCTTCATTTATTCCGGCCGCTGTCTCCTCCATGGCAAATATTCATTACATTTCCCCCGTTAAAGATATTTTAGAACTCATCTGCCATTATAACCATGCGAAGTATGATTATTTATTTGAGTTATATTATCTGAATTGCATTCTGTGCAACGACTTACCGGGTGATCTGATATTGTTGTCTTGTTACAATCTCCGCATTTGTACCAGTAATTATCGGTAACATAAGTTCCTCCCCGTATGATGATTGCTTTTCCTTCAACAAAGGCTTTTGCAATATTTTTACGTGCTTTGTCATAAAGGCGTGTAAATGTCGGCCGGGATATGTTCATTTTCTTTGCTGCCTCTTCCTGTGTGAGATTCTCATAATCTGCAAGTCTCAACGCTTCAAATTCCTCAAAGAGCAGATCGACTGATTCCAGTTCACGCATTGGTATCCCAAAAGGTTTATATCCTTCCATTGATGGAGGCATTTTAATGTGTCTGAATCTTCTTCTGTTGGGCATATCGGTATAGCAGGTTGTTGATAACAAAATACCAGTGTGGCACTTGCAAATTTAATCACTTATTTATTCTGAGTATATATTAATTATGTGATTTATGAACATTCGTTCATTTAATTATTTCTAAATTTGCGTCGATTTTACGGCCCGTAGCTCAGCTGGCAGAGCACGTGACTCTTAATCATGGGGTCGAGGGTTCGATTCCCTCCGGGCCGACAAGTGCTGAATGCAGCCTGTAAAAGGCTGATGTGATTATATATGATGTATCCAGACTATATGTTAAATACTCTCTAATGAGAATTCAGAGTGCAAATTGCTTTTAGAGTTATACAGCATATCAGCAAGGATATTCTGCTCTTTCGTTGTTTTTTTCAACATATAATAAAATATATTGGCTGCTGTTTCGCTCAATGCATTTTCAGCAGCTAATATGTTATAAATTTTGATCAGACAGTCATCAAAATGCAATTCCAGTTTCAGTAAATCTTCCATAGTCACTTCAGATTTCTCCCCAATATTGTGCTCCAGGCACTCATTTATCTGATCTGATAGTTTCTCGCATGGAAACTCTAACCAGCAATTCATTGCTTTAGCAATATTCTTATGTCTCTCAAGATATTTCTCCCGGTCTTTTTCATGCTCATACAGCTCAAATATTATCGATTTAATCTCTTTGTTTTCAGCCTTTTTATAAATATCATAATATAAGTTGGCTACCTGCTCATGATAAGATTGAATTTGCTCAATTATTTCACTTTTTTGTCTATACATCGCCAGTATGTTTTAAATTTAATTATTTATACTATATCTCTGATTTCACTTCAATACAAAGATACACTCCTTATATCATTAATTACAAGAAAGTTAAGGTCCAAGACATCATGTATAACCTTGAGATTTATCAATAATTTATTTGAGTATAAAGGTATCAGCTAATTGATACAATATTACTGTGCAGGTGAACGCCTGATAACAAGACATTTTGCGGTTGATGATTTTGAAAGGGTGGTTATTTTAACCGATAGCATTCAGCAAGTAAAAGGCAGGGGGAAATATATGTTTATTATCCTCTCTGGTTTATCATTTTTAATCGTTCCAGGTCTTTGATCTCAATTTTTTTCCCTTGTATTTCAATGATATTTTCATCCTTAAATTCCGATAAGATCCTGACAACACTCTCCATTGACATCCCTGACAGTTCAGCCAGATCTTTTCTGCTGATATATGAAAATATATCGATCTCCTTAAATTCTTCCCGGTTTAAGTATAACAATGTATTTGCAAGCTTCCCGTTTAATTGTCTGAGTCCCAGGTTCAGACATTTGGTAAGCATTATGTTATAATTTTTACAATACCAGTTAGATAGTTCCCTGGAAAAATCACAACACTGGGTAATTAAATCTTTAATACCTTCCCGGTTAATTATACAAATTTTTGTTTCCTTCAATGCAGCAGCAGTGAAATAATATGTATCA
>Ga0315534_1002400_pt1 | contig 12593 bp, 10 predicted proteins | sample SalMarSW160240MG_FD_203094 | JGI IMG/M metagenome (GOLD analysis project Ga0315534, IMG submission 203094) | Salt marsh sediment microbial communities from the Plum Island Ecosystem LTER, Massachusetts, United States - Salt Marsh Sediment SW1602-40 ... | reverse complement strand
TGTCTATTGATAGAAATTATGAACTCATTCTGGTTTATCTTGTATTGTAATTATATTGACTCAGCAAGTTTTAATCAAAAATTGATATTAACCAACGCTAATAAATTTAAATATTTATTAATTTCGTTTAATATTATTATAATAAAATATGACTCAAAAAATAACTCAACATGGTACTACTTTTTTGGTATTTTATAAATTCCGAGCACTTACACATGAGGAGAAGGAAAAATCAAGGAAGGAATGGAACGAATTAAAGAATACATTGCCTCAGGGTATTGAGCTCATAGGAGAATATAGTCATGCATGGGGAACAGAATACAATGGATTTTTATTATTTCAAGCAGAAACCAGTGATTCCTTTTTTGATTGGTGGTCAGAGTTTAAAGATTCCATAAGATGGTATGTTGATAAAACGCATACTATAGTAGCGAGAAGGAAATAGAATTTTTCTTTTTTTTATTGTATTTAAATTAAGTAGTGGACCTGATACTCCTGTAAAGTTTAAGTTAATTTGACTAACATCTTTGAAACTTTATTAGAAAAAATATGTTCGTAACTAACCATGAATTAATAAATCTCTACTATATCATGTTAAAATACATTAAAAGCCAACATTAACAATAATAGGAATATTTTAAATATATTTATTTTATTATTTATAGTAACAAAAAAGTAATCTTATAATGCCAATGTTAGATTTCAGAAAGTAATGAATATCTTCAGGATACATGAAATATATAGAGACTATGTTGACTTTTTTATAGTATGAATGTTCTTGTCTGTAGATTAATTGATTGTGAACTATCTGATACAGTAAAATCAGTCCATTTTTTTCATATTTGGAAATGAGAAAAATGTTGAAAGGTTAGATGTAGATTACAAGGTAATAGGAAAGAACACTTATCAGAATTTAACATCTTAAAATTATAAGATATTTACTAAATATTTTCACGATAATAGTAAAATTTTTAATTTTTCTTATAATACAGCCAAAAGAGATTTGTTTTATTCAATTCATATAAATTGAATCAATACTTGATTTTTTATGCATATTATACTAGAGCAAATATCTGATTTTATGTTAGATTCAGCTCTGAAGATTCTTTTATTATTTATATTCATTAAATTAAAAAAATAGGTAAACTGAAAGTAGTGAAAATATCTTGACTAACCTAATTGAATATGAATAATTTAATGTAGGAATTTTAGTATATCATACTTAATTATAAAATCAAAATTGTGTCATAATTCTATATTGAAATAAAAAATAAATAAAAATTTAATCTATGTAATTATAAAATACGAAAATCCTCCTTCACTGTTATAAATACAATATGCGTATTAGTCCTATCTACATAAGGCATTGATAAATCTTTTTTTACAAAATTACTTAGTTCTTTTCTATTTTTAAACTTTGCAACAATTATCATGTCCGTCAAACCGGTAATGTCGTAGATCGCACACACATTTTGGTATTTAGATATTATCTTTTCTACTTCTACAACTTTATTTTTGACAGCAGTAACTTCAATTATTGCTGTTAAATCATAACCTAATTTTTCATGATCAAGTATTGCTGAATATGATTTTATAATAGCGTTATTTTCAAGCTTTTCTACCCTTGAAAGTACGGTAGGAGGCGAAACTCCGATCTGTTCAGCAATAGCACGATATGATAATCTAGCATCAGAAATTAACTTTTTTAGTATTTTTATGTCTAAATCATCCAAAGAATTGGTATGGAGCATAATCTTTATAGTAGGTGCTAAACATTTTTATACTTTACAGATAGAAAGTATTAGATATTTCCGTCTTACAAGGTTAACTTCAACAGATGAGGATTTCATATAAATTATATTAAAATTATTTTCAAGAACAATTCATTATAACAAAGATCTTTTCTACGAACATATTAATTGAACAATACCAAAAGCTTCTATGCAATACAAATATACATTTTCGCACTAATGTTATTTAAAAAGGTAACAAATAAGGCTTAGCTTTACATAAATATCACTAAAGTACACTTAATGTATGTTAAATAAAATAATCTTTCACCTATTATATGTTAAACAAAACTATGAAATACTTTATATGTGGGTATGTTGACACTAGTATATGCAAATAGCTCGAACAGATCGGGATCAAAAAAAAAAATACTTAGATGTTGTTAATGAAATAGAACAAATGAATATAAAATGGGTAAGGTTGAATTTTTGTGATCCATTTGGATTTTTACAACAAATAAGTGTCCAAGGAGAAGAGATTACAGAAGATTCATTTAAAAATGGTATACCCAGATTAGATGGAAGTTCTATAAGAGGGTTCAGAGAAATTCAGGAATCTGATATGGTACTAAAGCCTGATCCAGATACATTTGCTGTTCTACCAAATTATTTCGATAAAAATCATCATAGTATTAGTAACATGTATGGTTCAACAACTGCACGTATGTTTGTTGATATCTATGAAGGTTTTAACGGAGCTCGGTACAGTAGGGATCCAAGATTTATTGCACAGAAGGCAGCCGAATTCGCAAAGAATAAAGGATTTGAGAACAGTTATTGGGGCCCAGAATTGGAATTTTTTGTATTCAACAAGATAACATTATTGCCAAATGCTATGTCGGCGGTTAATTGTTCAGGCGGAACAGGGTATTCCATTGAATCTACAGAGGCTCCATGGGGAAATGGGAATTCTAACGGAGGATACACAATTCCTTTCAAAAGCGGATATTTTCCTGCGCCTCCTGCAGATAGTTTAACCGACTTTAGAGATGAAGTATCTGATGTATTACGCCAATATTTTGGAATCAAGGTTGAAGCTCATCATCACGAGGTCGCTACAGCAGGACAATGTGAAATACAAATGTCATTTGACAGTCTTGTTCCAATGGCCGATAAAGTAGTTACCTACAAGAAAACAGTAAAGGAATCGGCTGCAAAACGTGGAATGGTTGCGAATTTTATGCCAAAACCTGTTGCTCAAGATAATGGATCAGGGATGCATGTTAGTCAGAGTCTGTGGGGAAAGAAGAAAAATGAAGATGTTAACTTGTTCTATGATCCTGCAGATGAATATGCAGAATTGAGTCAAATAGCATTATATTATATTGGAGGGTTGATAGAGCATGCAGAGGGATTATGTGCCTTTACTAATCCAACAACGAATTCTTATAGGAGATTAGTACCAGGCTATGAGGCTCCCATAAATGTAGCATGGAGCAAAATGAACAGATCTGTAAGCATAAGAATTCCTGCGCACTTTCGAAAAATGGAAAAAAGAAAGAGGATAGAATATAGAACACCAGATCCAAGTTCCAATATCTATCTTGTTGAAGCAGCATTGTTACTTGCCGGTTTGGATGGTATAGACAAAAAAATTACAGTTCCAGATCCAGTAGATGAAGATATCTACAAACTATCAGAACATAAAAAAATGGAATATGGAATTAAAAAATTACCAACATCTTTGCAAGATGCCATAGAATCGCTAGAGAGCGATATGGAATTCCTAAAACCTGCGTTTACAAGTGAATTTCTAGAGATGTATTGTGAGATTAAAAAAGATGAACATATAAAAGTAGCATCGATTCCATCTCCAAGAGAATTCTATATGTATGGTAACGTCTGATGCCATCTTTTTACGTTCCATTTTCAAAGTGAAATAATTATAATGCCATATTCAAAAGATGTACTAGATCTAAAAAGACACATTTTGAAAGCTGCAGAGACATCGCGAAGCTATTTTGATCTAAATAAGCTAATTGTCGACGTAAGAAAAGTAAATGATTCAGAGGTTCCATATTCCGGTCTAGGTGCCCGCTCTCCAAATGATTATTTTCCTTCAATTAAGATAATAGGATCAGAAATAAAACCAAAAGAAAATGATGTCTCCTACAACGAGATAGATACTACTTTCAGATTGGGAGGAAGATATTCAAGCAATGTTATATCTACAAACGTGCCATTTTTTGTTTCTGGTATGAGCTATGGATCTTTGAAGCTTCCTGCCAAGATAGCACTCCATCTCGCATTAAACAAGCTAGCTAAAGAAGGAATAAACATGATAATGAATACTGGAGAAGGTGGTGCATTACCATGGGAACTGTACGGTTCTGAAGAATCTTGTTCTAATATCTCCAAAAAAAGACATGAAAGTATTCTTGATTATGCTGTTCGACTATTAAAAGAACACAATCTAGAGTCAATAGATAGAGATCTGCTTTTTTCTCGTTTCTATCCATTGGTTACTCAGTATGCATCTGGAAGATTCTGGAAAGATCCAAGTTATCTTTTGAATGCTGATGCTATAGAAATAAAGATCGGCCAAGGAGCAAAGATAGGTCACGGTGGCTTACTACCTGGACCAAAGGTAACAGATCTAGTTGCAGAGAATAGAGGAATTCCGTCCTATAAAGCAGCACATTCACCTTCTAGACATCTGGATATTTTGGGTCCTGAAGACTTGGTAGCAAAGATTCTGGAGCTGAGAGAAATTACGGATTGGAAATCACCTATAATAGTAAAAGTGGGATGTTCGCATGTGTATGATGATATTGAAATAATACTCAAATCCTATGCTGATGCAGCTTCGATTGACGGTTTTGTAGGAGGAACTGGAGCTGCTCCTTGGGAACTCCGAGATATCATTGGAATAAATACAGTACCATCTCTTATTCCTTCAAGAAAAGCAATTGAAGATTATTATTCAATAACTGCAAGGGATGAGTTTAAGTTAATAGTTCATGGGAGTGTGTGGGATTCTGAAAGAATAGCTAAATGTATTGCATTAGGTGCTAATGGCGTTGGTATAGGCACAGGTTTTCTTCTTTCAATGGGATGTACTCTTGTGCAAGATTGTTATACAAATGTATGTCCAGCAGGATTAACGGGATCATATGAAAAATTGGACATAGAACAAAGCGTGACAGGAATAGTTAACTATGTTAAAGGAACATTATCTGAGCTAAAAAATATTGCTGGTTCGCTAGGGAGAAAAAGTATTAATGATCTTAGAAAAGACGACCTTGTTGCAACAGACGAGTTATCTAGTATGCTTTGTGGTTTGCTCTTAGAAGACGGTGTTACTTTTAAAGATCTGGTAAAGGAAAAGGTAAAGAAAGCCATTGATAGTAGAGATCGAAGAATAAATGAAAGGCTGGAGAATAAATAATTGAGAGGTTTGGAAGATAGAAATGATTCGCAAGTATTTCAAGCCGAGGTTAAATAATTTTGAATGATTCAGATAAATTCATGATTAGGAGAGCAGTATTGGAACTTGCAAAGACAGGTATACCACGGTCTGCTTCTATGGATGATAACATTAGAAAGACTCGCGACCTCAATCCTAGAGCCATAAATCTATGGGATTATGTGACTTTGATAGGAGCTCAACTATCAAGACCTGCTTATGATCCTTATAGGGAAACTATAAACCTGGACATTTCCATTGGAATTGGAAAGTCTCGAAAGATTGTTCTGAATATACCTTTGATAATCTATGGGAATATTGGTATGGATTCTTATTCCCTAGATTCTTTACATCTTGCCTTAAACAGACTAGCTGAAGGAGGACAGATAGTAGGATTAATTTTGGATAGAGAAATAAATACAAAAAAGGATAAAAGAAAATATCCTTTATTTAAAAAAATATCGTCTATTTCAGAAAATCAAACCAGTGATCTTTTAGGGGAGCACAACGATACCTGCGCAGATGGACTAGTGTTTGAATATAAAGATGACTCTTCGGTTGACATACTTAGAGATTTAAGAGAACGATTTGATGGTCCTATATTAGTGGATGTTAGTAATGTTTTTCCAAGTTTTAATTCAATCTTGGATTTGAAAACAGATGGAATTCTAGTTGATACTGAAAAGATCACGAAAAATTCAAGATACAATGGCAAACATGCAATAAAAGTAATTTGTGATGCAAGAAATGCACTAAATGGTTATTATAAAGGTAAGGAAGAGAGTAGTGATAATGCAATCTTAGTAATTGCAGGAGACGTAAACAGTACAGGTAAGATTGCTAAAGCAGCAGCACTAGGTGCAGATATTATTGGATATTCGACAAGTATTTTGATAGCAAATTCTCACATTTACTCTGAAAAACCATACGATGTAATATCTATTGCAGAAAATGTTTACAGGCATATGATAGGAACAAAAGAAGAACTTAGGGGAATACCTGCGGCATTAGGGTATAGCGATTTTCATAATATCTCTCCATCAGATTTGCGTACTTCTAGTATAGATGCAAGCTTGCAAGGAAATATTCCACTTGAAGGAATAGACAAAACTTATCTAGATACAATAGGTGGAATAATTGATGAATTCATCAGTAATAAAGAATTGAATATGACTTGTTCAGAAGTTAGAGACGCGCTTAAATCAATGGGAGGAGAATAAAAAATGTGTGGAATATGTGCTGTAATGTTGGAAAATTGCAAAGAACACTTTCCTATCGGTTCTCTTCTATACAAAATGATGGAGAGCCAGCAGATAAGAGCCCAGGATAGTACAGGTGTTGCTATTTTCAATAAAGAAACAAACAAAGAGTTTTACAAAATAGATTATTATAGAAAAATCAACGGGGTATATTGTTCTTTTACCGAAAAAGTATCAAGAGAAAGACTAGCCAGTAGTATGAATCAATTAAACAAAGATCCTGATATCATTCTAGCGAGTTTTGCAAAAGAGATGAACCTTTTAAAAGATGTGGGACTTGTAAGAGATCTTGAATTAAAATATAAAATAAAGTCAGTTCTGGGTACACATGGAATAGGTCATTTGAGGATAGCCACAAGCAGTAGAGTCAATCCTTACAATGCACATCCATTTAGCACAACAGCTTACCCAGATATGGCTGTGGTACATAATGGAGAAATCACAAATTATTCGAGATTAAGATCTTCACTTGAACTAAAAGGATATAGGTTTTTTTCTAGATGTGATTCTGAGGTCATTGCAGTATTTATTGCAGACCAAATTTTGAGGCACGGGAATATAGAAAAAGCAAATTATGAATTTATAAATAAAGCAGACGGTCCTTTTACATATATAGTTGCTACACCAGATTCTCTAGCCTTAGTTAGAGACAAAAATGGAGCAAGGAAAGGGATTTTTGGATATAATCCAGGAAATAAAGGCTATCCTGCTTTCTGGGCGATCGCTACTGATTTATCTGCTTTAGATTCGGTAGGAGCAACACATTACATAGAAACTCCTGAACCCGGAAAACCAAAAATATTTTACAACCAGATCAAAATAAGTTCGATTTGTAATTAAACAATGTTTGAATATCTAATGCAAGTGATCTCAAATACAAAACAAAACTTGTAATACAAAATGACCCTTGATATGCTTAAATATTTTAAAATCTGATAAATATTATTTCACTTTATTTTGATTAAAATCTAGATTTTCGATCTTTTTCCATTACTTATCTTTTTTAAAAATCAAGTTCTTTTTCATTTAAACTATTTTTTCATTCTGATAATGATAAAAAAGCTCTATCTGATGATAATTTTTAATTATTAAAATTGTTGTCAACTTTTTGTAATAGAATAAAAGATATATCAGTAACATTTCTAGATATTCGATATAAGACAAATTGTATATTCTAGATATTGATCAAATACGATCCATTGCAAACTCTATAGGGTCTAAAACATCAAATCCAGATGAACAATTTGAACGACTGAATTTTATGTTATATAGAGAATATAGAATAGATCTAGCTCAAGGTGTAAAGAAGGCATCATTAGAAAAGTTTAAGGATATCACATCTTCACCGCTAGTCTTCGAAAGAGCAGTAAATTCTATTCTTAAAAGGAAAATAATTGAAGGGGAAAATAAAATTACTATAAAAAACCCCAAGGCACTTTACAGGATTGGAATATTAAGTTTCAGAGAACCTATAAAACTAGATTTAATTGTTGATGGAAGTGTTGGAAATTTCTTTGCAGCTGGTTGTAATTTTCATGGAACATGGGAAGTAAAAGGTCATTCTGAAAATGGATTGGCCGATAAGGGTTATTCTGGTAAGATCGTTGTTGATGGGTTTGCCACAGAACTTGCAGGACAAAATAATCAGGCAACATATGATAGTAATGGTGTTGATATTCTAGTCAGAAAGGGTTGTATGGAAAGAGCCATGGGACAAGCTAGAGGAGGGAGCTTGATAACATTTGGAGCAGGATATAATTCAGGTCTTTACATGTCAGGAGGAGTATTGTTAAATTTGGGAGCACCAGGAAAGTCTTTTGGTCCTGGAATGGTTGGTGGTGCGATTTATTCTCCCGAAGGTACTACCGTTGGGGAAGGTGCCAGAATTCAAAGTTTGACAAATATAGATTATCAAGTTATTTTATCAGTATTGAAAAAATTCGAAACCGAGTTGAAAATAAGAGAACTCGATAAATTTTCACAAGATACTTCTATTTTATATATTGTCAATAACGGGAATAGTCAAGAATACGATTTTCAAAGGTTTATAAAAATTACTTCAACTGAATCAAAATAAATACTTGAAAACTAACAAGGTGATTTATGCTTCAAAAGTTCTGGTTTAGAAGGTATTTCCTTTGCTAACTTGAATAACTGTGAAAAGAAATACATCTATATTTATTGTACTGGTCAATACGTTTTTACATTTTTAATTTTAGCAAGAAATCCTCAAAAAGCATTAACTATTCTTTAAAGATGTATAAAACAGAAAAGTGTATGTTTGGAAACAGATTCAGAGAAATATTTTGTTGATATCACATATTCTTTTTTGTTTGTAATGGAATATTTTACAACTAGGGTAATCTTTTTTGATAGAAAATATAATATGAATTTAATTATGTAATCTAATTCCAATTAAGTTCGCTAATGATTTTCTGTCAAAATTTCATACGTTTTAATCGATTTTCATAATTACATAACAAATATTTTTAAAATAGATAGCAAGAATTTATATCGCTTTGACATTCCAAATCTCAAGAAAATTGGGTCGTAAGGATTGGGATTATATTGGAGTTCCTAAAATATTAGTAAGAAGATTAGAAAATTATTTAAAAACACCTCATGCTAAAAGATCTGGAATATTTAATAAATATGAACTTTTACGTAATGCTATTATCAAATATCTTGAAGAACAAGAAAAACACTTGAACAATATTGAATCAGTTGATGATTTTATATTTGAGATGAGAGAAGGAGATCATATTTTAGTTACATATAACAATAATCAACAATTATCTGAAATAGTTTCCTCATCTATGAAACGGAGTATTGATAAAAATCAACTCTTTATATTGTTTATATCAAGAAAGCAAGAAATTGTATTTCTGCAAGCTATGGAAAAGGCGGGAGATATAAATCCTCTTTTAAATGACCAAGACATAATAATAAACCATACCGATGATCATTATATCGCTGGAAATTATTCTATTGATTCCTTTTTTGTTAAATTAAATGACATAAAGAAAATTGCTAAAAAAAATTCTAAAACCGGTTTAAATATTATTTCAACTATAGAAGGAGATCTATTTACAAGCAAAAAATATGATGATACTATCTCTATTGAATCAAAATGTCACAAGTCCATGAATCTATCCGATATACCCTTTACTTTGTTATGTCTTTACAAATCTTTACCTGAAGAGTTTGAAGATATTAGTTTGGAAAATCATGACCTTATTCTAAAATGTCTTGTTACTAAAACAGGTATAAGTTAGAATAAAAATATAGAAAGCAAAAAATATATAATAAAATAAAATAGCATATAATAACAGAAACTACTCTATCCAGAAACCAATGACTCATTCAATCAAACAACTTATCTTACAGTAGATTTACAGTAACTAATAAATTTTAAATACTATTAACAATTTTAATGTTTATGTAACTAATAATTAAAACAATAACAATAGCAATGTTAGTCCTACATAAACTTAGACAAACTTTCTGCTTCTATTGATTAGACAAACAGTTTAAATGCCAGATAAAATATGATTACCAATTTTTATATTCTAATAAACTAATATCGAGTTAATTTTTTTGTAGTAATGTTTATTTTTTTATATTTTTTATTCATTTAATTTATATTCTCTTTTTATCTATTAAATTATAGTTAGTATATGATATCTATGTGTCTTTATCTTTGTTACAATATTCTCATAAATCCAATTAACAATATTGCTTACTGTAATGTTACTGTAAGTATTAAGTCTTAAATATAATAACATATTCTTTCACTTCAGAATATGAATCCAAAAAAAATCATATCAAGTTTGATATTTGCCTTTCTAACAGTATCAATATTACCGACAACAAATGTAGTAGAGAATGTACAAGCAGAAAAAATATATAATGAAAAAAACACAATATTAGATCTCTCAAAATCTAAATCTGTTGATGCAAAATTAGATGATGTTATCGTCTCTGTGGCACCAATAAAAACCACTGACAATGGTCTAACTACCTTTGATTTCACAATAAGTGACAAAAAATCCGAAGCTGTGCTAAGTCATATTGATTGGCTTATAACTATCAAAGATCCTAACAACCAAAAGGTATTTCAGAGTTCCACAATTCATTCCCATGTAGGTAAAAATTCGTTTTCATACGGATTCGAAAAAGAAGGTAAACATACACTTTCAGTACAAGTAGCTTCTTTGGGTCCAAAGATGCTAGGTATGGATGTTCCAGGGCCAGCACAAACAAGGGTTGTTATATCTGGAGATCCAATGAACGGTTGGCAGAAAGATCCAAACAAATTCTTCGGTGCTAAAAATGTTATCTTCAATTTGGATGTTCCAGCAAATGATACAGTGAAATTTGCAGAGAATAATAATGGATTAAATCTAGATTCAAAAACTATTGACAATTCTTCAATACTAGAAGGTCGTAACAAAGAAAAAACAAAGGTAAATGTTGAGCTATTGACAAATCCCCAAAAAGTAGTCGCAGGACAACCAACTACCGTTATCTTAAATGTAAAAACTGAAAATGGTACTGCAATAACACATCCGGACATATTGACAAAATTATCAAAAGAAAAAACTGTATTGTACCAATCAGCTGAACAAGGAAATCCCGAAATAGCAATTAATGGTGCACTACATGGACATACTGGACATATAGCACTTGATTACACATTTCCAAAAGCAGGAATGTATACGATTAATACTAAAGTAAATTCTATTCCTGTTTCTAATGTAATGTTTGGGTCTATAAATCCTAAATACACAATAATAGTTGAAGAACCAATTGCAGATACACAAGAAAAAATAGGACAAATTGGCGATAGTTCAACGTCAAATGTTGTTTCTATAATTGGTCAACAATCTCCATTCTATAATCCAGATAAGATTCAGATAAAGAAAGGATCTAGCCTAAAATTTTTCAATAATGATGCCATCCCTCACACAGTAACAAGTACATTAGATAAATTAGGAAGTCCAATACCATCAGTTTCAGATAGTTTTGATACAGGATTACTCGAGTTCAATGAAAGCTCAAAGATAAAGTTTGATAAAGAAGGTAACTTTAACTATTTCTGTACAATACATCCATTTATGCAGGGAAAGATAACTGTAACAACCTAATCCTTTTTTTTATTTATAAGCAAATGAAATAGATATTGATCTATTATAATTAGACACAAATTCATGATAAATAAATATTTTCAAGATTCTAATGTATCCATAAAGTTAACAAAATCACGGGTGTGAAACTTTTTTGTTATACCCCATATTTTTTTGAATTTTGGGATAGTCATCATACCTCTTGCATGCTGTTTCCATCTCTGCCATAATTCTTTATCAATCATTTTCTTTTTGTTAATTCGATAAATAAATTCAATTGTATCGATTAAGGATATTATAGTATAGTATTCATTAGGATCAACTACTTTAAATCTCTCAGCAAAGAGCGGACTCTCCTTGGCCATATTAGTAAATATCTCAGTATTTTGCAGTTTAGTTCTAGCATCTAAAATCCTAGAATATAACTGATATTCACCTTCAAATCTATTCTTTTTGACGGTAATTATCAGTAAAATAGTAGAGACAATTAAAGCACCTGTATAATATATGGTCAGGATATAGATAAATTCTACTCCTACTCCTAGTCCTGCAGCCAAAAATAATGAGGTTATAATCATATTGATTAAATCCATAGTGATCAAATAAATGTAATAATAATATAATGTTTTTAAATTAATAAGTAAAAAGGTAACACCACAAATCTACGATTTGGGATTTTCGTGCTTGATCGCGTGAATGATTGAATCTGTCAAACCTTTGATTTTGTTAAAAAATGCGTATAGTTTGTTGTTTAGACTTTTAGATTGAATTGAATCGGATTTTCAAAAAGTTTTGCTGATTGAATAAAAATTTAATTTATCTATTCTATTATATTCTTATTTAGCTTAGATCTAAAAAGAATATTTTTTCATTCCTATAATTTATGGTAATACCTAAGGTTTTGGAACAGTTTTAACAAGAATATTTATTAACATATTAAAGATATTTCTATTTCTATTGTTGAATCTAAATTCTATTTCTTTGAGATACAGATGAAAATATTGTTTTGGTA
>Ga0315534_1002399_pt1 | contig 12601 bp, 7 predicted proteins | sample SalMarSW160240MG_FD_203094 | JGI IMG/M metagenome (GOLD analysis project Ga0315534, IMG submission 203094) | Salt marsh sediment microbial communities from the Plum Island Ecosystem LTER, Massachusetts, United States - Salt Marsh Sediment SW1602-40 ... | reverse complement strand
ATCTACATGGCCCAGCAACCGGCCAACCGCCGGATGACGGGCAATATCCTCCAACGTGTATTTGGCTTGCCGCCGCCAGTTTGGCCGCTCGCTCGACGTGCCCGGAGTGTTCTGCGGTCGTGACTCCAGCCACAGGTCTTCCAGATTTATCGTGACGGAGCCGGCCGGGCTCGCGGCAAGAAAACTCAACAGCGATTCCAACACCAACTCGGGATCCAACGTCCATTCTGGCAGCCATCCTTCACCGTGCAAATAGTCGACCAGTCGGCGGCGAACTCGACATCGCTCCTCGTGTTCATCCAAGGCCTCGTCTTTCGAGAGCAGTCCGAGGTCCCGTCGATCATCGACATCAATTCCCGCGAAGAAGGCGGAAAAAGGAGGCGTGTCGTGCGTATTGAGACAGGCCGCACACGCCGTTGGAACGGGGGCAATCGGAGGTTCGCCGTCCGGATGTACTTGGAACTGCAATACATACGTGCCATCGATCCCATGTCGGCAGAGCCTGTCGTTCAGAGTCTTGGGGACGGTGCCCAGGTTTTCGCCGATCAGCCGTGTTCGCGTCCGTTGCGATTCCACAGTCAGTATGGCGAAGAATTCATCCGCGGGATACCGGACGTAAACGCCCTGCTTGGCATCCAGGCCCGATGGAATCCAGAATAGCCGTTCGAATCGCATCGCATGATCCAACCTTAGAAGCTGCGCGTGCTCCATCTGGCGTCGCAGCACTTCGATGAAGTAATCATAGTGCCGCAGCCTGAGCCGGTCGGGCCTCAGCGGCGGGAAGCCCCAATTCTGCCCTGCCGAGAAGAAGTCATCCGGCGGCGCTCCGCCTGCCGCCTTCAGAGCGAAAACGTCTTGGTGCGTCCACACGTCGTAGCCCGTTCGGCTGCAGCCCAGAGGCAGGTCCAGATACCAGGACATGTTGTGCGCGCCGGCCCACGCGGCGAGCTGCTCGATTTGCAGCTGCATGTTCCATTGCGCGTAAAGATGACGCTCGCACGCCGCTTGGTTGATTTGTTTGTGCGTTCGAATCGCGTCGTGGAGATGCTCCGGCCAACGCGCCCAATCGGTGCCGTGGCTTTCCTGTGCGGCCCGGAATCTGGCATACCGCTCGACATCGGGATGCCGGCGACAGAATTGCTCAAAAGATTCTCGCCGGTCGGAGGAATCAGCGAAAAAGGCCGATGCCAGTGCTTCCAGGACCTCACGTTGCAGGTGCGCCTGCTGCACGTAATCGACGTGACCCGCGGGCGGGCGGGACGACCGGCCGTTGTCGGCCTCCATCAAAGCTCGCGCTTCCGGGACCCGGCAGAACTCCGGGATTCGGGTGGGGTCCAGGTAGAATTCATTCCACCATCGCTGGCTGCTGGGGGCGTACGGCGTCGGATCTTCGGACACGTCACTTGCCAGGATTGGCAACGTGGCAACGTAGCTGGCTCCTTGTTCCCCGGCCCATTGCAGAAGGTCCTGCAAGTCGGACAGGTTCCCCGCGCTTCGCTTTCCTTCACGACGCAGCGCATAGAGCGGCAGGAAGACTCCCCAACTTCTGCGTGGGTCGCCCAGGTAGGCCATTTCGGGGGCCGCGATGACGAAGGTACGCGCCTGCAGTCCGGCGACTTCCACCGTCAGGTGATGGTAGCCCGCGGGCAAGCGGTACGGCAGCCCAAGACGGCGCTCGCTGTAAGCGACTCCCTCCACGCGTTCGGCCCGGACAACCGGTTCCTCGGCGAATCTGAATTCCCACGCTTTCCGGTCGCCACTTTCCCATTCCAATTCGCACCGCGCCGCTGCCGATGCCTCCGTGTCCGGTAGACGGATGCGAATTTCCGGAGCGCCGCCACCCCAGGCAACCGCTACCGGCTCGATCATTTGCTGCCAGCGCTGCTGCCGAACCGCGCGGACGGCGTTGGGCGCTTGGCGGACGACATCCACGGGAGCCTCCAATGCCTGGAGCACGGCCAGCAACGCCTCGGCCGACGCCTCGCGCGGCTTGCCATGCATGTCGTGGTATGTCGTTTCCACGCCGTACATGGCCGCGATTTCGTGAATGGCCCGGACTGTGTTCATCTGCAATTTGGTCTGCCGATTCGAAAGAACTGAACGGGGCCGTCGGTCTTGGAGCGGGGCCCGATGGCACCGGGAAACGCGTCGCCGCGCGCGGTCGTCATTATTCCGCGGTCATTTCCTGATAAAGCCGCTCTGTGTCCTCACGGCGACAAAGCTCCGTGCCTTCGGTCATGACCGCGGCGGAGCCGGCGGCGACTCCGTAGGCCACCGCGTCGGCGATGGACTTGCCTTGAGAAAGAGCCAGGACCATGCCGGCAACCGTGCTGTCGCCCGCTCCCACTTTGCTGCGAATTTTCACGGTGGGCGCGCGGATCTGCCGGTGTTCCTCGGCCGTGGTCAGCACCACTCCAGCGGAGCCCAGCGAGGTCACGACGATCTCGGCCATGCCTTCGCCGATCAACGATTGCGCGACCTGGCGAATCTGCGAATCATCTTCGACGGAGCAGCCCGCCAGCTGGCCCAATTCGTGCATGTTTGGCTTGATGAGGTAAACCGATGACTGCAAACCAAGTTTTAGCGGCCGTCCACTGGTGTCGAGCACGACGCGACTGGACGGCGGTGTGGCACTGGCCAAGCGCGCATACAGCCCTTCATCCACGCCTGGCGGCAAACTTCCGCTAAACACCAGGTACTGAGGCGGCGGATGGCTTTTGCGCATCAGGTCAAGGCAAGACGCAATTTCATCTTCCGTCAGTGTTGCGCCCGGCAGCCCGAAGCGAAACTGCTGTTCGCTGGACTCCTCGAACACGATCAGGTTCTCGCGTGTCATAGCGCGGATGGTGATCGGATAGTGCTCAACGCCTTCCTCGTCAAGTAACTGTTTCAGCAAGTCCCCGATCGCGCCCCCGCAGGTCCAGTAGGCCGCCACCTCCCCACCCAACTCCGTGATTGCCCGCGCTACGTTGATACCACCGCCGCCCGGATGGTACTGTGGCTCGCCGCAGCGCAGTTTTCGTTCGGCCATCACGTGCTCGACGGCGCAGCTCTTGTCAACCGCCGGGTTTAGTGTCAGGGTAACGATCTGCGGCATTTGATTTCCCTAAAATTCGAAAACTCGTTCGACGGCTTTGGAACGCCGACGTCGGAACGCCATGGTACAAAATTTCCGATATTTTGGAACGCCTTCGAACCCCTGTCGCCTCGGCAGCGGCAAAACTTCCAATGGTGGTCAATGCAGGTTTATTCCGCTATCGCGGAGTATTCGGTATTTGACGTCAGTTCGTTCAAGAAAGGATCCGTTTCATGAGCACAAGAGAAGAATACGTAGCGCAGCTGAAGACGAAACTAGACGAGTGGAGCGCCGAGATCGACAAGCTGGAAGCGATGGCTCGCCAGCGAAAAGCTCAAGCTGAGAAAGATTACCAAGCACACATTGCGGAATTGAAAAGCAAGCGTGACGCGGCGGCTGAAAAGCTGCAAGAGATTCAAGGCGCGTCGGGCGATGCCTGGGAAAGTCTTAAAGCAGGGACCCAGTGCATCTGGGATGACCTGAAGAAAACCGTCTCACAGAGCAAGGATGCCTTTTTTGAGGGAATGCGCGACGGCGAGTAATCTCCATATGCTAGTTTGCTCATAACTTTGTTCAGACATGGGTGCCGTTTTCTGTTTCGTTTTATCGCGAAACTGCCGTTCGCCGTCACGTCTGCCCACTATTTTCCGTGCTGTGCGCGCTCGGCGGCCATCGCCACTTCAGCCGTTCGTGTGCACGTCGCGATAATCGTGCGCATAAAATCCGGCAAATCGTCAGGCGTCCGGCTGGTGATCAGATTGCCGTCCTGGACCACTTCCCGATCAACCCAGCGTGCTCCCGCATTGGTCAGATCGTCTTTAATGGCGGAAAAGCTGGTCGCTTCCTTTCCGTGAAGCACTCCGGCGGAACAAAGCATCCATCCCGCGTGACAGATGGCGGCCACAATCTTGCCGGCCTGAAATGTCTGGCGCACGAGATCGACCATTGCTTCGTGCCGCCGCATGCGGTCCGGTGCATAGCCACCCGGAATCACGACACCGTCGAAATCATCGGCCGAAAGCTCATCTGCACCTCTTTCCGACGTGGCGGGATAACCGTATTTGGATTTATACGTCACGCCTGCTTGCGGACCGACAAGCGTCACGTCGGCACCCGCCTCGGCCAGCCGCCGCACGGGATACCAGAGTTCCTGGTCTTCGTAGAGGTCCTCGACGAGGACTGCGAATCTTTTTCCTTTAAGTACCATACTGTTACCGCCTTTCTTCTGGGCCTGGTTTTCACAAAACGGGAATCCATTGCCACGGGAACCTGATCGGCGAGCCAGTGCCCGCGCGACCCATCCCGCCTGGTCACCCGGAATCGCCGCCATCGGCAGCGATGGTAGCGACCGTGTCGTGGAGCGTGACGGCGAAGCGTTGGTTGGAATCCGCTCGTCGCCGCTACGCTCCCGTTCATCGTGGTGTTTCGGCGCGTCGGCGTCCAGAGGCCTGCCCAAGCTGCTGCGAACCTTGCCTGGTCGCGATTGAGCCGTGAGCGGGTATCGGCCAGGGGATTCCGATGGGTTTCGCGCTCCGGCAGAGTGTCGTGGCGGTTGCCAGCAGCCCCTGGGCGGCAGCTAAGCTTCACCTCGACGGTGCAACGACAAAAGAACGATCGCTTGTGTCCGGCCCGTCGCGTGGGCGGTCGAGCGGTTGTCTGGTTCGCCGTCTGAAGAATGGGCATGTGAATTGGCCATGTTGCCGATTGCCGACACGCGGAGCCCGCCCCGCAAGAACTCCACGCCCCGTGATTCACGGTATTGCGGCGGCGAGCAGGTCGTCAGGGCCATTTCAAGTTGCGGTTGCATCCGACGATCGAACGCCGTCAGAAACGACTTGCCGCTGACCGCCTCACGCGAACTTCCGGTGCGGATCAACAGTACCGAATCGTCGTTACGAAGCCATTCAGCAACTTTCGGATCCACTCGCGTAAGGTCACTCCAATCGCACAGCGAGCAAAATTCTTTCAACGAACGTCGGCCGGTTTTGAAGAACACAAAGTCCGCCGCTGCCAAGCGGGCGTCTTCCAGGCAAACGACGCCTTGCCGCTGCGGACTGGACAGCTGCGTCGCCGGGTAACCGAAGGTCGCTGCCGCCGCGATTGCGGTTTCAAATTGTTTATGTTGTTTCCCGCTTTCCATCAACCCACTGTCATGCAGCCGCCTCAGCCGGCGCGTAGCAATCTCCCGGCTGAACGCGTGGTAGGACAGGAGCGGGGTGCGGTCCACCTCCCCGGCTTGCTTGAAAATTCCCAACGGCCGGTCCAAGAACAGCGCCGCGCCTAGCTCTTCGAGTTCCGCGCGGTGGTGGAGGTCGTCGACGCTTTGACCAAGCAGCCGCCTGGCGGTCGCCGTGAGCATCGATGAAAGCGGTTCGCCCGCATAAAGTTGTTTACGTCGACGAAGCGGTTGCGTGATCTGCTCTTCCGGCACGCGCCCGTACGGTTCCGGCAAAACGCGCTGGTTATCGCCCGGGGACGTTGGGACGTCGGGAACCCGGTGACCTTCGTATGCTTGGCGGAGCAGACAGGCCTGTCGAAGGGCTCGACGCCGGACTCTTTTTCGCCGCGCCGCGTCGTAATCATCGGTGTCACATGAGGCGAAGTGGTCGGGCCGCCGTTCGATGAAATGCAGGTACATCTTCAATGCGGTGTCGAGCAACAGGGCATCGGGATAGTTGGCGCCAAGATTGTGGAATGTCGTCAAATCATAGGCTGTCAGATGGCGCGTCAAATGGCGAAGCAGATAGCTGACAACGTCCATCACGGCGGCCGCCCCGAGAGCTTCCGCCCGGGCCAGCTCGTCCAAGAGACGGATCAACTTCGTTGCGAATCCGGTGTAGGGTGAGAGCGCTATATCGTTTAGCATGGTGCGCAGCACAGCGGGCAGTCCGTCCATGCCGCCCGCGTCGGCGGACGCTGCCGTCACCAAGCACTTGGCCACTTCCGGAATCTCGCCAAGGTCGGCGGCGCGAAGCACCACTTCTAGCAGTTTTGCCTTTTGAGGAAGGGTTGCTTCCGAACTGGAGACTTGGCGAATTAGTTTCAAGGGGTCGCTCAACGGCTCACCAGAGCCACTTCCCTGGGGCAGGTACATCAACTTCCCCAGCGAAAAGGCCGGCAGTGGCGACTCCAGCGATGTAATCGGCAGACGGCTGGTGCCGACGACGGCCAGGTACAAAAGAGTGGAGAGTTCCGCAAATACGGCCGCGCCGCGGACATGTTGCTCGGTGAGATCGATCGTCCCGACCAGTTCGGGCATTTCCTTCCGCACGGGCCGGCTCTCAATGACACCGGGCGATGACTCGAGGGGTTGCCAACCGTGCACAAGCAGATAGCGAACGACGTACAGTTTGTTTTCGCCGGCGTCATACTTTACGGACAAAAGTCGGTCGCACTGAGGCTCTCCGCTGGCCGACACAACAATGTTCCATGCCTCGAACTCGCAACGCTGCCGAGTCTGCCACTGATCAAGAAGATGCCCCCCATGAATTTCCCAGGCAATTCTCTCTCGCGGGCAGTGGATAACCTCCAAGGCGTGCTCACCGGGGAGAAAAAAACGACCGGGTTGTAACGCTTGTTCGATGGCGACGTGCCGATCGCTCATGGATTAGACCCCCCGCCTATTCTCCACGCCCCTATCGTCTTGCTTCCGGTAATGACGATAATACGGAAGGGCGAGTGGACGGGCAACGGATGATCCGACGCGCTCTTCAGGGCGACGGTATCAATTCGGTTACTTGCGCTAACATGGAACCTCGTACAAGCTTGCCAGGTACGGTGGCAATCCGGCTTAAGGCCGCGCTTTCCTTGAAGGCGCGGGCGAATCGGGCAATGGACCCAGAATCGTACGCCCGGCTTCAGGTGCCTTGAACTCCGGACTGGGCATCCACTCTAACGGCAACTCCCAGATACGCCGCGCCTGCATTGCTCCGATCACCCGGCGGATCGATCGTTCCGATCGGCGAAATCGTTTTGCAAGGGACAGGAGCGAGGCACCGCCGCGATATTGCTCGTAAATCAGTGCCTTCGAGGTTGCGTCCACCGCGCTGGCACTCGTCCTCGGAGGTCGCTTCGGTTCATGGGACTTCGGTTCATGGGATCGGACGGCATCGGCACTGGGGCCGGTACGTCGTGGCCCGGCGTCGATCGTAGCCAGGGCTGTTTTTCAGGTTGTCACGTGCGTCGACCAACGACGGATCTGGGTGATTGTGTTTCATGGCTTCGTTTTGCTGGTCTTTTTTGCTGGTCTCTGATCCAACGGTTGGCTGATACCGACCATGGATCGGCCCGGTTTTTCACCAGCGCGGTGCGCCGCCCGATCGGGGAGCGATGGCTAGCTGCGACCCCCTTTATGGTGGGATGAGGTCGTGGATGCAGCACCAAAAGCGAGATGGCGGGCCGGATGGCGGGCCGGATGGCGGTGCCGTTGACCGCTCGTACCATCTTCTACGCATTTATGCTCAAATAGTTTACGCTGGGACTCATTTTTCGTCCCCACAAACAAGGGGTGAGAGACGATGGCTTCGCCGCCCTTCGTGACGTACGACATGTTGTCCAAAAATGGGCCATCTTGTCGCGGCAATCCATCCAGAAGGCGGATCGCGGTGGAGCGCCCGCGGCGTGCCTCCATGGCCTGTTGCGGGACCATTCAAGGCACGGCGGCCCAACCTGATTTTCATGACGGACCCCTCCCATGACGGATGAATCGCTTCCGTTTGGCTCCATCTACCGGCACGGCTTCGCCCGCGTTGCCGTTGGTGTACCTCGCGTAAAGATCGGCGTGCCGAAATTTAATGCCGACAACACCATTGAGCTTTCGCGGCGAGCGGCGCATGAGAACGCTGTGGTAGCACTTTTTCCAGAATTGGGCTTGTCCGCGTATTCCAGCGAGGATCTGTTCCAGCAGGACAGCCTGCTCGATGCCACCGACCAGGCCATCAGCCGCATCGTGGCGTTCAGCAGCGATCTGCCCACGGTCTTACTGGTTGGCGCACCTATTTGCCGGGAACAGAAATTGTTCAACTGCGCCATCGTCATTTATCGCGGACGAATCTTGGGCGTTGTTCCCAAGTGCTATCTGCCCAACTACCGCGAGTATTACGAGCGCCGTCAATTTGCATCGGGCTTTGCCGCCCTTTCAACAGAGATACGGCTACTGGACCAGACGGTCCCGTTCGGCAGCGATTTGCTCTTTGCAGCCGAGGATCTGCCAGACTTTGTTCTGCACATTGAGATTTGCGAAGATCTGTGGGTGCCGATTCCGCCGTCTTCTTACGCCGCTTTGGCCGGTGCAACTGTTTTGGCCAACCTTTCGGCCAGCAACATTACCATTGGCAAAGCCGCCTACCGGCATGACCTGGCCGCCGGGCAATCGGCCAAGTGTGTCGCCGCTTATCTCTACGCGGCGGCCGGCCCCGGCGAATCGACGACTGATTTGGCTTGGGACGGCCACGCGTTGATCTACGAGAACAATCACCTGCTGGCAGAATCGGAGCGATTCAGTCCCCAGGAACAATTGGTCTTCGCGGATGTGGACTTGGGCCGCCTGCGGCAGGAACGCATGCGGATGACGAGCTTTCACGACGCCGTGCGCCGCCATGCAGATAACCTCCGCCGGTTCCGCCGCATTTCCTTCCGCCTTGGCGTTAGTGGTGAAACCATCGCGCTACGGCGGAACATCGATCGCTTTCCGTATGTTCCGGGTGACCCGGCTCAATTGGACGAACGGTGTTTTGAAGCCTACAACATTCAAGTCTCTTCACTGGTAAAACGCTTGGAGGCGACGGGAATCGATAGGGTCGTCCTGGGAATCTCCGGTGGCTTGGATTCCACACAGGCACTCATCGTGGCATGCCGCGCCATGGATCGACTTGGGTTCCCTCGCAAAAACATCTTGGGGTACACGATGCCCGGTTTCGCCACCAGTGAGCATACTCGGTCAAACGCTTGGAAGCTGATGGAGGCCCTGGGTGTCTCTTCGGAGGAAATCGACATTCGTCCGTCCTGCTTACAAATGTTGAAAGACCTGGGACATCCGTATTCCCGCAACGAGCCAGTTTACGATGTCACGTTCGAAAACGTGCAGGCCGGCGAGCGAACGTCGCATCTGTTCCGCCTGGCAAATCAGCATGGCGGACTCGTGGTTGGTACCGGGGACCTTTCCGAATTGGCGTTGGGGTGGACGACGTACGGAGTCGGCGACCACATGTCGCACTACAACGTCAACGCGTCGGTACCCAAAACGCTGATCCAGCACTTGATACGGTGGGTGATTCAGCGTGGAGAATTGCCGGAGGCAGATGACGTGCTGCAATCCATTGTGGAGACCGATGTATCACCCGAACTGGTGCCGGGCGGAGAGGACGAGCGGAAGATGCCGGCTCAGCGGACGGAAGAGACTATCGGGCCCTACGAACTCCAGGACTTTCACCTGTATTACATCAGCCGCTTTGGGTTCTTGCCGAGTAAAGTAGCGTTTCTCGCACACCACGCCTGGGGCGATCGGCATCGAGGCGCGTGGCCGGTCGGCTTTCCGGGCGATCAACGTCGTGAGTATGACCTGCCGGCAATCAAAAAATGGCTGCGCGTGTTTTTGTTTCGTTTCTTTCAAACGAGCCAATTCAAGCGTTCGGCGCTGCCGAACGGGCCGAAAGTCGGCTCGGGAGGATCCCTGTCGCCGCGGGGTGATTGGCGCGCACCGAGCGACTCCGAGGCCACTGCCTGGCTGGACGAACTGGATCGCAACGTTCCCGATACACCTCGGGGCGTCCGGCAGACGGACGGCGGGAATGCGACGCGCGATGCATGACGGCGCGATGCATGACAGCGCGACGGGAATCGGCCGATGCGTTGGACCCCTCTATCCCTTTCACGCCGCGGGTCGTGATGTCCCGGTCGCCCAAAGGTCTCGGGCGTGTTGGCCGTCCCTTGCGAAAGCGACAGACGACGCCTATCTTACGGGATCGTATTTGAGGGCGCGGGAAGCCGGGCGGAGAGCTGGTTGGCGTCGAGGACAACCTGCAGGTCACGCACATCTGCCGCTTAACGCGGGAAACGGTCGGCAACGCCGTCCAACGCGCAGCCGCTGAGCACATTGCACGTCGGCTGGGAAAAAGGGATGGCGAACCGGGGACGAATCCGCAGGGCAGACAATCCGGAAATTTTCTTCACTCGATCGACTCCATGGGCTACCCGGGCACTGACGGATTTCTAGGCACCCGTGCTTCGCTGATGCTGGATTTGGTATTCAGCGCCATGTTCCTTGTGTTGCCGGTGCTGGGGTGGAGCGTGTACCAGGTACGAGTGCGGCGCCGGTACGCGCTGCACAAGGCAGTGCAGCTCGCCCTGGGCATCGTGCTGGGCGCGGTCGTCTTGCTCTTTGAGCTGGACATGCGACGACATGGATGGACGGTCCGCGCTGCGGGCGGAGCCGACCGTGCGGTTCCGCTGGTGGCCACCATCGCCCTGTGGTGTCACCTGCCGTTCGCCGTTTCAACGGCCGTCTTATGGGTGGTGGTCATCGTCCAGGCGCTGCGCAAGTTTCCCCGACCACCGGGTCCCGGTCCCTACGGTCCTCGCCACATCGCCTGGGCCCGTCTGGCGGCTGTGGACATGCTGCTGACGGCCGTTACCGGCTGGATCTTCTACTGGGCCGCGTTTGTCTATTAGGGCTCGCCGCCAGACGGCCTTGACCGCCGCTTCGGGACCGCCGCTTCGGGACAAATGTTTCGCAGGTTCAGCTCGCGCGCGGCGCGGGACCTGTGGCTGGAAGCGTGGAGCCTGACGAGGCCACGATCCGGTTGATGGCATTGAGAAACGCCAGCGTGCCTGCCTCGACCGTGTCGGTCGACACACCCCGGCCGCGGTACAACCGGTCCTGGTATTCGACCTCGATCGCCGCCTCGCCCTGCGCGTCCTTGCCCCGTGTCGCGCTGCGTACTTCGTAATCACGGACAACAACGGCGACGCCCGTCAACGCCTCGATGGCGCGGAACAGGGCGTCGAGCAGACCGTCGCCTGACGACGAACCTTCAACCGGTGGCTCGTGACCTTTCTGCAGTGCGACGCGCACGTGCGGTTCGTCCTGGCTGGATGCTTCGACGTGGTACGACACCATGCGCCAGGGATCGGTCATTTTGTGTAAATGGCCTTCCACCAGTGCGGCAATATCACCGTCGTAGATCTCCTTTTTCTTGTCCGCTAATTCCTTGAACGATGCGAACACGTCTTTCAGTTGGTCGGGGGAAAGATGGTACCCCAGCGCGTTGGCACGGTCGGCCAAGGCGGCGCGCCCGCTGTGTTTGCCCAACACAAGATCGGTCTTCGTGAATCCCACGTCCTCGGGCCGCATGATCTCGTATGTCGTGCGCTCCTTGAGCATGCCATCCTGATGGATGCCTGCCTCGTGCGCGAACGCATTACGCCCCACAATGGCCTTGTTGCGCTGCACGTGGATGCCGGTGATCGTCGACACCAGGCGGCTGCATGGAACCAAACGCTCGGTGCGAATATTTGTTTCGCAATCGTACACATCGGACCGCACGCGCAGCGCCATCACGATTTCCTCCAGCGAACAGTTTCCCGCCCGCTCGCCGATGCCGTTGATCGTGCATTCGACCTGACCTGCCCCGTGGGCCACGGCGGCCAGGCTGTTGGCCACGGCCAATCCCAGGTCGTTGTGGCAGTGCACGCTGATGGTCGCGCGTTCGATATTCCCCACGCGGTCCATCAGCGTGTGGATGACACTGCCCATCTGAGCGGGCGTCGCGTAACCAACGGTGTCCGGGATGTTGACGGTTGTCGCGCCGGCGTCGATGGCAGCCTGAACGACCTGGCACAGGAAATCGGTTTCGGTACGCGCGGCATCTTCGGGAGAAAATTCCACATCGGGCGTGTAGGCCGCCGCGCGCCGCACGCCGTCCACGGCCCGCTGGATGATCTCCTGTTGGTTCATCCGCAGTTTGAATTCGCGGTGGATCGCGCTGGTCGCAAGAAAAACGTGGATGCGGGGCCGTTCGGCGACCTGGACCGCCTCCCAGGCACGATCGATGTCCGCCGGATTGCAGCGGGCCAGTCCACAGACCGTCGCGCCGCGCACCGAGCGGGCGATCTGTTGCACCGATTGGAAGTCTCCCGGGGACGCGATCGGAAAGCCGGCTTCAATGACGTCCACACCGAGCCCAACCAGCGCGTGAGCGATTTCCAGCTTTTCGCTGAGGTTCATACTGGCACCCGGCGACTGTTCGCCGTCGCGGAGGGTCGTGTCGAAGATGGTGACGGTCCGAGGTTTGCTCATGGCGATGCTCCCCCGCTTCAACGCACAGGGACCCGATATCCAGAAAAAATGGAAACATAAAAAAACCCCGAGGCGAGGGCCTCAGGGTTCGACTGAAAACGATATAACGCGGACGCGCGCACGAAACCTAAGGCTTGCCCCTGGCAAGCAGCGCAAGTAACAGACCTAGGTGAAGGTTCGTGCCGTTGATCATTTTGGCTTTGCCGCCGGGCGAATCGCCACTCCGGGAA
>Ga0315534_1002396_pt1 | contig 12607 bp, 14 predicted proteins | sample SalMarSW160240MG_FD_203094 | JGI IMG/M metagenome (GOLD analysis project Ga0315534, IMG submission 203094) | Salt marsh sediment microbial communities from the Plum Island Ecosystem LTER, Massachusetts, United States - Salt Marsh Sediment SW1602-40 ... | reverse complement strand
CAAGGGACGTTCGTGTACATCTCATTGGAGAACTTCTCGTGGTTCGTCTCTATGGAGTCTTGACCGCCGCGGAGCAGCACTTGGTTGAAAGTTGCTCCGTGGAGCAAGGTCGCGACCTGTTCAAGCGGGTGAGAAGTTTGCTGATTGAAACCGCCCGCCTGCAAATCGATTCCATGATCCAAATCATTACCGGCGTCAAAGTGCTTAGCATGCATCACGACATCAGCACCGTGACCGGCGAGGAAATTGTGATTTTCACGCTCAGCGAATCGCCTTGTACTCGCGAACCAAAGAAGAAGTAGGCCGACAGAAACGCGCACCACAACAACAGTTGTTCCGGCCTCCGAATCGCAAGTATCGGCGTTTGTTCTCCAATAACCAGGTGCTCGGCGGCAATCATCGTGAAAGCGACTACGGATGCGACGGTGTGAACGAGATCCGGAGTTGTCACACCCGCGATCGAACAGGCGAATAGCTTTCGGACAGGTCGTTGATCCAGACATTGAACGACTCCAGTTCATTTACCGAAGGCCGTGGTGAGTGCGGCGTCCGTTGCGTCGCGGCCGCGGGCCATGTGAACACGGCCGATCCGCGGCACGTTGTTGCGTGGATCGAATGCGTACCAGGTACGCTTCGAACCAAGCGCTAGAATCCATCGGATCAGATGACGGTGGGACGCCGATACCGCCGAGATAGCCGGTGCAATAACGGGCCGGAATGATCATACAGCGGCAAAGCGTAATGGCCAGATGCGAGCAATCGCGGCAGACGCCCGTGCGTTCGCGAAAGGCCTCCAGCGCCGTCCGATTGGCCCGCGCCTGTATGTAGTCGAAGCGGATATGCTGGTAGACGAAGTTGCAGATCGACTGCACTCGCCGTGCCCGCGACCTCTTTCAGCTCGCCGTCTACCTCGCAGTAGCGGCTGGCGAGCAGGAACAACAGGGCTTCGTTCGATAACTCCTGTACAATGTGCTGCGGCGCATTCCAGTCCTGCGGATCGGGCTGGCCGCTATCCGACGGTCGCCTCGTTGCGCAGCATAGTCTCATGCAGAGGCAGCACTCCACGCCCGCTCCGATCTAGTCGAGAATCCCATCCCAAAACATGAGAAGGCCGTCTTCCGCCTTTACCGCTTTGACTTCGCCGTCCTGCGACACGACCAAACCAATCGCCTGTTCACATTTGTGGCAGATTGAAATGACCGACTGGTGTCGTAGTCCCCAATGGTCACATGAATACTCGCTCCCCGTAAGAGCATCCAGCACTGTCGTCCCCGGTGGCAGCAGCACTGGAAATCTGACGCCAAATCCCTGAATTCGCAGGTTGTCATCAAGGAGAACTGCTCCGTCGACTGCAGCTAACAGGCTGATTTGACTAATACCACGAATCAACCGTCGGCTCGTCCGGTGGAGGTCGAGTTCAGTTCGGCATCTTTTCAATTTGGCGGTGGTGTCTAAGTTGGAATGAGGCTCACGCAGCAAGTCATCAAAGGTTTTATAAGCAACAATCTCGCCAGCGAGGCCGGCATGTTCAGACACGGTATAAGAAACGTTGGCAAGCTGCTCGTCGAGCGTCATACGAGAGATCACAACACTCCCTCCGTGTTGTGTCAAACGGATTCGCTCGAGGATTGCCAGGATGGAGGTCGTGTAGATTTCCAGCAGTGAACGTTGTCCAACGCTCTCTTCAGTGGAATTTGACATGTCTCGATACTGCCCGGATTCCTGGAGATCATCAATCAGTTGGCGAAAAAACCTTCCCAGTGGATTCTGTACGGACTGAAACGGGTCTTTCTGAGGAAAGATAACCCGTCCATCTCGCAGTCGCACCAGACCGGTTCGCCCTTGTGAGATCGTCAGTGCTCCCGGTCCCTCGATCGTGATCATCAGGCAGTCAGGCGGGAAATCGGCTAATTGAATCGGAACGGCGGGGGGATCGCCGGCAGCATGTTGCACCCAGGCGTGGCGATAATCGAAGAATCCCCAAATGCGAAGCCATCCGTCCATTTGCTCGCAACCGATCACGGTTTCTCGGTGTTGTGTCACAGGCGACAAGCGGACGAGTTCGGAATCCGTCAATTCCACGGAACGATTGGCGAGCAGCAACGCCCCTTCTGGAACGTCTGCTGCGGAAGCGTATGCCACGACACATTGGACCGTGCGCTGCTCACTTGTCCGAAAAGACGCGTGGTAGCAGGTCTCCAGTAGCTTTTGCAGAATCCGATCCTCGGGCAAATCGAATTGTTGCTCAGCAGCGGTTTGCCAACGGGTCTTGATCGCATCGAGCAAGTCTTCTGGAAACGCGTATTTGGTCATGAGTCTTATTCTTATTCGTTATCAAAGCCGCCATCGTCACGCCAGCGATCCTTGCGCCGCGCTCGCTCGTTTTCTACTGAGACCTGCGTCGCTGGTAATTCGTTGTCGCCGAATTGCTGCTCATGTACTTCCAACCGGCACTTCCGGCCTTTTGGGCATAAACATGAGCAGCAAGACGCAGCCAAGGATGGCACTGATCATCGAACCGACGAGGGTTCCGATTTTACCATCGTCGAGCATCGTCCCCTGCAAAGCCAGGCCGGCGATGAAGATCGACATCGTAAAGCCAATGCCAGCCAGACATCCGGCGCCAAGCATAGTCTTCCAGTTCACTTCTGCTGGCAGGCGCGCAAAGCCAAGCCTAGTGGCGATCCAACTGAAGAGGACAATACCGATGGGTTTGCCTAGCACCAGGCCAGTCGCGACGGCGAGCGCAACCGGACTTCCTAAACTGGCTACTTCAATGCCCACCCCGGCATTTGCGAGAGCAAAGAGAGGCATGATCAGAAATGCGACCCAGGGATGAAGTCCGAATTCCAGGCGTTCCAACGGCGAAGTTCCTTCGCGAGCGGTCGTGGCCACTCGGCTCAATGCTCGATGACGCTCTTTTCGTGTACTCTCATGCGAGCTTTTCACTAGGCGCTCGAGCACCTTGGTCAGCACGTTCGGAAAACCAGCAGTGCCCACCCAGGGCCTGGAAGGAGTCAGGAAGCCGAGCAGCACACCGGCCACGGTCGGATGCACGCCGGACTTCAAAAAGGCCAGCCAGATGCCGGTCCCAATCACAACGTAAATGCTCACCTGGCGGACGCCGATCCGATTGAAGATGTATGTCACACCAAAACCCGCTGCAGCGATCCCCAACGCCACGAAGGAGATGTCCGTGGAATAGAAGAAAGCGATGAGAAGTATCGCGCCGATATCATCCGCGATTGCCAGGGACATGAGCATGATCTTCAGACTCGCCGGAGCGCGGGAACCGAGCAATGCCAGAAACCCAGCGACGAAGGCGATGTCTGTGGCGACGGGGATTCCCCAGCCCGACTGTCCCGGCTGGCCGCTCTGAAAAAGCAGGTAGATGCCGGCGGGTACGATCATCCCGCCAAGAGCCGCCACGATCGGCAAGGCCGCGTTGCGCCGGTCGCGTAGTTCTCCAGCCACGAATTCCCGCTTGATCTCCAAACCAACCACAAAGAAAAAAACGGTCATCAGGCCGTCGTTAATGCACAACAGCAGCGGCTTGTTCAATTCAAAGTCGCCAACCGCAATACGCAGCCGAATCTGCCATATCCCGGCAAACGACGCGGACCATGGGGAGTTCGCCAGCAACAAGGCGACGGTCGTACAGGCTAGGAGTAGAAAGCCGCTGGCGGACTGGATTTGAAGGAATCTAGCGAAGGGTTGAACCCAACGACCAATCCGCGTTTCGGACATGCCGCCGATTGGAGTCGAATCGATTGGCGGTTCGTCCTTCTTCATTTCGACTTGTTCCAAAGTGATGGGCTACGGATGAATGCCTCTGCAGCCGCGAATCGTCTGCGGGTATCCTCGGCGAAGGACTCGATAGCTGTCAGACCGGCAGATTTTCGAGTGCTTCACTCACACTCGTCAGCCGGCTCTCAAATCGTGCCCGGTCGTGCGGGGACTCGATGGTGCGTTCGGCCAATTCGGCGATCCATTGCACTTGATCACGGAGCGCCCGCCGCCGACTCGGGCTGGCCGTCAGACCGGCGATCGTTTGAATTGCACCAAGCATCCGTAACATGATACCGACATTGCCAGTGGCGCTGACTCGAATTTGATCGAACGACGCGGCCACCAGTCCGGCAAAGGTCGGCCCCATGGCGAACAGTCTCAGTTCCCCTTCCTCATAACGGTGCGATGAAGGGATGTTCCGCTCCGCGAGCCGCGCCAGAATCGCCGTCAGATAATCTACGCACATCACGGCCGTCGTGGTGTCGTTGACGCTGGGCGAGAGTGCTCGCAACGCGATATCCACGATCTGTCGGATGCCGAAGGCGGAATCCTGTTGCAAGGTGCGGTGGCGGCTGATGCTGAATGCCGCCTGCAGATCTTCGAGGAACTCTTTTTCCGGCGGGTTCTCCTGAGCCAACGAGACAAGCGTGGTGTTCTGGACCACAAAGTCGCCGATGCCGTGTTCCATCCGCACGATCGTCTTGTGCTCCCGTGCCAAACGCAGCAGTGCCGCGTTATCCGCGCTTTCGATGTAACCATTTCGCTTGACCGGAACGGACTGCCAGTTCCGCTCCGACAGCGGAAGCATTTCCTGCTCCTCATCATCGTCAACCGGCCCTTGTCCAATTCTCCCTGGAAACAGCCGATCAATTGCCAGCATGGTTTCGTCTGCCACCGAGGCAATGATGCTCGAGGCCTGGATCGAAGAGGCGATGTGATGAATGAAGAAGATGAGGACGCCGATACCACCCATCGCCAACACGACGGCGAAAGACACAGCCAAGCTCGGAACAAAGTCCCCCCCGTCGCTACTGCGGATCGTGCGTAACACGACCAGGCAATAGATGAAAATGCCGGCGAAAATTCCGAGTACGACCTGGGTGACGCGGTCGCGCATGAAGTTTCGCAGGATGCGCGAGGTGTATTGGCTTGAGGCCAGCGCCAGCGTCATCAAGGTCATCGAAAACGTGACCCCCACCACGGTCATCATCGAGCCGGCAATCGTGGACAGAATCCCGCGCGCGCCCTCCGCGCCAACGCCAAACAGGCGCGGCCAGCTGGCCAGCCATTTTTTCCCGCCGCTGGAATCGACTTCAATTAAAGCCAGCGCGACGCCGATGCTGGCCGCAACAATCAGCGCTGGCACAAACCAAAAGCTCGACCGCAGATTGCTCCAAAACTGTCTGAGTCTATTCATGCTTCTTGCCTCAATGAATCCGGCTCAATCATGGCTGAATCACAACGGGGCCGCTCAGTGGTGTTCGCTCGACAGCGCTTCGAAGCCTGAGACGACGTCGAACAGTTCCTCGTCGATGCCACTCTGGCGCAAACGATGGAATGTCCTGTTGAGGATTTCCAGCAATTCGTCGATGTTTTTGTCGGCGCGTTGCATCGCCGCGAGGCGGCTGGCGTTTTCGCTGGCCAACGATTCAGCACATGCCCTAAAGAGCGAGACAAAAAGATGCTCACGGATCAGCGCCTGCAAGGTCATCGTGCCGCCACCGATGACCTCGGGCAAGTTCTTCGTCGGCCAGTGATGTTCGGCAAGCCCGCGACGCCAATCCTCGTCCAACGGGAGAAGTCGTTGGCTGACGGGCGCATAGACCGCACCGGACGTCGGACGATTGTGGAAGAGGTAAAGTTCCGTGATTGCACTCTGGCTGTGTTGCATTTCGCTTTCGATCAGAATCTGTCCGACCAGTGGCGTGATCGCCTTGACGGAGTTTGGCACGGCGTAGAGTCCCGCCAGCGGCACACCCGCGTCGGCCAATCGAGCGTGAACGCGCTCGCCGACAGCCCAGACCTGGGGCTTGCCCGGCAAAGCCGCCAGGGTCTTGATCGCATAGTCGGCGACGACATCATTGAACTGGCCCACAAGCCCCTGATCGGAACCGAACACAACAGCATTGATCAGGCTTGTCCCAGTTTGCCCCTGAACTCTTGGAATCAACGGTCCCGATCCGACTTTCCGCAAACATGCAACTAACCCCAGCTGTACGGAGCGATAGTAGTCGGCCAAGGCATGAACCGAGTTTTCGTACTGGCCAATACTGGAGGCTGCCATTGCTTTCATGGTGCGGACGACAGACTGGAGGTCTCCGGCTCCGGAAATCTTGCGGCGCAGACTTGCCGTCGACTCGCTCATGTTGGTTGCTCCGTTAATTCCTCGGGCTGGAAGCGAACGAGCGATTGGCGGGCGAGTTGGATGATCGTTTCACGATCTTCGTCGCTCAATTTATCGGCCGTGGACAGTCGGTCGCACACGCTGGTCGGAATTTCCTTCGCCGCTTCGCGTAGCGCTTGCTCGGCGTCTGTCATCTGCTCAAGCGGCACCGTGTCGAACAAACCGTCGATCAACGCGAGCAACACGGCGATTTGCGAGGGAACGGGCACGGGTGAAAACTCCGGCTGCTTGAGGCAGGCGCGAATGCGACGTCCATGCTCGATGATCTTGCGGGTGCTTTCGTCCAGTCGGGCACCGAACCGGGAAAAGGTTTCGAGTTCCTCAAACTGTGCATAGGCCAGCTTCAAATCGCCGGCTACCGCTCGGTAGGCCGCACGTTGTGCCTTCCCGCCGACGCGTGACACGGAATTCCCGACATCGACCGCTGGCAGCACGCCTAGTTCGAACAGCGATGGCGAGAGGTAGATCTGGCCATCCGTAATGGAAATCAAGTTGGTCGGAATGTACGCCGAAATATCCTGTGCTTCGGTTTCGATGATCGGCAGCGCCGTCAGAGAACCGTCGCCAAGTTCGTCGGACAGGTGCGTCGCCCGTTCCAGCAGCCGCGAGTGGATATAAAAGATGTCACCGGGAAACGCTTCGCGACCGGGCGGACGGCGCAGCAGCAGCGACAGCTCGCGGTAAGCGCGGGCGTGATGGGTGAGATCGTCGTACACGATCAACACGTCGCGGCCGGCTTCCATGAACGATTCCGCGATGCTGGCCGCGGCATACGGTGCAATGTACGCGAGTCCCGGCGGGTCGTTGCCCTCGGTCACAACCACGACGGTGTAATCCATCGCCTCCTTCTCTCGCAAGTTGGCCACGACCTTCGCGACCGCCGATGCACGCTGACCGATCGCACAGTAGACGCACACGACGTTCTGGCCCCGCTGGTTGAGTATCGTGTCGATCGCAATCGTCGTCTTGCCTGTCTGTCGGTCACCCAGAATCAACTCGCGCTGGCCGCGGCCAATGGGAATTAGCGCATCGATGACTTTCAAGCCAGTCTGAAGCGGGACGCTGACGGGCGCGCGGTCCATGATCGGCGCGGCGGGGCGTTCAATCGGCAGACGCTTGCTCACGTGAACCGGCCCGCCGCCATCGAGCGGCCGGCCAAGTGGATCGATGACGCGCCCAAGCAAGCCGTCGCCGACGCCCACATCCATGACGCGGCCCGTGCGCTGAACTTCATCTCCCGCCTGGATATCGCAGTATTCGCCGAGCAGCACGACGCCGATCTCTTCCTCGTCGATATTGAACGCAATGCCGAACACACCGCCGGGAAACTCGACCAATTCCTCAAACCCCACACCGGGCAGCCCCGACACCTTCGCGATCCCGGTGGCGACGCTGGTAATCGTGCCCACTTCGCGCTGGCCCAACTGCGGCGCAAACGCTTCTCGCTCGCGGCTGATTGCAGCCAGCACGCTGTCGAACATCCATTCAAGGGTCTCGGGGTCGTTGTTCATTCGTTTTTCGATTCGGGTTTGTCTGCTGATTCGACTTGGGGTTGCGACGGTTCATGCAGAAGCTCGTCGACGCTCCGCTGGAGCGACATCAGATACTCGGCAATGCTCCAGCCGACCTTGTGTCCGTTCGCCGTGAGTTCGATGCCGCTAATCACCGTCGGCGCGGTCTCGAAACTGAGTTGGATTTCGGCCGCGAACGTTTCGTTGAGCGCAAGTTGGATTGCGGCGCGTTGTTCCGCTGGCAAGTCGAACGTGCTGCGTACGACAGCCGGTGTAGTTGACGATCGCAAGGCATTGGCGAAACCCTCCATTGCCTCGCCATTCAGCTCTCGCACCCGGCAAGTGAACACGTCGCTCATCCGTTCTTCGAGGCTGGCTCCGGCCAGGTCCTTCAGCGTCTTCCTCGCGATGGCGAACACTTCCTCGCGGGTCCGGCGCGTGATTTCCCCGGTCAGACTTTGTTGTTCGCGTCTCAAAGCTTCCTGCCGTTTGGCGCGTAAGTCGTTGGCCGCGGCTCGCGCTTCGTCCAGGAGTCGTTGGCGTTCAGATGTCACCTCGTCGGTCGCCTGACTCAAGAGTGCGGCGCGCTGCTGATCGAACGCTTCATTCTTGTGCTGAAATTCGTCGCGTTCCTTTTGGGCTTCCGCCTTCTTTGCGTCGGCGTCCGCGAGTTCCGCAGCGATCCGCTTTTCCCGCGCATCGATGGCGTGCAGGATCGGCTTGTAAAGAAACCGCTTCATCAACCACACCAGAATGAGGAAGTTGAGCGTCTGAGCACCGACAGTGAACCAATCAATGAGCATGAGTTAGTTTCCTGCCGCTTGGGCGATCACGTGATTCCAGAACGGATTGGCGAAAATGAGAATCATCGAGACGACGAAACAGTAGATGGCCGTAGACTCGATCATCGCCAAACCGACAAACAGCGTTCGAGTGATGGTGGCGGAGGCGTCGGGTTGTTGGGCCAGCGAAGTCAGCGCCGTCGCGACCGCATTTCCTTCCGCCAGGGCAGGCCCCATCGTGCCGAAACCGGTCGTGAGGCCGGCGATGACAATGGATGCCACGCCGATAATTGTCACACTATCCATGGTATCTCCTTTGGTTGTTGTGGTTCGCGTTTCAAGGGTTTACTTCTATTTCAGGCTTGAGCTTACGGACTCGCGTGGCGGCCGCGATGTAAACGGCGGCCAGGATGCTGAAAATGTACGCCTGCACCATCCCGGTGAGCAGACCGAGCAGCGTCATGACGATTGGAAAAATGAACGGCGTGATGGAGAGCAGAATACCGATGATCATGGCCCCGCTCATCATGTTACCGAACAAGCGGATGGCCAGAGCCAGCGTGCGCGAAAGTTCGCTGATGATGTTGAACGGCAACATGATGAACGTTGGATTTACATAGGACTTGAGGTAGCCACCCAGGCCTTGCGCCGCAATGCCGAATAACGGTACGGCCACAAACACACACAGCGCCAGCGCCACCGTGGTCGAGAGCGAGCCGGTAGGTGATTCGTAGCCGGGGATGATGGTGCAGAGCGCGGCCATGGCGATAAACAGGAACAGCGTGCCCAGGAAAGCGAGATACTGTCGCGGGCGACTGAGTCCCACTTCTTCGATTTGTTTCTCGATGGCCGTGACGACGATCTCCAGCAGGTTCTGCCAACGGGAACGGTGCAGATCCACGGAAAGATTTCGCGTGATCAGTTTGGAACCGACGACCAGCACGAGCATCAACCCCCACGTGAACACAATGGTCGCGTTTAGTTTGAAAAAACCGTATTGCCAGAAGATTATCTCATCGGGACTAAGACGCACGGCTGGCCTCCTCCGACAAGTGAGTTTGATCGTCTGCTGGCGTCCGCGTCAGCCCTGCCACGACGTGGCGTGCCATCACAAATCCGAGGAGGCAGACCAGCAGCCTCTCCCAATGACCGCTCGCGACAAAGTAAAAACCAGTCACGGCAATGCTCGTTCGCAGCAGCAGGCTACCGAGGAACCACAGCGCCGGATGTTTGGACGAAAGCCCCTTGCGAACCGTCCACCACAGACCGCCGAAAAAAACTGCGCCGAGCAAAACGCCCGCCGCCCACGCCGGCAGTAGATTCAAAGTTTCAATCATCATTCTTATCCTCATCTTCCTCTCGCATTGCCTGATGTTCCCTAGCGACCCAAAGCCATGCATTCAAACAGCCGATCGCCAGCCCGGCTATCAACAGCGCCAGCGTCCAGGGATGCTCGCCCGAATGGCGTTTATCCAGCCAGATGCCGAGTGCTGCGCCGAGCAGCGTCGGAACCACAACCGACCAGCCAATCAACCCCATCATGCCTAGGCCCGACCAGACGCCTGGCGTCGGGTTGCGCCGCGCGTGGAGCTTGCGCACGGCTTTCGCACGGACCTCACGGCTGAACGCGGTCTGTTCTTTCTCGTCGTCGAATTCCTGGTTTTTACTCATGATGAAACTCGACAAGCCGGTGGATCAAACCACTCTCCATTTTCGCCATCACCGAGCGGACGTTGCGCTCGCGCTGGCTCAAACTCAGAAACTCCCGCTCCACCGCCGCGTGCAGTTGACGAAGGTCCGTTCCGCGAATTGCGTTGCGCACGGAAATGAACACGTCCAACCCGGTCTTCACCAACACTCCCTCATCGATAGCGATGTATGCCTCGCCTTCCGCGGCCGTCTCATAAATCAGAATTCCGGGCGAGAGCGACGCCACGCAATCAAGCCGGTGCGGTAAGAGTCCGAACGAGCCTTGGTATGTATCCGCCACAACCCGAAGCACGTTTGCCTTTTCGGCGAAGACCTCGAACGGCAAAAGGACCTTAAGATTCATGAGTACTCCCGACAGCAACTTGTGACTGCGCTTCGGATGGATCTTTGTCTTCGGATTTGGCTGGCTCTTTTGCCTCGTCAATCGCTCCGATCATGTAGAGCGCACTTTCCGAAAAGTCTTTGAACTCATCGTTCAGGATTCGCTCGCAGCCATCCAACGTGTCCTGGAGACTGACGAGCTTGCCGGTGTGACCGGTGAATTGCTCGGTCGTGAAAAAGGGTTGCGTGAGAAAACGCTCCAGCCGTCGGGCGCGGGCCACGATGTTGCGGTCCTCGGGCGAAAGCTGCTCCAGACCGAGCATGGCAATGATGTCTTTGAGTTCCGCGTATTGGGCCAACGTCCGCCGGATTTCCTGCGCCACGTCGTAGTGCCGCTGGCCGACGATGCCCGGCGTGGCCATTTTGGAACTGGACTGCAGCGGGTCAATGGCTGGGAACAGCCCTTCGCTGGCGCGTTTACGCGAAAGTACGATCGAAGCCGAAAGATGCGAGAATGTATGCACCGCCGCCGGATCAGTGAAGTCGTCGGCCGGCACATACACCGCCTGGATCGAGGTGATGGCCCCGGTATCCGTGTTGGCGATGCGTTCTTCCAATTGCGAAAGCTCCGTGCCCATCGTCGGCTGGTAACCCAGCCGCGACGGCATCTGCCCCATCAAGCCGGACACCTCCATGCCGGCCTGAATGAAGCGGAAGATATTGTCGATCAGCAACAGCACGTCGCGATGCTCGTCGTCCCGGAAATACTCGGCCATTGTCAGCGCCGCATGTCCCACGCGAAATCGACTTCCCGGCGGCTCGTTCATTTGGCCGAAGACCATCACCATGTTCGGCAACACGCCGGCTGCCTTCATTTCGCGGTATAGTTCTTCGCCTTCGCGACAACGTTCGCCGATGCCGCAAAAAATGCTCACGCCCTCTTCGTGCGCGACCATATTGTTGATCAATTCGGTGAGCAGCACCGTCTTGCCGACACCCGCACCGCCGAACAATCCCGCCTTGCCACCGCGCTCCAGTGGCACGAGGACGTCGATGACCTTGATGCCCGTTTCGAAGATTTCGGACTTGGTGGAACGCTGTGCCAGCGGTGGCGGATCCCGATGCACACTGCGCCATTGGACATCGTCGAGCGGTGGTTCGCGGTCGATCGTGTTGCCGAACACATCGAACATCCGCGACAGAATCGCTTTGCCAATCGGCACCGTTAACGGGCCACCTGTATCCTTCACCGCCATGCCTCGCGAGAGACCTTGCGTGGGGGTCAACGCTATGCCGCGAACATGGTGCGCATCTCGCTGAGCCAATACTTCGATGACGATGCGATCTTCCTCGCCCGCGTGCAGCACCGAGTAGATTGGCGGCAAATGATCGTCAAACCGTACATCCACGACACTACCACGCACTGCGACAACGACACCGTGGTTCACCGTGTTGGGATTCTTAGTTGTCATGTTGTTGCCTCCGCTGGCTGAGGCACAACTGGCACAATCGCGTTCGGAGCATCGACTCTCGGCAACGGTGTCGTTGGTAGCCGCTGAGGAATTGTCATGCTCGCCACTCCGATTCGGCTGTCGGCCATGCCGTAATAAATGTCAAACCGATCCGGCTGGCCGATGTCATGGCGGCAGTCGATGCCCGTAGGAAACACCACGTTTTCGACAATGCCGTCACGTTCTTGGGGAAGAAGGGGAGTCAACAATGGGGCGGGCGAGCGATACAGGATCGTCCGCGGATGTTCCTTCGAGAGAATCATGACACCAGCGGAATAACAGAGGTGCTTGCCTGTTCCGCCTACCGCATCCGTCCTATGCACGCCGTGATACATCATCATCCATCCGTGCCGCGTCATCACGGGCGGCGTTCCTCCGCCGATCTTCAACGCTTCCCACGGCGCGACGGGCGTGGCCAGGCGATGGTGTGAGTTAAACAGAGCGAGGCGATCCGGTTCCAGACCTTCGAGCGCCATCGGGCAATAGGAAATCCAAATGCTTTCGTGATCGAGATCGACAAGCCGTGAGCATTCATCGCAATCGGTTTCCTCCGGCAGGGATCCTGGAAAAAGCGGACGA
>Ga0315534_1002395_pt1 | contig 12607 bp, 7 predicted proteins | sample SalMarSW160240MG_FD_203094 | JGI IMG/M metagenome (GOLD analysis project Ga0315534, IMG submission 203094) | Salt marsh sediment microbial communities from the Plum Island Ecosystem LTER, Massachusetts, United States - Salt Marsh Sediment SW1602-40 ... | reverse complement strand
TGAACAGGGTTCCGAAAAATTTGCGTTTCACCTCTTCCACACCGGTGGGATCGAATTTCAGGTTATCCCAGGGTTGAGCATTGGTGATCAGATACCATCGGAGCGGGTCGGAGCCATTGGTTTCGATGGCTTCAAAAGGATCAACGACATTCCCCAGCCGTTTTGACATTTTTGCCCCGTCTTTATCGAGAACAAGTCCGTTTGAAATGATGTTTTTAAACGCCACGGAATCAAAAAGCATGACCGCAATGGCATGAAGTGTAAAAAACCATCCACGGGTCTGATCTACTCCCTCGGCAATGTAATCAGCGGGAAAGATTTTCCCGAAATTTTCTTTGTTTTCGAATGGATAGTGGACCTGTGCATAGGGCATTGCTCCGGAATCAAACCATCCATCGATGAGATCGGGTTCCCGAAACATCTTTTTTCCGCTGGGTGAAACGAGAATGATCTCATCTACAAAGGGTCGGTGGAGGTCAAATTTTTCATAATTCTCTTTTGAATTATCACCCGGGATAAAATCCTCCAATGGATTCTTTTTCATGATCCCGGCTTCCACTGATCGTTCGATCTCAACTTTCAGCTCTTTTACCGAGCCAATGCAGAGTTGTTCTTTTCTGTCTTCGGTCCTCCAGATTGGCAGGGGTGTTCCCCAATATCTGGAGCGTGACAGGTTCCAGTCAACCAGGTTTTCCAACCATTTCCCGAATCGCCCGATTCCGGTTGAGGGGGGCTTCCAATTGATGGTTTCGTTCAACTGCATCATTCGCTTCTTCAGTGCCGTGGTCTTTATGAACCAGGAATCCAGCGGATAATACAATACAGGTTTGTCGGTCCTCCAGCAATGTGGATAGGAGTGAACATACTTTTCAATTTTGAATGCTTTGTTGTTTAATTTCAGGTCAACCGATATATCCACATCAACAGTGGGATCTTTTTCCGTCAGGTTATTATCGTATTGATTTTTAACAAAACGGCCGGAAAATTCACCCACACCCTCAATGAATTTTCCTTGTTTATCAACCAGGGTAAGTGATCCGATCCCGTTTTCCTGTGCTATACGGAAGTCATCTGCACCGAAACTTGGTGCTATATGAACGATGCCCGTTCCCTCTTCCGTGGTCACAAAATCACCAATAAGCACACGGAATGCATCCCCTTCTTCCGGCTGCTGGAAAGGCATGAGCTGTTCATAACGCATTCCTTCCAGGTCAGCACCCAGAAACTCAGAAAGGATCGTGTAGGGTATGTTTTTATATCCCTTTTTATACTCTTCCAACCGAAGTCCCTCATCCCGTTCAGGGAAGTAGTATCGGAAGCGATCTTTGGCAAGGATAACGGTAATGGGTTCGCCGGTATATTGGTTGAAGGTCCTGACCTTAACATAGTGAAGACCTTTGCCAACAGCCAATGCTGTATTGGAAAGCAATGTCCACGGAGTGGTTGTCCAGGCGAGAAAATAGAGTTCACTATCGATATTCTTGAACAGGAATTCAGACTGTTCATTTCGGATGATCTTGAGCTGGGCAACAACCGTTGTATCCTTGACATCACGATAGCAGCCGGGTTGGTTCAGTTCGTGTGTGCTAAGACCGGTACCGGCAGCCGGTGAATAAGGTTGGATTGAATACCCCTTATAGAGCAGTTTTTTCTCGTATAATTTTTTTAGCAAATACCAGAGTGTTTCAATATACCGGTTGTCATAGGTTATGTATGGATCTTCCATGCTGATCCAGTAACCCATTTTTCGGGTGAGATCCTCCCATGCGTCCGTGTATTTCATGACAACCTTTTTGCAGGCTTTATTGAACTCCACAACGGAAATTTTTTGCCCAATATCTTCCTTGGTAATGCCGAGGTCCTGCTCAACACTTAATTCAACCGGAAGGCCATGAGTATCCCATCCGGCTTTCCGTTCAACATAAAATCCCTGCATGGTTTTATACCGGCAGAAAATATCCTTAATGGTTCTGGCAATGACATGATGTATCCCTGGCATTCCATTTGCCGAGGGTGGACCTTCATAGAAGACAAATGCCGGTTTTCCCCTGGTGGCCTCTAATGTATTATGATAGGTATCATTTTTATCCCAGATCTTCAGCACCTCTTTGTTGATGTCTGCAAGATCGAATGTTTTATATTCAGGAAAAGTTAAACCCATCGTTTTGCACTGTTACTTTTTTACTCTCTTTTTTAGAAGTCCACAAAGGTAGAAGAATTGGCAATAAAAACCAAAATCAGGCTTTTATAAGTGTAAAGGCAAAAGAGCTTCCTTTCTCTTTTGAGCTTCTTACGTTAATTGTCTGATTATGAGCCTCTATAATGTGCTTTACTATGGACAGGCCCAAACCGGTTCCCCCGTAGTGCCGGGAGCGGCTGCGATCGACCCGGTAAAATCGTTCAAAAATCCTGGGAATATCCTCTTCCGGGATCCCGATACCGTTATCGGTCACATCGATCAGAATGTTATCTCCCATGTCGCTGAAAGAAATGGTCGTTCTGCCCCCTTCCATGCCGTAAATTATAGAATTGATTACCAGGTTGTTGAGGACTTCATAAATTCTTTTTTTATCAGCACGAACAAAGATTTTCCTTTCTGTTCCCCCCTTTATTGTTAACCTGATCTTTTTCTCCTGTGCTCTCATCTCCTGGGTTTCAACAACTTCCTCAACGAGACGAACGACATCAAATTTTTCTTTCATCAGCTTCAGCTCACCGGATTCCAGGCGGGAGATGATTTCAAGATCTTCCACGATGGAGATCATGCGGTTGATACTTTTTTCAGTACGTTCGAGATACATCCGGTTTATCGATGCATCTTCCAAGCCGCCATCCAGTAACGTAAGCACATATCCCTGGATGTTAAAAATGGGTGTCTTCAGTTCATGAGATACATTTCCCAGAAACTCCTTACGATACTTTTCCATTTGCTTTAACTGATTGATTTCCTGTGTTTTTCCTTTTGCCCAATTGATCACTTCATCTTTTACTTCGGATATTATATCTCTTCCTGAAAAATCTCCATGAAGCACTTTTTCAGGCACACTGATATTACGAATGGTTTTATAGATTGGATTGATCTTTTCAGTAATAAAATAATTGAGCAGGGATAATATGCCCCAAAACGTCAGAATAAATAGTATGCCGATTGTAGCCACCAGGTAATACCACCTGTAAGATGGTATCAGGTATTGGAAAAGGAACAATATAGCTGTTGTAAGCAATGCTGTGGCAAAGGATATGATAAATGCAATTTGCCGTGGTGTAAGACTTTTCATAGCAATTGCTGTTTCATAATCCTGGCGATATATTTTCCGATGATATCGAATTCAAGATTAACAATGGTTCCTGCCTGGATCTGATGAAAATTAGTGACTTCGTAAGTATAGGGAATGATCGCTACCTGGAATGATTTGTCTTTTGAATTAACAACGGTCAGGCTAACCCCGTTAACAGAGATCGAACCTTTTTCCACCGTAATGTAATCATCCTGTGCGGGTTCATATTCAAACGTATAATACCAGCTTCCTTCTGCCTCTTTTACTTCGGTACATACAGCGGTTTGATCAACATGACCCTGTACAAGATGACCATCCAGCAAACTGTCGATCTTCAGACTTCGTTCAAGGTTAACTTTATCACCGATCTGCAATTTTCCAAGATTTGATTTTTCCAGGGTCTCTTTAATTGCCGTGACCGTATAGGTTTTCCCTTCTTTCTTTACAACTGTCAGACACACTCCATTATGCGAAATGCTCTGATCGATTTTTAGTTCATCGACAAAAGAGCACTCCATGGTAATGTGGAGATTCTCCTGCTCTTTTTCAAGTTTAACCACTTTGGCTGCTTCTTCAACAATTCCTGAGAACATGGTATCCTATTTTTAATTGGTTTTTTGATCAATCTGCGAAGGTAAAAAAAATTGAAGACATTTCCGGACTTATAAATCTGCATTCTTATATCAAATGGGCCATTTTATCCTTGTAAACCGGAAGGATTAATTATGACAACTCCGGGTTAGTAAATTTCAAAACAACTGACTACCTTTCGAACCGGTAATACATCAAAGAACGCAGATATGGATTTGGTAACGGGCGGTACCGGTCTCATCGGATCGCACCTCCTCTATAAATTGGTAAGCCAGGGGAAGCCTGTGAAAGCGATCAGAAGATCCACCAGCAATTTCGAACGTGTAAAGAAAACCTTCTCCTATTATTCCGAGGATGCTGAAGAGTTGTTTTCACGCGTCGATTGGGTTGAAGGAGATATATTGGACCCTGACTTGCTCACTGAAGCGATGGAGGGAGTTGAACGGGTTTACCACTGTGCAGCAATGGTCTCCTTTGTAACCCAGCAGAAGCAGCAGATGATGGAAAATAATGTTTCCGGAACAGCAAACGTGGTCAATGCTTGCCTGGAGAGAGGGATAAAAAAGCTCTGTTTTGTCAGCTCAACCGCTGCTATCGGTTACCGCCAGGGAGAAGCGGTGGATGAAACGGTAATCTGGAAATATTCAAAGCACCGTTCTGCTTATTCCGTCAGCAAGTACCGGTCAGAAATGGAAGTTTGGAGAGGCATTGGGGAAGGGTTAACCGCTGTGATCGTCAATCCGTCGATTGTTATTGGACCCGGCGACTGGAACAGGAGCAGTTCCACTATTTTTAAACCCGTTTGGAAGGGGTTGAGTTTTTACACCTGCGGCATGACCGGGTATGTTGATGTGTGGGATGTGGTCCATGCAATGATTACCCTGATGGAGAGTGCCATTTCAGGGGAGCGTTTTATCCTGTCGTCTGAAAATCTTTCTTACCGGGAGGTTTTCACGCTTGTTGCAAACGCGTTGGGCCAAAAACCGCCGAAACACTATGCCCCTCCTTTTCTCACCGGAATAACCTGGCGCAGTGACTGGCTGGTGAGTAAACTCCTGTTCAGACCACAGCTCTTTACCAGGGACACAGCACGGTCAGCACATCATAAGACCTGTTTCTCAAATAAAAAGATCAGGGACCTGACAGGCATCGATTTTAAACCGGTAAAGCAGAGCATTTCGGAAACCGCAAAGATTTTTCTGTACGAGCACAATGAATAATACCTACTATATTTTGTAAAAAAAAGTGGTACAGCTTAAAATCCGAAATTCACTCCAAATGAGAAGGTATTGGTTGTACCCTGCCAGATTTCGGGTAGGTATTCCGTTACGCCATTCACGCTGCGGTGCATATACTCCGCAAAGACATACCCGTCATTAATGACCTCATAGCGCGTTCGGAAGGCGAACATTCTACTTTCCCATTCAATGCTTTCCATGAAGGGTAAACCAAGGCGATTAGAGTCCAGTGCAGTATGATCCGGTCCTTTCTGGGCAAAGGTATAGGAAAGATGCAGGGTAAGTCCGCGAATGGGTTTTGCTTCGAGGGAAAGAAAAAGTTCCCTGGCATTGTCCTGGAGGTAATGGCCCATGTTATACTGGTTTGATTCGAAGGTCAGGGTTGAAACGTAATGCCTGAAAGCCAAGGGGTTAGTCTGGGTATATTCGGTGGTTAACGACAGGTTCTGCAGGGGAAAATTGGATAGCCGGAAACCCAGTTTTGCACTGTAAAAATTGGAATGTTCGTCCGGATCAAACATACGCCCAATCGCTATTTCATCCAGGAATAGCGTGGCATAAAGGTGGAGGTGGTTGATCTGACGCGAACTGATGTCAAAGAACATTTGGGAGTTCTGATTGTCAATCCCAGAATTCAGCGTATGGTCAATCGATTTGAAGAAGAAGAATGGGGTAAGGTAGGCGGCTTCGATTTCGTGGTCGTAAATGATGGAATTCCCGAAAGAGAACCGGAATCGATCAAACGGTTTGATGGTAAAGATGTTAGCTGCCAGGTATTTATTGTGGTAAACCTTGCGGTACTCATCGCCATGTGGAGTGGTGTAATAAAAGCTTCTTGTGCTGTCCACCACTTCTGAGACCAGCCAGCCATGTGTATAGGTGAATTCGAGCCATTTAGCGGGTTCAAGGTGAAGTTTTACCTGTGAAATGGATGGGGTTCTTCCCGCAAAGATATTTGCTCCGTTGTAATTGTTACCCCAGGAGAAATGGTCTTTTATCAATCCGAAAGATCCCCACTTCCAGGAAAAGGTAATTCCTCCCCGCATTTCACTGTAATCGTATTTTGCTTTATAATTTGCTCCGAAACGCTGTGTTATTTGATTGTATTCCGAGATCTTTTTATTCTCATGATTGTCCCTCAGGCTGGCATAGATCCCAACATGTTTACCAATGTAGGCAAACACTTCAGCCCCGTTCCACCGGTGATAGACCGAACCGTTATTATTTGTCCAGTATTGGATCCCCAGTATGGGATTGAGTGAGAAGGTGAAGAGGGAATCTTTGTAGTAGAACAGGTCACGCCGTTTCTTAAACTGCTTATCGGGTTTCAGCTCCTTATGAAAATCCTTCAGGTAAAAATCGAGGTCTTTTTGTTGCCGTGGGTTGAGCTCCTCCCTCGTGGCATTTGCTTCTGATAGTTTCTCCGCAATGAACCTCCGGGTATAAGGTTTTACGGCACTGTTTATGTCGATGATCTGTTGATTGGCTAACTCGTCTATGAATTGATAAATCGAGGTATTGGAAATGTGCTGATACACCTCCTGTGTATAGGCTTTACAAACTGGCAGAATAAAGAGCACGATGTAAACAATTTTCCTCATACGATTTTAGCCACAAGGCAGATCAGCATAACAACAAAGGTAACAAAGGAATATAAAACAATCACAATTACCGATTACACTCATCTTGAATTTTAATCATACAAAAATTATTATTCAAAGGACGTTTATCGTTTAACGGTTAAGAAACCCGTATCGTTGAACGGTTTTCGTCAATCGTTTGCGGTATAAACCATAACACTAATGTTTCAAAAAAAATTGAGATAAAATCGTTCTCCGAACAACGAACCACGAAACGGGATTCGTTACCGACCACCGATTAACGGTTTTGTTTATGCCCGTTTACTTCTGTTAAATCGCTTTTTTATTGGCTCCTTGCTCTCTTTATCACAATATTATACATTGCCTTCCAGAAATATCTCCAGTCGGTTCTAAACGGTTTTTCTTCATACGCTTCAAGGTAACGCATTTCCGATTCCTGTATCTCCCCGAGGCTTTTTGGCAGGTCGGCATAGAAAGGAGGTATGAGACCGGGTTTGTATTTTGTTCTCTTTTCACGGACCTCTTTATCATACAGGTTGAAATAATGCTCACTGATGGGCCGCACTCCAACCAGTTTCAGGTCACCTTTAAACCAGTTGAACAGCATTGGAAGTTCATCAATCCAGAGTTTTCTCATGATTTTTCCCTGTGTTGACACCCTGAAGTCAAAATCGAATTTACCTCCCTCGGTCAGGTTATGCATCTTATACATGTAATCCTGAAGGTATTCGGCATATGGGTGCATAGTCCTCATTTTAAGTACTTTGATAACCTTACCCCCTTTACCAATCCGTTTCAGTCTGACCAATGGACCGTAGGTAGGGTTGGGGTCATAGGAGGGTCCCCCGACTTTTTTTACTGCAAAATAGAACAGGGAATCGATGTATGCTTCATTGACGATATCAAATCCACAGGAAATAAGCCGCCCGAGCGTTTCGGCACGGGTAATCACCCGGTTCTGGCCACGGGTAAGGAAATGATACAAACCCGATGTGATTTTAAATTTCGGCATCAGGCGTTTTACCGGAAAATCCAAAAAGTAATAGTAAAAATAATTCAGGAGAAAGGGGTATTTTTTAAAGATACGTTGCTTCCTTAGGTTTTTTGTTTCCACACATCCGATGAAGGTTCCGTTTTTAGGAATTTTGGAATTTACCGCTTCGAAGAACCGGTTCAGGTAAGCGATATCGTTGCTCCGCTTCAGGTTGATGATGGCCCGGTACCGGTTATCGGGTTGTGTTGCAATATTAAATGATGTGGTAGTCGCTACAAGCAGCGTTTCCTCCGATTCGCAACAATTGTTTTTCAAGATAAAAGATAACCCTTCCTCTCCGCACTCATCAATGATGGGTTTTCTGAGTTCCCCGGATAATTCAATTGCTTTTCCGTTTTCAGGCATTGCTGAAAAAATATCAGCATGATTGGAATTTCCGTTTAACTGTTGTGCCCTGAGAGCCAGGTATTCATTATCCGGCGGGTTCTGATATTCAATGGCGATTTTAAGGAAGAAATAGAGGCTGCTGAAAAGGAATTCAAAAAAACTGGCCAACAATATTGTCCCTAAAACGATTGCACGGGAGTAGTAGGTAGTCCGTAAGAAATACATTAATACGCTGATCGTACCAAGAGCAACCAGGTTGCTGATTACGATTGGCAGAATAACGTTTTTAAAGGTGGGATTTCTTAGTGGAGCGTATTTTTTAAAAGGGATAGATGATCCAATCCAGATCACAATAAAAATAAAAAAGGAGAGGTAATACCGGGAAAAATAACTACCCACACTCCCCGGCCTTATCCAGGTAATTAGCAGGAAGGAAAAGGTGACCAGCAGCAGATCGATGATAAAAAAAATCAGCCCTTTCTTCAACACCTTGGTTTTTTAGGTAGTAACAAATTTAATAATCCTGTGGGATAATGTAATCCTTTTACAGGGTATTAAAAAGGACTGATTTTCCTTCAGGATGGTTGCAAAACAATCGGAAAGTGGTCATGCGATAGTCAAACCTGCCTGCCGGGCTCCCCGCCGGAACTGCTCCTGCAGTGTAGGAGGGCAGGCAAGGCAATGGTCATATGATGACGTTAGATATAGCAAGAAGGAGTTGGGGTTGGATTGAGAATTCGAAATCCTCTCACTACTCACTTCTCACCTTTCATTTTTCTTTTTTCCCTTCGTCCCTCAGTCTCTTCATCGCAAAGTCACTGTCACCCCCTCCAAAAGTCTCTTCGTCTCAATTTGTGTTCGTTTAGTTTTATTAGAATCCCAGTTCTTTCATGACATAGTCGATGCTTTCACTAACGGATTGGTTTGAGGTATCGACAGTGATTTCAGGGTTTTGGGGAACTTCATAGGGATCGTCTATACCGGTAAACTGTTTGATCTCTCCTTTCCGTGCTTTGGCATACAATCCTTTTGAATCCCTTCGTTCGCATTCTGTCAGTGGTGTGGAGACATACACTTCGCGGAAGTTTGAGCAGAGGTTACGGACAAAATCCCTTGATTCCTTGTAAGGAGAGATAAAGGAGGCGATAACGAACACGCCATTTTTCTCCAGCAAGCTTGCCAGGAATCCAACGCGTTTGATGTGCCTGTTCCGCTCTTCTTTTGAAAATCCGGTCATGGGGAAGATGCTGCGGACGGCATCACCATCCAGGTGTTCGATTTTCAGGCCTTTCTTTTTGAGCCGCTCATAGACTGCTTCTGAGATGGTGCTTTTACCGGCACCGGAAAGGCCGGTAAACCAGATAACACTTGGTTTGATCTCTTTTTTCCCATAGGATATTTTATTCCAGACCCGCTCATGGAAATAGTAGAGAACGATTTTTAGTATGACCTCTATTCCACCGATTACCAGTGCAATTTTAAGGTGTCCGGTAAAGGCAAGTACCAGGGCAGCGGTGGTGATGGTTGCCCAGAAACGCCAGGAGATGGTTTTCAGGATCGATCGGTTATTTGATTCGTGAAACATCTATTCAGGGATTAATGGCATAATATCAAAAAAACGAATTGACAAAATTAATAAAGAGTTTTCTCTTTCCGGTTAAATAGGTTGATTATTATGGTTGGATACTTTTCAGTGAAGATTTTGGGATGTTGAGCATAATCTTCTCACCAATCCCTTCAATCTCCACCATGACGCGTTTTTTCCCTTTGGTTTCAACCATGATTCCTTGCAGTCCCTGCAATGTGCCGCGTGTCACTTCCACGCGGTTGCCTCGTTCGAACTGAACTTCCTTTTCCACCCGGTCTTCCCCTTCGTTAATGTAAGCGCGAACGGCTTCAATCTGCTTATCGGGGATCGATACGGGTCTTCCCTGAAAGGTGATCATGCGTACAACACCATCGGTCCGTATCGCATCCAGCCGTTCCCTTTCCGAGATCCTGATAAAAATATAGGAACGAAAGAGTGGTTCTTCCACCCATTTTTTCCGGTCACTCCACCGTTTCAGGGTTTTCAGCAGGGGAAGGTAAGCCTCGATCCTTTTTTCCCTAAGCAATTGATACACCTTTTTCTCAGTACGGGATTTAGTGTAGAGTGCATACCACTTTTTTTCACGGGATGGAAGCATCACAGATTGATTTGTTCGCTGTCAAAATTAGTCAATAAATCATGCATCAATCAAATAATACGTTAAATCAGAAATTCACTCTCAGGGAAAGGACAAAGTTCCTCCCCGGGGAAACTATACCTGAACTATAGGGTCGGTATCTCTGATCTGTCAGGTTTTCCAATCCGGCACTAAGTGTAAAATTCTCAGCAAAAGGGTAGGAAGCCTTAAAATTGAGTGTATACCATGACGGAGAATAAGGATTTCCGTTTGCATCTACTGCATATATTTCTGTTTTCCCTTTTTCTTCTTCCGGCATGTCCTTAAATTTTCGTTCGCCGCTATACTCTGCATATAACTGCAAGTTCAATCTATTGGCAGAATATGTCAGTCTTGACACGCCGAACCAGGGTGGGGCATGACGGGAAGGGCTGGTCGTGCCGTCATCCAGTTCTTCTTCACCTGCCTGGTAATTGAAGTCTGTAGAGAATCCGAATCCTAACGGAAACTTAACTTCCATGCCTGCCTGCACTCCAAATACATGGGCGGCGGCAGCATTTTGTATAGCTTGTACCTGACTCAATATACCGTCATACATTATACTGTCCAGGCCGTTGAGTGTATAATCACGCCTTACCAGTGCATTTTGGAGAATCGTGTAGTAGAGGGTAAGATCAATTTTTACTGCATCACTAAATACCCTGGTCATTCCTAAGTCCAGATTGTAGGCATATTCCGGTTCAAGGTCTGGATTGGGGATCGTTACAGATCCTGGTTCAGAATCAAACACTTTCCCAATATCATCCACATTGGGTGAGCGAAATGCTGTTGAGATGTTGGTATTGATCACCCACTTATCCGTTGGGCGGAACACAAAACTAAAACTTCCCGCTAATGCACCGTTTTCCAGTGTTGCTGTGGTGAACGGAAATGGGTAAAAAGTAGTGTCAAATTCCGCTTCAATTTGAAAATGATTATACCGAATACCGGCCTGTAAAAGCAACTTCTCTGTAACTTTAAACTGGTCCGTAAGGTATGCTCCATAAGAAACCCATATTGATTGCGGGTAACGGGTGGCTCCGGGTACACTTATTCCGGTTGAGATGTCCTCATTTATTCCTTTTGAATTAACATCATCCAATACTACTTCCAGCCCATAGAATAGCTTATTCTTAGAACCGATGGACTTCAAAAAATCAAGGTTGGCAGAAGAGGCATTTACTTTCTCAATGCGAATTTCCCTGTCGGGTTTGTTCAAGTTACGGCTAATGCGGCTTTCTTCAAAGAACTGGTGTGCCAGACGAAGTGTTATTTGATCATAGATGGCATTGTTTCCGACATGGGTAATGTGCAGGTTGTTCATCATCCATTTTTGGGGACCGTAATACCATTCGCCATAGCGGGGCAGACCGTTTCTTAACCGCACGTGTCTATCGTATCGTGAATAATCGGACGTTTCAGAATAGTGGAAACCATATTGAAAATCCCAATTTTCATTGGGTTTAAAATGTACTTTCTGCATAATATTGACCTGCGAGTAACCGGACGGGACCTGTACCTTCGGATCATCATTCGTGACAACCACATCTACACTGTCAATTCTTTGCACATAGAATGGGCGAAGGTATTCATCCGGTCCGTGACTTCCCATCCGCAAATCGTCATAATCGGTTGCCGTGATACTGGTAATTAATGCCCACTTTTCCCATCCGAGATTAATATCGAAATGTCCTGTTTTTTCATTGTTTGCTGTTGAATAGCGGGTTAAAGCTCTTCCTGTTATCAATGGTTTATCGATGAGTGTCAACTGAGGTGTGAGGGTTTCGAAACTCATTACCCCACCGATGGCATCACTGCTATATATAACCGATCCGGGTCCGAAAAACACTTCTGTATTCTTAATGGCAAAGGGATCGAGCGAAATCACGTTTTGCAGATTTCCCCCCCTGAATATTGCAGTGTTCATGCGCACTCCGTCAACCGTGTACAAAAGCCTGTTTGTGGCAAATCCCCTGATCATGGGACTACCGCCTCCCTGCTGGCTTTTTTGGATGAATACTTTCCCTGAAATACTCAGTAGATCAGCCGCTGTCTGCGGATTTTGTAAAGCCATTTCTTTGGGAGAAATATTGATTATTTTGGAGGGGACGTCATTGGATCTTTGATTCCAGCGTGTTGCAGAGACCACAACGGCATCCAGGCCAATATTTGTGGGGATCAATTCCAACTCCATTGATAAAGATACCAGTTCAGCATAACTTTTTATTGCTGTTTTATAACCCAGTGCGCGAATTTCTATTTTTGTAGCCTCTTTAAATGCTGAAATGTCCGCTTGTCCCTGGGCATTTGTGGT
>Ga0315534_1002394_pt1 | contig 12609 bp, 11 predicted proteins | sample SalMarSW160240MG_FD_203094 | JGI IMG/M metagenome (GOLD analysis project Ga0315534, IMG submission 203094) | Salt marsh sediment microbial communities from the Plum Island Ecosystem LTER, Massachusetts, United States - Salt Marsh Sediment SW1602-40 ... | reverse complement strand
ATAAATCCTGACCGTCTTCCTGCTCGATAAAACCATAACCCTTTTTTTCACTAAACCACTTTACTGTTCCTTCTGACAAAGCCTTAACCTCCATTTTAAAGAACTTTTCTCTCATGGTCCCAAATCCCAGGTCGTTACTTTGGCAAAGGAAATAATCCCTCAGGGCAAAGTCGACTCCTGAATGTAACCGGGCCATTATCCTTCTTGCCTCATAATATATTGTTTTGTGAAATGTCAAGCAAAAATAGAGCTGATAAGGTTTTAGTTAGAACGGTTTATAGATTTTTGTTCAGAAGTCATCGAGGAATTTTAAAGTCTGTTTATACTTTATGTAATTACAATCTTTACAAGAGGCAAAAAGATCTATAATAAATAATATCATCGCTCACTTTTATAAACGCAATGGTATGTGGAGATAATAAGGATGAAAAGAATCATAAGGATGAGGAATATGTCTGATAAACAGGCTGGTATAGTAACAAAAGTAAGTGTTTCTGGAGAGATGGGAAGGAGAATCAGAGATATGGGGCTTGTAAAGGGGACACCTATTCAAATTACAGGCAGGGCTCCTCTTTATGACCCGGTAGCTATAAAGGTTCGGGATTATACCCTGACATTAAGAAACAATGAGGCCGATTTTATAGAGGTTGAAGTAGATGATGGAGAAAAAGAGTGAGTAGAAAAATAACAATTGCACTTGCGGGTAACCCAAATTCTGGGAAGACTACTATATTCAATAACATTACAGGTGCACGACAGAGTGTGGGTAACTGGCCTGGGGTGACGGTAGAGAAAAAATCCGGACTGGTAACGTATAAAGATAGAGAAATAGAGGTAGTTGATCTACCCGGTATATATTCTTTAACTGCATACTCTACAGAAGAGATGGTAGCACGGAATTTTCTTATAAATGACAAACCAGATGTAGTTATTGATATTGTTGATGCCGCAAACCTTGAAAGAAACCTTTATTTAGCTGTTCAATTTTTAGAGTTGGGCGTACCGCTTATTATTGCCCTTAACATGGTAGATGTCTCAGAGGCAAGGGGCATAACAATTGATGTGAAAAAGCTCTCAGAGATGCTTGAGATCCCGGTTGTTTCAACAGTGGCCAGATCAAACAAGGGAACCAATGAGCTTCTTGATCAGGCGGTAAAATTGGCCACTGATAAGAAAGGATGGAAGCCAGCCAACCTTTGCTATGGAGGGGATATAATTACAGGGATTAATGATATCGAAAAACTTTTAGGGGAAAAAGATAGGTATAGCAATAAATACCCTACACGATGGCTTGCCATCAAATGCCTTGAAGGGGATCGACCTATTCTCGATATGATCAAGAAGGATGAGACTATAGGCCAAGAATGTTCAAAGATATGTGAGAAAATAAACAAACATATCAAGATTACGCTGGATCAAGATGCTGAGTCACTTATCTCTGATTATAGATATGGGTATATTGTTGGAATTACCAAAGAGATTGTAAAGCGGAAAAGAGAATCGATGCTCTATCTTTCAGATAAAATAGATAGGGTACTTACCAACAGGGCGCTTGGTCCAATAATTATGCTTGTGGTTCTTTACGGAATCTATGAATTTACTTTTCGTGGAAGTGAGCTCCCGGTCATTTGGTTTGAAAAATTCTTTGAGTTGCTCTCTATGACAGTATCTTCCATTTTGCCTGAGAGTATTTTTAGATCCCTGATAGTATCCGGTGTTATCGATGGGGTCGGAAGTGTACTCAGTTTTGTCCCGCTACTTATGTTCATGTTTTTTGCCATAGCAATCCTGGAGGATTCAGGATATATCGCCAGGATTGCGTATATGATGGATAGGCTCTTACGTTGGTTTGGCTTACATGGCAGTTCGGTAATGGCCTTGATAATAAGCGGTGGTATCTCAGGTGGTTGTGCGGTACCCGGCGTAATGGCGACGAGGACTTTAAAAGGATCAAAAGAGCGGTTAGCTACCATGTTGGTTTTGCCTTTTATGAATTGCGGCGCTAAGCTCCCTGTTTTTGCCATGCTGATTGCTGCCTTTTTTGCCAAAAATGAGCCTATGATAATGTTTCTTTTAACTCTCCTTAGCTGGTGTTTTGCCTTGATTGCTGCAAAGTTACTCAGGATAACCATTCTTAAAGGGGCTAAAACACCATTTGTAATGGAGCTCCCCCCCTACAGGCTCCCAACCTTTAAAGGGCTGCTTATACACACCTGGGAGAGAACATGGATGTACATCAAAAAGGCTGGTACTGTGATACTGGTAATTTCAGTACTTCTGTGGATTATGATGACTTTTCCTAGGCTTTCTCAAGATACAATCGATTCGTTTAATGATAGAAAAGAGACCCTTGTTCAGGAATTTCTATCTATTCCTGAGGTAAATAAGATAACACGCAGTGGCCAAGGAATTGCCTCTTTTGATAACTATTATGATCTCTATAGTCAGGGTTCTGAAAAAGAAAGGGAGATAGCCAGGCGATATGATGTGCTAAAGGAGGGCATTGATGCAATAGCTTTTGATGAACAAAGGGCTGCTCTTGAAGGATCTATTGCTGGAATCATTGGAAAGGTACTCACTGCGTTAACAAATCCTCTTGGATTTGAATACAGGATAAATATTGCCCTTATTGGAGGCTTTGCAGCAAAAGAGGTAATTCTTTCCACCCTTGGAACTGCTTATTCTCTTGGTGAGGGTATAGCTGAAGAACCTCAACCTCTCTCAGTGAGGCTTCAAAAAGAGCCAGGCTGGAATAAATTGACGGCATTTACTCTGATTATTTTTATGATGCTGTATGTTCCCTGTTTTGTGACCGTTGTAACAATCAAAAAGGAAAGTAATTGGCACTGGGCACTTTTTTCAATGCTCTATAGCCTTGTAAGTGCCTATGTAGTGGCATTAATAGTTCATCAGGCAGGTCTTTTTTTAGGGGTAGGGGTTTAGGCAATGTCAGTTGCCCGTTGTTAGTGGTAAAATGAACTGATTTTTTTAAATTTTTCAACGGACAACTGACAACAATCAACGGACACTCAGTGTTTACATCTATTTCTCGAGCCTTTTTTTCACTTCGTAGGGATCAATATCAGATGTCACCCAGCCGGTAAGCTTTTCCGCATTTCCGCCTTTAGTACACCTAGCGATAAAAAACGAGCGCGATCCCTGCCTTTTCTTTGGCCCGAAGCTCATCTTAGGGCCTATACCCTGAAAATCCTTAATTGATTCCATGGCCTTGATGTAATTATCGACAGTCAAATCTCTTCCACATCTTCTCAATGCCTCAACCATCGGCTCGATAAAGAGGATACCTGCGTAGTAAAATATTCCCCATCTTTCCTTAGGCTCCAGCCTTTTTTGGGCCTCATGATACTTTAGCATTAATGGATGCTTGGAAGTGAGTAGCTCACCAAAGGTTGCAAAAATTACATCTTTAAAAAGACCCTTACTGATTTTATACATAAGTTGATAATCACTCAGGGTACTTGTTGTCATCCAGAAAGGTTTAAATCCAAGTTTTGCTGCTGTACCCAGCATAATAGCCCCATGTTTTGGAAGAACCCACATAATGACTACATCAGGTTTGGCAGCCTTGAGCTTCATACAGTGAGAACTAAGGTCTGTATCCATGGGCTCTGCTGAAACAGTGGCTGCAAATTTCATACCCCTTCTTTCCAGGGCTATTTGGGCGCCGATAAGACCGACCTTTCCGTAATCATCATTCTGGTAGAAAAAGGCTATCCTTTTTTTCCCCAATTTATCAATAGCATAATTTACAAGGAGGAATGCCTCATCGCAGTAGAGAGGATAGGTTCCGAATAGATACGGGGCCTTCTCAGGTGGATAGCACCAATGAACAGAACCAGCTGCCGGGCCTATCCAAGGGACTTTGTTTTTTTCCAAGTAATCTCTCACAGCAAAACCAGTAGCTGTCCCAACGCCACAAGCAAATGCAAAGACCTCCTTGTCTTCAACCAGTTCTTTGGCTATAGCCTTTGTTTTAGGGGGTTGATAGGCATCATCCCTTAAAAAATATTTTATCTTCCTGCCATGAATTCCACCTTCATCATTGATCATTTTAAATAACAGCCCTGATCCCCGGGCAACCGCTCCCCAAAGGGCAGCAGGCCCTGTTTGAGGGCCCCATTGTCCGATGCGAATCTCTGTATCAGTAACTCCTCGTTCTGCAACCGCTATAGGGATGAAAGACAAAGAAAAGACAATTGTAAAAGCCATCACGATAAAAAAATTCCTTTTTTTCATTTTCCCCTCCTTTTAGTTGGTGGATTATTTAGTTAACTGTTTTATGTTTGTTTGTAACAAGTAAGACAATAAAATATTTTCATTTAAAATGCATTAACCAGTATTGTCCTTTCTCCACCGGAAAGTGGAAAGCTATCAATTAATAGAATTACACTCTTTTATACATCCCTTCAATTATATCGCCAAATGCCTCATTAACATATTTTCTTTTTACCTTCATAGTGGGTGTAACCTCACCATCTTCCTCGTAAAGTTTTTTTGGTAGGATGGTAAACTTCTTGATCTGTTCCACACGTGCCAGTGTATCATTTACTTTATTCACTTCCCCCTGAATCAGTTTAATGATCTCAAGGTCCTGTGTCAAATCTTTATAGGTAGAGAACTGAACTTTATGGTCCTGGGCATATTTCACCACATTATCCTCATCAATCATGATCAGAGAGGTTATAAATTTTCTTTTGTCGCCAATAATAACGGCGTCATTAATGTATGGACTGAATTTCAGCTTATTTTCTATGTACTGGGGGGTAATGTTCTTGCCTCCAGCGGTAACAATGATATCCTTTTTCCGGTCCGTGATCTTCAGATACCCATCCTCATCTATTTGACCTATGTCACCAGAATAAAGCCATCCATCTTTTAGAGCCGCTGCGGTAGACTCAGGGTCTTTGTAGTAACCCTTGAACACGCTTGGGGACTTTACCAGTATCTCACCATCCTCGGCAATTTTTATCTCTGTTCCAGTCAGAGGAGGACCTACTGCTCCAAACTTTACTCGTCCAGCCCTGGATACGCAAGTGACGCCTGTGCCCTCTGTTTGGCCATAGCCCTCAATGAGGTTGACACCGATGGATTGAAAAAAATGAAGAACATCCGGTGAAATAGGAGCAGCACCGGAATAGGCAATCCGCAAACGATCAAACCCTAATCTTTCTTTGAGCTTTTTGAAGACTGCAAAGTATGCAAGCTGGTAGAGTACCTCTAGATAAAAGGGTACCTTCTTGAAATCCATCCTTAGGGAAGCCCTTTTCTTGCCAATCTTGAATGCGGTGGAAAATACAAGTTTTTTAAACCAGGTGGCGTCCGACATTTTGATATAGACGGCAGAAAGATATTTTTCCCATATCCGTGGGACCGCATACCCAACTGTGGGGGATACCTCTATCATGTTGTCTGTTACCGTATCTGGGCTCTCAATGAAGTTCACAATATAGCCGTTTTGAATGTGGCCAAGAACAGAAAAGAGCTGTTCAAAAATATGGCAGAGTGGAAGGAATGACATTACCTCATCTGTATCATACATGGGGTTATCTGTGGTGATAGCTTGACCCATCCACGTCAGGTTACTATGAGTTAACATCGCTCCCTTAGGAGGACCGGTTGTACCAGAGGTATAGATAAGCATCGAAAGATCATCGGGAGTGATCTCGGCCATACGGCTCTCAAACAAATTGGAATCCTTTTCTACAATCAGACGACCTTCCTCCAGGATTTCATTGTATGTCATAACCATAGGGTCTTTGAAGTGCCTGAGACCCTCCAGATCCCATACGATTACTTTTTTTAAAAAAGGAGCGTTGTCCCTGAAATGGAGCCACTTATCAAGTTGTTCCTCATTTTCCACAAAGAAAAATTTAGATTCTGAATTCTGAATTACATACTCAACCTGTGGCCAGGCGTTGGTTGAATAAACTCCCACGGTCACTCCACCAGCACATTGGGCTCCTACATCTATGATCGCCCATTCGGGGCAGTTGTCACCGATAATAGAGACGCACTCACCTTTTTTAAGGCCTAAGGATATAAGTGCCGAGCCTACATATTTTGCCCTATTGTAATATTCATTCCAGGAGATATCGTGCCAGATGCCATATTCTTTTTTGCGTATGGCAACGCGATCACCATATTTCTGAACCGTGTCTTTGAATATTTGAGGTGTGGTTTCCAAGGTCATCACATTATCTCCACCTTTTTTTCCTCTTCCAGCGTTGATATCCTTTGGCGGATTCTTCAGTCTTAACCCCCATATAAAATTCTTGTACATCCTTATCTTCCATCAGTTCCTGAGCACTTCCCTTCATAACGAAGCGTCCATTCTCTAATATCAAGCCGACATGGGCAATTTTCAGGGCCATCCGTGCATTCTGTTCTATCAGGAGTATTGTAACTCCCTCTGCATTTATGGTCTTTATAATGCCAAATATTTGTGCAACCAGGATGGGTGAAAGCCCTAAGGATGGCTCATCCAGAAAGAGTAGTTTAGGCATATTCATCAAGGCCCGTCCTATTGCCAGCATCTGCTGCTCACCACCTGAGAGTGTTCCGGCGAGCTGATCTTCTCTTTCCATAAGAACGGGAAAATATGTGTACATTCTTTTAAAATCTTTTTTTATCCCAGACCTATCATGCCTACAGTAAGCTCCCATAAGTAAGTTTTCTCTTACTGTGAGCTCTTCAAACACCTCACGTCCTTCTGGAACATAGGAAATACCTAACCTGACTATCTGTTCAGGGTCCTTACCATCGATTCTCTTTCCGGTAAACTCTATGGTTCCCTTGTCCGGTTGATCCTCAATCAAGCCCATAACCGTCTTTAATATAGTCGATTTTCCTGCCCCATTATTTCCTAAGATAGCAGTGATAGTTCCTTCATCTACGGTGAGTGATACACCACGCAGAGCATAAATCAGGGTATAGAATGTCTCTATATTTTTTATCTCAAGCAGTTTGCTCAATGATTTCATCCTCTCCTAAGTAAGCCTTCAAGACCTCAGGATGTTTCTGCACCTCTTCAGGAACGCCTTCAGTGATAAATTTGCCAAAATTGATGGCCAGGATACGGTCTGATATATCCATGACCACCTTCATGTCGTGTTCTATTAATAGGATTGTAACTCCCAGTTCATCCTGTATATCCTTAATCCAGAAGATAAGATCCTGTTTCTCTTCTGTATTCATTCCGGCAGAGGGTTCATCCAGGAGTAGAATTTCAGGCTCAAGGGCCAAGGCTCTCCCTAATTCAATAAGCTTCTGGGTTCCATAGGGAAGGCCCCCAACAAATTGGTTTCGGGCAGCTTGCAAATCAAGGAGATCAATGATCTGTTCTACCCGCTCTCTATGCTGTATCTCTTCAAGGGCGGCTCGTGATTTTCGTCGAAAAAAAGTAGCTCCACTCAATACACCTGTTTTAATATGGATATGCCTGCCCAGCATCAGATTTTCCATTGTTGTCATCCTGGAGAAGAGCTCAATATTCTGAAAAGTACGGGCAATTCCCTTCATGGCGATCTTGTATGGTTTTAAACCTAATATTTCTTCACCTTTAAAGACTATTTTTCCACTATCTGGCGTATAAAGACCACTGATACAGTTGAAGATAGTAGTTTTTCCAGCACCATTAGGGCCGATGATAGAAAAGATGGATTCTTTAGCAACCTCAAAGCTAATATTATCAACGGCTGTGAGGCCACCAAAGGCGATTGTCAGATTGCGAACGCTAAAAAAATCTGGCTGTATTTGTTTTTCAACAGTGCCCATAAATCGTCCTTACCTAATTAACCCAATAAACCTTTAGCCTGTGAAATTTACCATAGGTAACAGCGCAGCGAATTTCACTGGGCCAAAAAACCCATTACACCCTTCTGACATAGTGTTTGGCAAAAAGGCCACTTGGCCTGAAACATAGAACGAGAACGATGATTAAAAACGCAACAATGGATTTAAATTGCAAAGAAACGTAACCACCAAACAGGGTTTCAATAATACCAAGGATATAGCCTCCAATAACAGAACCAACTAATGTTGTCATTCCACCCAAAACAGCAGCAGCAAAACCTTTGAGCAGGGGATCCATCATCAAATTCGGGTCCAGGGTAGCTATGGGCGCCAACATCATCCCAGCTACAGCACCAATAAAGGAACTCATGCCCCAGGTTATGGATAATATTCTATTAGCCCTGATACCATTTATCCTCGCGGCTATCATATTCTGCTGGGTAGCTTTCATGGCAATACCCACCTTGGTATATTTAAAGAAAAGAAAGAGGATAAACATGAGAAAAAGGGCAACGAAAAGCGTGACGATATTCAGATAGCTGACCACAGCATGGCCTAAATTAACTATGTCAAAGTCTGAAACAGGAAAAGGAAAGCTCTGTTGATCTGCTCCCCATTTCCAGCTTGCAAGACCATAAAGCATCATCTCAAATCCGAGGGTAACAAGGATGAGGCTAAGGACATTGGGATCCTTTGCCCTCCTTAAGAAAACAAACTCTAAAAATGCCCCTAATGCAACAGCAAATACCAAGGCTCCGATAAAGGAAACAAGAAAAGATTGGCCATAGGTGTCCAGAAGCATAAATGCGACAAAAGTGGTGATCATGGCCATTTCACCCTGGGCAAAGTTGGGCACCTCTGAGGTTTTGTAGATTATTACCATGGCAAGGGCAACCAGCGCATAGATACTCCCTATAGAGATGCCGCTTACTAAAAGCTGTAGGAACATAAGGGTCACCTTTCCAATAAGTGAACTAAAATGCCTAAAGTTGAAAAAAATGATGTAACTAATTACGTTTGCAGTATTAATACCCTAAACTAATATTTTGGTTTATTGAGTTTATTTTTATAAGCCTGTTTTTATGCCCCTTTTATCTCTCGGAAGTTTTACCGAAAGAAGTTTCAGGTCATTCTATCCATAATTTTAGGCATTTTAGACACTTTAGCTCACTTTAGACACTTTCATTAAAATGGCCATGTTTTCCAATAAATCTTTGTCCTTATCCAGAATCCGTAAAGACCAAGAGGTTCAAAGACTACAATTAAAACAATTATTAATCCTAAGAAAATGCTCGATACATTGTGAATACCAGTAACACTCATCCAGTTTTCCGAAAAAGTCATTAAAAGTTTCCCAAGATAGGGTAAGTCTTGAATTTTATCCAGCGTGAGGATTAGCCATGTCATCACAACTCCTCCCATAATGGAGCCAAATATAGTGCCAACCCCTCCTACAATAACAAATGCCAGGAAATAGATTGAAAGAATAAAATTAAAACTACTTGGATTAATAAAGCCGAGCATAAATGCCATTAATCCTCCAGCTATGCCTGTATAAAATGCGCTGATGGCAAAGGCCAGAGTTTTATAGTAGGTAAGGTTAACACCCAGTGTCTCTGCGGCAATATCTGAATCTCTTATGGCAATGAAGGCTCTGCCAACCTTTGTTTTCATGAGGTTTCTTGCAGCTAAAGTAAGAAGAAAGGTAATGGTGATAATTATGAAGTAGAGCCCTCTATCACTTGCAATGGAGAATAGGCCGAACAGTTTGAGGGGAGGGGCCTGCATTCCCATTCTTCCTCCAAAAAATGCCCATCGACCTATTAACTGTGTAATAGCCATACCAAAACCAAGGGTAGCAATAGCAAGATATGGGCCTTCTAACCTGAGTGCAGGGAGGCCAAGGATAAAACCGAAAATTGCAGAAAGGATGCCTCCGCTGATAAGCGCTATGAGAAATGGGAAGGAGACCTTGCTTATTAAAATAACAGTAGTAAAGGCGCCTATGGCAAAGAATCCGGCATGGCCGAGAGATATCTGACCAGTGTAGCCCACTAATATATTCAATCCAACAGTAACGAGAACATTGATGGCCATATAATTGACCATATAGACATAATAGTTTGATGCCAGAAACGGGAAGGTAATTAAGGCACCTATGAGCATTAAAAACCAGAACCACAGCATCTTGCTATCAAGGAGCTGAATATCCTCGTAATAATCCCGCTTTATATCCACAGTGTGTGTCCCTCAGTTGTCTTCTTGTGTTTCGTAAACCTTCTTTTCAATGAAAATCCTGACCAGTTCCTTGTCAAGTTTGCCATTCTGTGCTTCTTCCTTTAGGATGGCGAGGGATTTTATCGGATCCAGGCTTTTTTTGTATGGCCTATCCTTGGCTATTAATGCTTCATAAATGTCAGATATGGTGATTATCCTTGTCTGAATAGGAATATCCTTGGCTTTAATATGTTTTGTATATCCTGAGCCATCAAGCATTTCATGATGCCCAGCAGCAAAAATAGGCACTCTTTTTAAGTGCCCAGTAAATGGTATATTATTCACGATGTTTTCTGTGTGAGTCACATGTGATTGGATTTCCTCTATTTCGTTTTTTGTCAAATTACCTTTTTTTACAGAAAGATTTTCGAATTCAAACTCGGTGAGATAGTTTCTTTTTTCCCCTTCAAGGTCTACATATTTTTTTTTAGAGATTTCCTCTAATTGGTTAATGTCCGAATCATTTAAAACATTGAAGCCATTAATATTCTTTATAAAGGCTAATTTTTCATCAATCTGGTGTATTCGAGCCCCTAATTCACTGTCGAGGTGTTGTATATCTTTTGCGTTTTCATTGTTATTATTCATTAATCCTATCTTTTTTTCTTGAGTTTCAGTAATTACTGAGGCCTTGATATTTTCAAAACGATTGATCAGGGCGTCCATTTCGGCGTCTGACAAGTGAGTTCTTTTATCAAGCACCCATTCTTTCACACCAATTTTACCGATATCGTGAAGCCAGGCAGCATAATTGAGCTCTTCAAGTTGATCAGGGCTAAAGGAAATATCAGCGTAGGGGCCCTCATGCGTGTTATTTATGGCCTGGGCTAAGGCCATGGAATAAGCTGCTACTCGTTTTGAATGTCCAGCTGTAAAAGGACTTCTGGCATCTATAGCTGATACTGAATACCGAATAAGGGCCTCAAAAACGTCCTTTATCTCTTTAAGAAGCTGTGCATTTTTTATTGCCACAGCTGCCTGTGAAGCTAAGGACGAAACAAGGGTTTCTATTTTGCTGGCAAAAGAGACAACTTTTCCTTGGATATTGGCTGAGTTTATAAGTTGAAGAACACCGATTATTTTACCCTCAGTATCTTTCATTGCTACTAAGAGCATTGATTTTGTTCTGTATTTGTTTCTTCTATCAAAATCTCTGTTAAACTCAAAGCCAGCCTCTGGTGATAAATGATATACATCAGCAATATTAAGGGTTTTACCAGTTATGGCTACATATCCAGCAATGCTATTTTTATCGAGAGTAAGGGAATATGGTTTAAATGTTTCTGATTTCAGATCGGCGCTTTTTTTCAGGGTATCGTTCTGAGCAACCTCAAAATTCAGACAATTTTTATCATGATCAACGAGGTAGAGGCTTCCTGCATCTGCATTGGTGAAATTCCGAGCCTCCTTTACAATCAATTCCAACAAACGGCCTAAATGTGTTTCACTTGATAGAGCGATCCCGATTTTATTCAAGGCCTCGAGTCTTATTTTCGTATCTTGAGAGTGGTACATAGAAACTTCTTATTTAATAAACATGGGATAATTTTCATTTCGATAAGCACGATATATGACTTTAAAAAACTTTTCAAGCTTAATTACTGCTTTTTCGCTTGACATATGAGAGTTTGTTGGGTTTCTTTGATTTATTTCTAGTGCCTTGAACCATGCGAGGCAAGCAGAACCTCTTAGGATTTACATGCTTGATGATCTTGAAAAAAAAATTATTCATTATCTTCAGGGAGATATCCCCTTAACAGTGAGACCTTTTTCTGTGATAGCGGAAAAAATTGGGATACACGAAGAGGAATTACTTAATAGAATCAAATTATTGAAAGAGCAGGGCGTTCTCAGGCGATTAGGGGCGACCCTTTATCATCAACGAGTTGGATTTAAAGCAAATGCCATGGTTGCCTGGTATGTACCTGACGATAAAATTGATGAAACAGGATTTTTAATGGCGGCCTTTAAAGAGGTAAGCCATTGCTATCAGAGAAAAATTGAAGAGAAGTGGAGATATAACCTCTTTACCATGATCCATGGTAGGAGTAGAAAAGATTGCCAAAACATTTGCAAAAGAATTGCCAAAAAGACAGGAATAAAAGATTATGTTCTCCTTTTCACCCTTAAGGAATATAAAAAAACAAGTCCACAATACTTTTGAAATGTATAAAGGTATTGAGCTTATTGAGCTCAATGAGTTCATGGGATTCATAGGATTTTAGCACAATAAGAAAAAAACTATCAGAGTATGGATATATGGGAAAGAGATCTAAAGAACTTTTTTTAAAGGCGCAGGAGATTATCCCTGGTGGTGTAAATAGTCCAGTGCGGGCTGGTCGGGCTGTGGGCGTTGATCCTCCTTTTATCAGTAGAGCAGACGGCTGTTATCTGTGGGATATGGAAGGAAAAAGATACATTGATTATGTCTCGTCCTGGGGGCCAATGATATTAGGGCATAGGCAGCCAGAGGTAATTCAAGCAATCAGCGATGCGTTAGAGAACGGGACTAGTTATGGC
>Ga0315534_1002393_pt1 | contig 12622 bp, 14 predicted proteins | sample SalMarSW160240MG_FD_203094 | JGI IMG/M metagenome (GOLD analysis project Ga0315534, IMG submission 203094) | Salt marsh sediment microbial communities from the Plum Island Ecosystem LTER, Massachusetts, United States - Salt Marsh Sediment SW1602-40 ... | reverse complement strand
CAAAAACAAATTACTGCTTCAACGTTTAAGAGTTTGTGCAAGTCGCAGGAACGAAGCGCCTAAGCCTCCGCAGCGAACGCAGCTTCTCCTTCTCACCCACCTTCGCCGCCTCCACCGCCAGTCGCAACACCTGAACCGACTCATCCATGGCTCCCCGGTCAACAGGAAACGGCACCCCATCCTTGCCGCCATAAGCGAAACAAAACTTCACAGGGTCAACCCAACTCGGCTTTTCACCGTAAATCAACTCCGCCACCAACGCCAAACCACGCACCGTAGCAGGTCCAACACCTCTCACGCTCAAGAGCTCCTCATAGTTCCTCGGCTGAAACTCGTACACCCGCGTCATCGTCTCCCAACTAATGCTCCTAGGCATATTAAGCGCCTCAACCGACTGCCGACACGGATCAACCTCCGCCTTAGGCAGCCACTCCTGAAGCGACTTCTGATGCAACGGCCTCGCCGCCTCAAACAAACGCAAGACCTTCCTCGGCGGCTCTTTCGCCACGTCCACCGACGCCCTGCGAGCGCCTTCACTGGTTTTCGCCGTCATGTTCAACGCTTTCTCCCGCCTCACTTCACCGACAACGGCGTTGTGCGGCTCCACAATCAGGCTGGCGGTGGTGTCTGAAAGCCAGTGGTAGCGCCTTGCCGAGCGGTCTTTCCCGCTCATGCCCTGCTGGATAACCGCCCACTTCTCATCCTTCGTTATGACGAACGCGTGATGATAAAGCTGGTACCCCGCTTGGATGGCGGTGTTGTCCACTTTCGCGGTCATTCGACTCGTGTACGTGAGCGCTTCTATACGGTCTTCTGAAAACCCGAATTTTCCGCCAACCTCAGCAATTTCCGTGGGGGTCTTCCGTGAGGTTCTGCCTTTTCCGCCGCAGACAGCCATGCCGTGTTCCTCGGGCGAAAGCGCCTGCTTAAGAACGCCCGTAAGCACGGTGGTCACGCCTGAGCTGTGCCAGTCGTAGCCTAGAACGCAGCCTAACGCTTGAAACCAATAGGGATCGGACAACCGCTTTAAGAAGGCGCCTGCGCCGTACTCGTCAACCATAACGCTCGCTATTTCTTTGGAAAGTTTGCGCATGCGTCTAGTCAGCCACGCTGGCGCTTTGCCCCCGTGAAGCGGCAAGTTAGCTACGCCCGTTCTGTACATAAGCACTCAACATCTTGCTTGTTTCAATGTTATTTTATTTTGTTTACACTTTCCTGTATAATTGATGCACAAAAACGGCTTCCTAGACGCCAAATTAGCCATCGATAACGCTGAGAAACCCTGCAACCATATAAAGGTAAAGCGCATTTTATTTACTTCTGGAAAATGGTGACTCATAGCTGATGAATAAGAAGCTAACATACGTTGTAATCGCAATCCTGGTCGTTTCGATGGTTCTGTCCACCTTCCCATTTCCCTCTGGCAGCGGCGCATCCGAAAACGAGTGGACAACAAAGAAGCCCATGCCTACCGCAAGAGGCGGATTTGGGGTAGCCGTGGCAAACGGGAAAATCTACGCCATCGGCGGTTTGAACGAAGACACTAACTTGGCTGTTAATCAAGAGTACGATCCAGTTACGGATTCATGGAGAACCAAGAAGCCGATGCCGACTCCGCGAAGCGGCTGCGCAGTTGCCGCGTATCAACGTAAAATTTACGTGATAGGCGGAACGGTCGGAGTAACCACCGATCTAGTTTCGGAATTCACTGGGGCAGTGGAGGTTTATGACCCGGCAACGGACATGTGGGAGACCAAGACGCCTATGCCTACGCCACGGGCTGATTTGCGTGCAAGTGTTGTGAACGGCAAAATCTACTTGATAGGAGGAAAAGAGCGGTGGGGAGAAGAGCCGCTGTATCACGAGCTGGATGTAAATGAAGTCTACGACCCAGCTAATGACTCCTGGACCACTGCGTCGCCGATGCCGATTCCTGCTTTCGGCTATGCATCTGCGGTGGTTGGCGGCAAGATTTACGTGTCCGGAGGCGCTCGTCAGCTCTTAACGGGGTTTAATGACCTTACGTCCGTTGGTTCTACCCAAGTCTACGACGTCAAAAACAATACGTGGAGTGACAAAGCCGGTCTTCCCGCCGCCGTGAGTTTTGCGGCTGCCGAAGCAACTGGCGGCTTAACAGCGCCTCAACGAGTGTACGTCGTAGGAGGCTTCGATCAGAGTAACTATAGCGATGTAGTTCGCGTTTACGATGTGGAACGTAACCGTTGGGGCTCTGGCGCTGTTATGTCTACGGCTCGAGGTTACTTGGCGTTGGCGGTTGTGGAGGATGTTTTGTACGCTATCGGAGGGTTTGACGGCGAGACTTGGCTGGCAACAAACGAAGAGTACATGCCGTTTGGATATGGGACGGTGCCGCCAGAGTTACATGTTTTGTCTCCGGAAAACACAATGTATGCGAACAACAACGTTTCACTGGTTCTCAGCGTGAATAAACCCACAACTTGGATTGGCTACAGCTTGGATGGACAGACGAATGTCACGGTTACCGGCGATACGGTTTTGACTGGGGTTCCTGAGGGGCAGCACAGCATGATTGTTTACATTAATGACACCTTTGGAAACGTGGTTTCCTCGGGTGCCATCTACTTTTCCGTGGACACCCGGCCTCCAGGCATCACGGTTTTTTCTCCAGAAAACAAAACTTATGACGGGAGCGATATTCAATCGGTTATTGCCGTGGATGAGCCTGTCTCTTGGATTGGCTACAGCTTGGATGGACAGGATAACGTAACCATAACCGCAAACGTCACCTTGGCTGTGCTGGATGACGGCTCGCATAACATAACGTTTTATGCCATAGACCTTGTTGGAAACAACGGCGCTTCCAACACCGTTTACTTTAACATTGCGACTTTCCCGACTGTTTGGGTTGTGGGCGTGGCTGTGACCATAACTATAGTAGTCGCCGCATCATATTTGCTTCTGAAACGCAGAAAAACGTCTACTGCGAAAACAGGAAAACAACCCGACTCACGCGAGAAAGGTAAAACGTAGTTTCTATCTCCTGAAAAAGGGGTTACGCTAAATTTAGTCTATTAAAAGGTGAAGGGGGTAGCATCGGAGGGCAACAGGCATCACAGGCATATTTGCCGCCTAACAGCGAATCTATGCAGAAAGCGCCAGAGAAGGGAGTCGCGCAAAGCGCCAAGTTAGCTGATTCTTTTCCGAAAGAGTAAATAAGAGCTAAACAAAAGGTATAGCGCTTGAGGCAGAAAGCGTGTCAGCTATCATCGAAGATCTAATTGCCAGGAAAATCTTCAACAACAGAGGAGAAGAAACCATCGAAGTCGATGTCATAACAACCTCTGGTTTCGGAAGAGCCTCAGCTCCAGCTGGAAAAAGCCGCGGCAAAGCTGAAGTTGCATATTACCCACAAGGCGGAGTGGATCAGGCGGTAAAGAAAGTTGATGAGTTGATAGCGCCTGAACTTGCGGGTTTGAACTCCGATTTTCAAGAAGAAATCGACAGCACGCTCCACGAGATTGACGGCACAACAAACTTCAAACTTTTAGGTGGAAACACGGCTTTTGCTGTTTCAGTGGCTAACGCAGAAGCAGCGGCAAACTCGCACGGTCTGCTCCTATTCCAGTTTCTAGGTGGAAACACCGCTAACACACTTCCGTACCCGCTTGGAAACACCATAAGCGGAGGGCAACACACCCGAGGTAAAGCTCCAGACATTCAAGAGTACTTGGCGCTTCCTCATGGAGCAGAAACTTTCATGGAAGCCGCAACGGCAAACGCTCAAATCCACAAAAAAATAGGCGAAGCGCTAAAAAAGAAGGATAAACTCTTCAGCGGCGGAAAAAGCTCTGAAGGCGCATGGATTGCCAACATAGGGAACTTGGATGCTTTTGAAGTCATATCCAAAGCGTGTGAAGAAGTTGGTAACGAGTTGGATTTTGAATGCGGCTTCGGAATTGATGTTGCTGCATCTTCGCTGTGGAAGGAAAAAGAAGAGAAATACATTTACCAGCATGATGGGAAAAAACGAGATGGTGGCGAGCAACTAGAATTTCTTTTAGACCTGATTGAAAATTATCATCTTGCGTATGTTGAAGACCCGTTTCATGAGGAAGACTTCGACAGCTTCGCGAAGCTCACTAAGAAAGCCAAGAACTGTTTGATATGTGGCGACGACCTCTTTACTACAAACAACGAACGACTAAGCCACGGAATTAAGCTCAGCGCGGCAAACGCCATCATAATCAAAATCAACCAGATTGGCACGCTTACAGCTGCTTTGGAAACAATCGAAAACGCCCAAAGACACGGGTACACAACGGTTATGTCCCATCGTTACGGCGAAACATGTGATTGGTACATCGCTCAATTAGCCGTGGCGTTCAAGTGTCCAATAATAAAAACTGGGGTTGTTGAAGGGGCACGCATCGCGAAGATAAATGAGTTAGTGAGAATTGAGCATTTCTTAGGAAACCGAGCCAAAATGACTGATTTAAAAATAATCTAGGAGAAAAAACGAAATGGCAGAAGACGAATCAAAAGAAAATTCTTTCGAACCCGAAGTTGAAACAAGTCAGGAAACAACAATGGAGGAACTTTTGCTACCGCGAGACACCATGTTATCCGCAGGTGTACACATCGGAACAAGAATGAAAACCCGAGACATGGAACCATTCATATACCGTGTCAGACCAGACGGCTTGTTCGTTCTAGACGTTCAAAAAACAGATGAACGCATAAGAGTCGCCGCCAAATTCTTGGCACGTTTTGAACCCGCAAAGGTAGCTGTGGCCGCAAGCAGACTATATGCACACGAACCAGTTAAGAAGTTCTGCGAAGTAACAGGCGCTGTACCCATCATAGGACGTTTCATTCCTGGACTCCTGTCGAACCCGTTGTACGCCAAGCGCATCGACCCAGAAGTTATCGTTGTTTCTGACCCGAGAGCAGACACTCAAGCCGTCAAAGAAGCATCGAAAGCCGGAATACCCATAGTTGCGTTATGCAGCACCGACAACGAATTCGCCGGCGTAGACTTAGTCATATCCACAAACAACAAGGGCAGAAGAGCCTTAGCAGTCATCTTTTGGCTCCTTGCAAGACAAATTCTACGTGAAAGAGGCGAACTGGCAATGGACAAGGATCTAGCAGTGCCAATCGAAGACTTCGAAGCCAAGCTCTCAAGGGACGATGAAGGAGACACCTGAACCGATGGCGAAGATTCGGCGTCCTTACGTAGCAGGAACCTTCTACGAAGGAAACGCTGAATCCCTAAAGAATCAAATTGAACGCTGTTTTCTGCACAAATTTGGCCCCGAAAAGACACCTGAAGTGAATCCAAGCGGTCCTAGAAAAGTAATAGGTTTAATTTGCCCGCACGCAGGTTACGTGTATTCTGGTCCAGTTGCAGCCAACGCTTACTATGAATTGGCGCGGGACGGCAGACCCAGCACAGTGGTGATTCTGGGGCCAAACCACACGGGTTACGGCAGCGCCATAGCCCTAATGAACGCGGGTTTCTGGCGTACGCCTTTGGGCGATGTGGAAATTGACGACGAAGCAGCTAGTCAGATAGTAAGCGAAACACGCCTTGTGGATGTAGACGATAGTGCACACCGTTTTGAACATTCGATTGAGGTTCAGCTGCCTTTCTTACAATACCTTTACGGCTCTGACTTCAAATTCGTTCCAATCTGCTTCCTAATGCAGGATTTACAGTCAGCCGTGGAGGTCGGAAGAGCCTTAGTTGAGGTTCTCGCCACCAAAAACGCTGTAGTAATAGCCTCTTCAGACCTTACACATTATGAGCCACAAGCAGTCGCTGAGAGGAAAGACATGGCGGCACTTAAAGCTGTAGAAGCATTGGATGCGAAACTTCTGTTTTCAACCATTGAAGAACAAAACATAAGTGCGTGCGGTTACGGTCCGATAACCGCTTTAATCACGTTTGCCAAGGGCTTAGGCGTCAAAGAAGCAAAGGTTCTGGCTCATAGAACCAGTGGAGAAATAATCAACGACTACTCCAGCGTCGTTGGCTACGCCGCTGTAAGCTTCCAAAAATAGCGCCGCCAACAGAACCTTTGTTTGTTAACTGCCGCGGGCTTATTAGGAACTTCTAGAATTAATTAAGTATCAGGCATCTTTTACGGTGTCTTCGAGACAGGAGTTGTACAAAATGCCCATCAGCAGGCTATTTGAAAAAGCAAAGAAACTCGTGGAAAGCAACAGGGTCGAAGCTTTAGCTCAAGGAGTTTACAATGTCATCGGAGACCACGGAACCTACACGGTGGCTCAAGACTACACCGGAAAATGGAGTTGCACCTGTCCCGGTTTCATGAACAAATCAAAATGCTCACACATAGCCGCAGTAATGTTGATGACAAAGATGAAAAGAAAGCGAAAGCCGAAGCAAAGCTAGATTTTAAACAATGCTCCTAAACTTTAGGGTTTTTGAGCTGGTTGGAATAAGCACCAGCGTGCCGTCTGTGCCGACCAGTAGTATATAAATGTCAGGTGTTATCTTCCGCAACTTCTGTTAAAGTTTGTCTATAGATGCGATAGCCCTAGCCCAAAACATGCTTAATTGGAGGTCACGAACCCATATAAAGAAGGGTTATGGTGTTGTTGGTTGTATCAGCAGATTTTCACCTTCTACACCGACAATGAAAGTCACGTTTTCATTTTCCGCCAGGGTCTCTAATGTCTTTAGGTACACGTACAGTTCCAAGAACTCCTTGAAATCTTCATCTGCGATGTTTTTCTCTGCTATCAAAACGTCTATTGCTTCTCTAATTCCCTGTCCATCTATCACCTTCTGTTCAGCCGTTGCGTTCGCGCCAATTAACAACGCTGTTGCAGAGGCATCTGCTTGTATTATCTTCCTTTCTGCTTCGAATTCAGCTTGTATCTTTAACTGTTGTGCTGCCAACTTATCCTCTATGGAAGTTGTGTACCTATCTGGAAGAGCTACATTCCTGAGGTCTACTTCAATGTTAATTATTGCTCCTCTCAACGATCCTGCCTCATTTATTGCCCTTGTTAGTTCTTGCTCTATCTCCAGACCAATTTGATCTCGGAGTTCTATCGTTTGCACTGCTGTATACTGTTTCGTAATGTAGCGAACATGTTCCCTAACTAAAGATGCTACGGCTCTACCTTCCCAATTTAACGACGGAAAACTTTGATAAAGATCTTTCAACTTGGCAGGATCAATAGACCAACGAATCATTATGTCCACTTGCATTTCCAGTTGATCATTTGAAAAACAGTCGATTGAAGGATAATCTGCGAATTCATCAGTTGCGTCACCCCACATTCCGAGAGTTTCCCTAGCGTATTCAACTACCGTTAACGATGTCCACGGCGCTTTTATGCCAAAGGTCGGACCTAATACCGGATCGCTTATTGATCCAGTAAGAGGATCAACTATCATTCCGGCTATTCCAACGCCTACACTGTAAATCATTGTAAAAGCCATGAGACCGATTACCGCAATAGCGACGAAAATTATGATGATTATGCGCAAAGAAGTCTTATCAATAGGTGGTTTTGGTTTGTATTCATTCATCTAACAGTTCACCTCCATTCAGTTTTGCGTTCAATCTCTTTCATTCGGTTTTAAACCTTATGAACTTCATAAAGTCTCCGTTGAACCATTTCAGAGTCTCTCGTGAGAAATACTCGCGAGACTAGATAAAGTTTCTTTCATTTTTTTGGGAATAGTCACTGAAAAAACTTATTAAATTGAGAATATTTCTCATAATTGGAGAACCCCATGGACAAGAAAAACCAAGCCATAATACGGATTTTAAGCAGAAAAGCAGGCTTATCCAGCAGAACACTCTCAAAAATGCTTAAAATACCAATATCCACAGTGCATAGACGCGTTAAGAAACTGGAACAAGGAAGCATAATCGAAGGCTACAAAGCCATAGTTAACTTCGAAAAGACGGCATGGCCCATAGGCGCCTTACTGCTGATAAATTTGGCTGAAGTGATTCCAGGAAAAGGGCACATCCCAAAGAAGGATATTATGCGATCTTTAAGTCGTTTCAAAGAGATTGAAGAAATAATCGAAGTTCAAGCAGCTGACTTCGATTTAATCATAAAAGCCAGATTTGAAAGCCTCAAAAAACAGTCTAACTTTGTCGAAGAGTTACGGTGCATTGATGGCATCGAGGAGATCTCATCCGCAATAATTATTCAAGAAAAAATTCTACCTCTCCCGCAAATATTCGGATAGCATTTGCTCTGACGCACACACAGTTCGGCCTAAAAACATAAATAACCAAAAACGGAAATATTAAACGCTCAGCCGACTCAACTCGGAAAGTACAAGCATGAAAAAGCTAGCTTTGTTCTTAACAATGATGCTGCCACTTTTGATAGCTGCATGCGCAGCTATCGCACCTGTTTCCGCCCAACACGACTTTGACGCATATTTAAGCAATGCAATTGATGCCACAGCAATTGACGGCGTAATTGGAAGCGAATGGGACGACTCAGGTAGCTATATAGATGTGGCTATAAGCCCGCAGGGAACAGCTGAAATCTGGATGAAACACGATGGAACTTACCTGTACCTGGCGGTCAGTTTCACAGCCGACTCCAACAATCCATGGATGGCGCTCCTACTCGGCGGAACTAACTACATGCAATCAGGGGCGGATGGAGCTCTTTTTGGACATGATAGCTACTCCGCAAACGGTTACCGCGATATCTCCTTTAACGGGTTCACGGAAATTTCTGTAGACGCCTCACAAGATGGAACAGGAGCCATAACTATAGACTCCTCAAACCTCGTCACCGTCGAGCTAAAAAAACCGCTTAGCAGCGGAGACTCCGATGGAAAAGACATCGCGTAGACCGAAGACAACCCCTACGCCTTCAATATCATGTGGAATTCGAACAGCCACGGAGCCAGCGGCGGCAGCGTCGACCATTCAAACGGACCCCTAAAAGACCGGCCTATGTTCATCAATTCAAATGTCATACCCGAATTTCCAGGTCTGATGTTCACGGCCCTTTTCGTCGCCACAGCAATTTCTGCATTTTTGCTCAAAAAAAGAATAACAGCAAAACCCGTAGCAAACTAATTCCTAAATTCCACCTCTTTTTCTATAGCCAAAACGCAACACAAAACATTTTTTCAGCCTTAGATGTTTCCTCCCGTGAAGCCTTTCATTGGGATGTTAAAAATTAATTAGCAAGTTACGCGCTACCAAAGTTTGGTGTGAAAAAGTGAACGGAAAAGCCGTAGTCTTGATGGGTTCAGAGAGAGATTTGGAATTTTGCCGTGAAATAGCAAAGTACCTCAAACTTTTAGGCGTAGAATACGAGTTCCGCGTTGCCTCCGCGCATAAAACTCCCGAACAAGTGCTCAAAATCCTTCAGGAATTTGGAAAAGAAAAAATCGTTTACATAACAGTGGCCGGGCGGTCTAACGCCTTAAGCGCGTTCGTGGACGCCAACACCGCAAAGCCCGTTATTGCGTGCCCGCCTTACTCAGAAAAATATGGCGGAGCAGACCTCTACTCATCGCTCAGAGTGCCGAGCGGCATAGGCTCCACGGTGACTATTGAGCCTGAAGGCGCCGCTATCGCCACGGCAAAAATTCTGGCTTTAGAAGACAAGGAACTGGAGAAGCGCGTTGTATACTATCAGTCGGCAAAAAAGAAGACAATCGAAAAAGCTGATGCCGCAGTGAAAAAGCTGAAGTAGCCATTCACGCTTTGCATACGTTTCTTGCCAGAAGGGTGGTTTATGGAACGCGAAACTGAAGACGTAACGGAAATACCCCGTACAATGTCTACTCAGCACCCTGACAACATAAACGTCCCAGAATGGAGTCCCGACGAAATTATCGATGGCAACGCTGAAATTTTTGAGGCGCACTTTGCCTACGAAACTCTCAGCTGCCAAGAAGTAATGTGGGCCTCTGAAGGAAAAGACGTTGACACACGAGTGGTAAGGAAACTGCTGAACAAGTACTCGGAGTACTTTCTCAGCCACACGATAGGCAAAGATATTTTCCTCACCTACCGAATCCCTAACCCGAAAATTGAGCTTGTAGAGCGCAAAGTCGTCATCGAAACGCTCCAGAACATACCCGTAGCCTACGACGTAGCCTCCGCCTTCTACAAGAAAGACGTAGCCCCAATCTTTGAGGTAATCTTGCCTTTCACAACGAACAGCAAAGAACTCATGCTGCTCTTCAACTATTACAAGAAAGCCATAATAGGCGATTCAGAAGTAACGCTGGACGAATCCACTAAAGTCAAAGATTGGGTGGGCTCTTTCAAACCTAAAAGCATACGAGTTATTCCCCTTGTGGAAGACTTCAACAGCCTATGGTCTATCGACACGATAGTTAGGCCTTACATCGAAGCTGTGAAGCCTAAGCACCTCCGCGTCTTCATCGCCAGGTCAGACCCCGCCCTGAACTACGGGCTTCTATGTGCGGTTCTGCTCTCCAAGGTCGCGCTGTCAAAACTGAAGGAAATAGAGAAGGAACAAGAAATATCGGTGTACCCCATAATCGGTGTGGGGACAAAGCCGTTCAGAGGGCACTTGTCGCCTGATAACGTTGAACCCTTTTTGCAAGAATACAAAGAATTAGCCACGGCTACCGTTCAATCTGCCTTAAGATACGATTACCCGCTGGAACAGGTTAAAGAGTGCGTGAGGCTGCTCAACGAACGGCTGCCCAATGGCGAACCAACAACTATAGAGCCTTCTGAAGAAACTTTCCTCCTCAAAGTGCTCCAGAAGTGTAAACAGCAGTACGAAAGCGTAATTGAGCCGTTGGCTCCGCTGGTGAACAGCGTGGCAGCGTATGTTCCGCCGAGAAGAGCCAGAAAACTCCACATAGGCTTATTTGGCTACAGCAGAAACGTGGCAGGCGTCAATCTGCCGAGAGCGATTACGTTTGCGGCAGCGCTCTACGCAGTCGGGGTGCCGCCAGAATTCATAGGCTGCAGGGTCCTAGATGACTTAAGCGAGTATGAGCTGAACCTGATCCTGAAACACTATGTCAACTTCAAGCAGGACCTCAACGCCATAGGCGGCTACCTCTCATGGCAAAACGTAAACATGCTTATGGAGATGCACCAAAAAGTCGCGGAGAGGGCAGGCGCAAACGAGGAAAAATTGAAAATTGCCCTCACCCAGATTCTGGGCGACCTGCAAACGGCTGAAGAAAAACTGGGCATCAAACTTGGACCGCGGACGCCCACTCAGAAGAGACACGAGAACTTCGCAAACAACTTCCTAATCGCTTACATGGAGCACGAAGATGCTGAAGCAAAAAAGGCTCTCGTTGAAGCAGCCAAGCTGAGAAGATGCCTTGGCTGAAAAAAGCGATATAAACCAAAAGAGATACCTTTGACAAAGCTAAAGAGAAATAGAAGTGAGGTGCACAATCATGGGTAGCGTAAAAGATTTAGAAATAATAGAAAAGCCTACAGCCGACACGATGGGTATAGGCAGGTTCCACTTTTCCGACCGCTACTCTGTTTTCGACTGGGGCGAAATGCCCGACCACATAGACGGAAAAGGCGCGGCACTGTGCCTCATGGGCGCCTGCTGCTTCGAAAAACTCGAAGAAACAGGAGTCAAAACCCACTACAGAGGTTTGGTCGACAAGACAGGGCGGCTTGTCACCTTCAAAGAACTCCACCAGCCCACGAACATCATGGAAGTCAATCTCGTCAACGTCTACAAACCCGAAACCCGCACGGCACAGGGTAAAGTCATTTACGATTACAGTATGTACACACCCAACCTGAAAAACTGCCTCATCCCACTTGAAATAATCTACCGGAACGGCCTGCCCGAAGGCTCCTCCGTCTTCAAGCGACTTGAACAGGGAAAAATCACCGCGAAAGACTTGGGGCTGGACCACACCCCGAAGCCCAGCGAACACTTGGCAAAACCCATATTCGACGTCAGCACCAAACTTGAAGAGGCGGACCGTTACGTCACCTGGAAAGAAGCAAAGAAAATCGCGGGCATAACAAACATCGAACTAATCGCCGTGAAAACGGTTCTCGCCAAAGTAGACGACACCATTACTGAGATAGCTTGCCGCGCAAAACTGGAAAATGAGGACGGCAAAATCGAGTTAGCCTTCGACAGCCAGAGAAAACTCATGGTCGTGGACGTTGTGGGCACGCTGGACGAGTGCAGGTTCACCTACGACGGTGTACACGCAAGCAAAGAGGTCGCACGGCAGTTCTACAAGAAAACAAGCTGGTACCGTGACGTGGAAGCCGCTAAGAAAGCGGGTGAAGCGCGAGGCGTTCGAGATTGGAAGGCGCTGTGCAAGTCGCAGCCACAGAAGCTTGACGCACAGTTAAAAGCCATCGTCAGTGGAATGTATCTGGCGGCTGCCAACGAACTTATACGCCGCAGCTTGTTTGATGCGCCGTCGCTTGCGGAAATAATTAAGCAATACCGAGAATATATGAGTTGAAAGAAATGATGAAAACAAAAATAAAAGAAGTAATAAGCGAATATGATCCGCGAAAAATCCGCATAGGAGTTTTAGGCTCGCACTCGGCGCTGGAAATCGCTTCAGGCGCCAAGCAGGAAGGCTTCGAAACCGTGGTGGTCTGCCAAAAAGGCAGAGACAAAACCTACA
>Ga0315534_1002391_pt1 | contig 12632 bp, 9 predicted proteins | sample SalMarSW160240MG_FD_203094 | JGI IMG/M metagenome (GOLD analysis project Ga0315534, IMG submission 203094) | Salt marsh sediment microbial communities from the Plum Island Ecosystem LTER, Massachusetts, United States - Salt Marsh Sediment SW1602-40 ... | reverse complement strand
CAGGTACGAAAGTAGAGCATAGTGATCCGGTGGTTCCGTATGGAAGGGCCATCGCTCAAAGGATAAAAGGTACTCCGGGGATAACAGGCTGATCGCTCCCAAGAGCTCATATCGACGGAGCGGTTTGGCACCTCGATGTCGGCTCGTCACATCCTGGGGCTGGAGAAGGTCCCAAGGGTTGGGCTGTTCGCCCATTAAAGTGGCACGCGAGCTGGGTTCAGAACGTCGTGAGACAGTTCGGTCCCTATCTGTTGTGGGCGTTGGAGATTTGCGAGGAGCTGACACTAGTACGAGAGGACCGTGTTGGACAGACCTCTAGTGTACCTGTTGTGGCGCCAGCTGCACCGCAGGGTAGCTACGTCTGGAAGAGATAAGTACTGAAAGCATCTAAGTACGAAGCTCACCCCAAGATGAGATCTCCTTTAAGGGTCGTTAAAGACGATGACGTTGATAGGCTGTAGGTGTAAAGGCAGTAATGTCAAAGCCGAGCAGTACTAATTACCCGTACGCTTTTTCTCATGCTAACCCTCTCACTTTCTTTCAATATGTCGATCTTATTGATTCCTGATTTCCAGGTAATAAGCTTAAGGTGACTATTGCAATGGGGAACCACCTCTTCCCATTCCGAACAGAGAAGTTAAGCCCATTAGCGCTGATGGTACTGCATTCGCGGGAGAGTAAGTCGTCGCCGTTCTTATCTTTGAAACCTCAACTTCGGTTGAGGTTTTTTTTATCCATTAGCATACGATAGATTATTTCAGTACGTTTTCCCATATTAGTCCTATCTTTGTCTATCCATGAGAAAACTCCTGCTTACCCTGATTATCCCACTCCTGGTTCCGCAAGTGACAGATAGCCAGGTAAAACCGGATTCTTCAATACAAACTATCCGGGCATGGAAACTGACGGATGACTTCTCTGAACTCCAGGATTGCCCCGTCGATACCATCTTCTTTAAACACCAAATATTTAATCCCAATTTCCAGTCCTTCCCATTCTACTCTTACCTGGGAAACCTTGGCTCCCCTGCCCTGGCAAATGACTACCTCGAACGAATTACCCAACACAACCTGCTGTTCCTGTCTCCGTTTAAAAACTATATTCACCTGCCTCAAAATCAAACCTATTTCAATACAAGAAAACCATTTACCGATCTCGATTATACCACAGGATCCGGAAAACAAAAAAATGAACAAACCCTCGGAATACTCCATACTCAAAATGTAAATGAGGATTTTAACGTTGGAATCGATTTCGACCTGATATCATCCGATGGAAGATATAGTAATCAGAAAACCGGACTGAAGTCCCTTACCCTATTTTCAAGCTATATCCTTGATAAATATAGCGTCCATGCCTCCTTCAACCGAAATGTGATTTCCGCTAGGGAAAATGGCGGAATTATTAAAGACCAGGACCTGAAAGATACAAAATCAGAAGATGTCCCCGTAAACCTGGGAACCCTGAATAACGCCGAATCAGAACTGAAAAATATTAACCTCCTCCTGGTGCAAAGATATACCATCGGAAAAAAAACAGAAACCGAAAACCTCCCGGAAAATGAAAACCCTAAGAAAAAACTAAACCTGCTAGGAACCTTTACGTATACCTTTCAATACACCAAAAACCACCGCCGATACTTCGACGATTTCCCCAAAGCCGGATTCTATAATAACATCCTTCTCGATTCCTTATCAACTGCCGATTCAGTTTATTACCGGTCGATCCAAAATAGCCTGCAATTCGCTTTTCAAAACGATCCAACCAGAAAATTTCAATTCGGTGGACGGGTTGGTATACATAGTGAAATCGAAAAGTTTAGCACTATAATACCAACCGATACACTGGCTAAACTTCACCCTCCCGATATCTATTCCCTACCGGATATCGAAGTCTGGATCAATAACAACGATACAACCTTTAAACGGGTGAAAGATGTCCCAAATACAAACCTTGCCCTCACCGGTCACCTTTTTAATGCCCTGGGGACAAAATTTAACTGGGAAGCATGGGGCAAACTCTACCTGAGCGGTTATAAAGTGGGAGATTTTATACTCGAAGGAGTATTGAACAAATCATTTAGTGGCACAAAAGGAACCTCCGAATTGATCCTCTATGGGAAATTGCAAAATTACCGGCCCGGTTATTGGTTTAACCACTTCTATTCGAACCATTTTACCTGGAATAATAACCTTCGTAATGTTACCGAAACAACCATTACCGGTGAATATAACCACCCGGCAATAAAACTGAAAGCAAAAGCTTCCTATACCCTGCTCGATCAGTACGTCTATCTTGACACACTCGCCCTTCCAGCTCAATCTCCGGGAATCCTGTCGGTTTTTGCATTTTCACTTGAAAAAGATGTGATACTGGGTAGATGGTACTTCCTGAATCACCTTATTTTTCAACAATCCGACCATAATGAGATCATCCCCCTGCCAGCACTCCTCTTACAACAAACAACCTACTTCCAGCATAATTTCCACTTCGATTTAACCAATGGAGATCTCCTGACACAATGGGGATTTGACATCTTCTATCATACACCCTATTACGGATATGACTACATGCCAGCAACCGGACAATTCTTCCTCCAAAAAGAGAAAAAAATTGGGAATTATCCCTTCCTGGATGTCTTTATTAATGTGAAATTGAAAAGAACCCGGTTCTTCCTGAAATATGAACACGTTGCCTCAGGACTGCTGGGAGAAAATTATTTTACCGTTTTGCATTATCCCATGAACCAGAGAGTATTTAAATTTGGAATCTCCTGGACATTCTACGATTGACCACTATACTTATCAACATTGAAATCTGTTCATTAACAAAATAATTTTGTAAATTCGTTAATGGATATATCATGCTACATCATCATATAGTTACTTTGAAGAAAGCCGTATCCTGCTTGCCAATGCCCTTGCTGCTCTTGCTCTTCGTTGTAATTGCAGGTTGCTGGTATCAAGAACCACAAGAAAAGAAACCGGTGGTTTATAACATAGATCTTGAAGAGATCAAAGAGCGAGGGAAAATTATCGCTGTTACAGATTACAACTCAACTGAGTACTTCATCTATAGAGGAGAACCAATGGGCTACCAGTATGACCTCCTTAATGCCCTTGCAAACCACCTTGATGTCAAATTGGAAGTAATTGTTGAAAGTGACCTCGAAAATACTTTTGAATACCTCAATTCCGGAAAATGTGACCTGATTGCATTGAACCTGACCGTTACGAGAGAGAGAAGTGAAAAAATAACCTTTACCATACCCCATAGTCAAACACGACAGGTGCTGGTGCAGAGAAAACCGGAAGACTGGAAAAGAATTCCTCCAGGACTGCTTAATAATTATTTAATTTATAATCCCATTGACCTTGCAGGCAAGCAAATATATGTAAGGAAAAATTCAGCCTACGCAGCAAGATTATACAACCTGGCTGATGAAATAGGAGATACAATCCATGTAATCGAAGTTCCTGAAGATTCCGAACAATTGATCCGATTGGTTGTCAATAAAGAAATTGATTATACCGTCTGCGATGAGAACATAGCCCTGGTTAACCAAACCTATTATCCCATCCTTGATGTCGGAACGGCAGTAAGCTTTCCTCAAAATCTGGCCTGGGCAGTTAGAAAAGAGGGTTCAGAAAACCTGCTCCGTTTCATCAATGAATGGCTGGAGAATTATAAAAAAACAACCGAATTCGCCGTGATCTATAACAAATATTTCAAGAACCAGAAATCGAAAGAGTGGGTCGTAAGCGACTATTTTGCAATCGGTAGCGGAAGAATCTCTCCCTATGATGAATACATCAAAAGATATAGCGATAGCCTGGGTTGGGACTGGCTCCTCCTGGCTTCACTCATCTATCAGGAATCGAGGTTTAATCCAAAAGTATACTCCTGGGCCGGTGCTTTCGGATTAATGCAGCTTATGCCTTCTACAGCTACTAGATATAATGTAAATCGTAACTCATCACCTGGAAAAAATATTGAAGCCGGTGTGAAATTTCTCAGATGGCTTGATGGCGTATTCAAAGATAAAGTCCCGGATGATGAAGAACGATTGAAATTTGTTCTGGCAGCCTATAACGTGGGATTGGGACATGTGCTTGATGCCCGAAGCCTGGCAAGGAAATATGGAAAAAACCCTGAAATCTGGGATGACCACGTAGCTTTTTATCTTCTGAACAAATCAGACCCGGAATATTATCGTGATCCGGTGGTGAAATATGGTTATTGCCGTGGAGAAGAACCATTTAATTATGTCATCGAGGTCCTTGAACGATATGACCACTACCGGAATATTATTGGAAATACGGCACTGAAGTGAATAGAATAGACCTGAATGATAGGGAAATCAGGTGTTCAGGCTGGAATATAGTTCTAAGAACTCGCTGATTATCATCGCAGTTGCTCCCCAAATGTGAAGATCCCTTACCCGATAATAGGGTATGGAAATCACCTTTCCGGAAATCTCCATACTCTTTCGCTTTATGATGGCTGGATCAGCCAGCTCATCTATTCCCGCTTCAATGATGAAACATACTTCTTCGGGATCTGGAATGAAAACAGGTTTTGAAAATAGAAAACCAACTACAGGAATTACTTCGATATTACTCACCGGAATAAACAGAGGAGACAACAAGCCACAAATCCGGATGTCGTTACCGGACACTCCAATCTCTTCCTTCGCTTCACGGATAGCTGTATCCTGAATGTGCCTGTCAAAGGATTCCGATTTACCGCCCGGGAAACTGATCTGATTGCTGTGCACTCCAGGATACTCGGGCCGTTGCATCAGGGCGGTATGAATACGATCTGCTATCGGATAAAGGAGAATAAGAACTGCACCTCGGGAAGTCTCTTCATTTGGTGCCGATGGATAAATGCCCCGGATCCGATCTGAAGGTGCCATGCGCTGGTGCGCCCTGAAACCAGGCAAATCCCCCGATAACCTCCGTTCCAACACCTCCGCAAACTGAATCATATCCATAATTAAAAAAAAGTGGTGACAGCTTCCTATTTTTTTATTTTCGGTCTTCCAAATGATTTTATCCTTAATAATCGACCGGTTTTATACTCAAGCTCTTGAATAAAAGTCTCATTTCCAGAAGGTCTACCATTCATTGTGCAGCTTCGGATATTGGAGATTATTCGTTCATCATAATTCCCATTCAAATATTCTTTCCAATCGTCAATCTCTTTAAGATAAGGGGTATAATCAGACAGTATTTCATCCTGGATATTCTGGTTAATATGAGCTTTGGCACTGGACCACCTGTACTCCTCAGCAGACTGTACATATTCAGATTTTACAGGATTGTTTTCAATGTATCTTATTGCTTCAAATAAATGATCCTTATCAAGTGGGCACGAATAATATCTGTCTTGCCATAAATGTCCTAAACGATCAAATTTTTTGTTGAAGTACACAGCATATCTTCTGCTTATCTGATTGAAAATCAACCCTAATGACTCACTTTTTGGTGGTACCATTATGAAGTGAACATGATTCATCATCAAACAATAAGCGAGTACTTTGACCTGTTGTTCTTTCGTATAATCTGTAACAAGGGTTAAATATTTAACTCGATCCCCATCGTCAGAAAAAATGGTTTGCTTATAGTTCCCTCTTTGAGTAATATGATATGGGATTCCAGGGATTACTACTCTTGCGATACGTGGCATAATATTTTTATTTTTAGTTCATCATTTAAATATAAGAAGATATTTTGAAAAAGGGGAAGCTGTCACCATTTTTTTAGAAAAAGGTAAGGGGGGTGGGTTATTTTCGGAATTTTTTGATAAATCCTTCGACTTCGGGGACGCCTCCCTGGTAGACGAGGTAGCCATTATAGGGTTCGCGGCGTGTTATTTCATCGTTGATTGGGGCGAGCATGATTTTTTTGATCTCATTTGGATCTTCTGTTTGTCCGAGGGCCCATCCAAGCTTAATGAATGCTACTTCGGGAAGCATATTACCAGCTGGTATAACGCCTTTAGAAATCATATCTCTTCCGGTATCGTAGACGAACATGTGCACGTATCCCCAGATGGTTTGGAGGGTCATAAACACGGAGACATTTTTTGCTGCAGCTCTTTCAAGTGCCGGATAGAGTTCTTTATTGACGTGTCCAAGGCCAGTACCAACAATAATGATTCCTTTATAACCCGATTCTATCATATTATCCATGATATCGGCCTGCATATGGGGGTAATAGTATAGCATGGTCACTTTCTCACTGAAGTAGGGAAGTATTTTCACCTCTCTGTCTTTACGTCGCTGGTTATATTCTTCTTTGATGTGGGTAATGTTGCCACGACGGACGGTTGCAACGGGTGTATCACCGATGGTACGGAATGTTGAACGGTATGAGCTGTGCATTTTTCTAACCCTTGTCCCCCGGTGAAGGAACCCATACTCATCGGATGTAGGGCCGAACATGCAGACCAGGGTTTCTGCAATATCTCCATGACCTGCGGCATATGCAGCATGGATCAGGTTAAGGGCAGCATCAGAGGATGGGCGGTCTGAAGAGCGTTGTGAACCCACCAGGATAATGGGTATGGGTGAATTTTGTATCATAAATGATAATGCAGCGGCAGTGTGATGCAGTGTATCTGTGCCATGCCCGATAATGATGCCGTCGATACCATTCCGGATCTCTTTCCCTATCCCTTTTGCCAGGGCAATATACTGGTCTGGTCCCATATTTTCACTGAAGACAGCGAACAATTTCTCGGTAGTCAGGTTGCATATATCGGCTAATTCAGGGACCGCTCCATATAATTCTCCCGGTGAGAAAGCGGGGATCACGGCACCTGTCCGGTAATCTAACCGGGAGGCAATGGTACCGCCGGTTCCAAAAAGTTTGACATTGGGCAGATCGGGAGAATAGGGGAACTCTTTTTCGGGGATTTTATAAATGGCTTTCTGGTAACCGGTCTCTTTCATGTCAGTAATCGTAAAAATATCGATTCCCACGTTGTATCCGGTTGGGATTTTCAGCACCAGGTGTTTATCGTCATCGTTTTCCGATCTCGGGAGTATTGTTCCATTAAACATACCGCGTGTGGTATTGATCTCGGCCTGGCTCCAGACGCGCACCGTATATTTTTTAAGAACCTCCAAGGCTCTGCCTTTATATCCCTGAAAAATATCTTCGGCCATAATCCTGGTTTTAGGATTGAATTATTTTTTCAATTTCTTTTTTCATCTCTTTCATCGGCACATTTCCAAGAGCCAGTTTATGAACCTGCCCCATCAACCAATTGACAGCTGCATCCTCCTTTTCTGAATACCGGATTTCCTGAAATTTCCTGTAGAGGATTTTTATGGGTGCTGTTAACTCATCCAGCGACCGGTGTTTAAAATTGATGCTTGTTAATACCGAGCTGAATAACATATCGGGATGTTCGTAAATCACCGGCATCATTCTTCTGGAGATTGCTGGATCGAGTTGGTTATTGTAAATGAATTTAAACAATCCATATATTTTTTTGTAGGAAAAATTCTTGTGCGGTTGCATTTTCCCTTCGATATTTTTGAAGGTATGTCCAAGGAAAGTTCCGAGAAATCTTGGGTTATAACCCAACTCCTGATGTATCTCTTCGATCAGTGGGACCATATTTTTACTTAAAAGGTAGGTATAAGTATCGTCCGGTATATTCCAATTCTTCATCTGGCAAAATCTGTCGAAGATGTCCACTGGAAGGTTTTTCCGCAACTTTTCAATATGATCTTCTTCAAGTGGTATCGGAGGGGAATCGGTATCGGGATACATGCGATTCGGGCCAGGCAACACCCGTTCAAAGATCGTTGTTCCGTCTATCAGGGATTTCCGGGTTTCCCGGGGGACTCCTTCAAAAGCAATCTGGCATCTTTCCTCGATGGTTTCTAGTGCTGTTGGAATATCTTCTTCAGGTCCCCAGATGATCAGTTGAGCGTCATCATCTTCTGAATTAAGGAGGGTTTTAATTTTTTTCAGATCCCTGGAAGAGAGGGTGGGTTCAAGTTCTTCAGAATGAGACATGTTGGGTTTTCCGATACAGGCAATCACTGCCAGCCGATCGGAAATTTCATCTGAAAATGAGCTACCTGTCTGGGTAAAATGTGATAAGATACCTTGAAATTGTGGCAGGTTAACAAGCACAACAGAGAACTCTTTTTTGATGGCATCAAGAATCAGGGGTGATTCAAATTCGGTTTCGGGATTTGAGGATTTCAGGTGGGTGATGCTCCAGGCCCCCGGATTTTTCACCCTGTTTTTCACTATTTTTCTGATATTCAGCAGGGCGTATTGACGAAACGCTTCGTTATGGGATAATTTCGGGATCCATTTATTATGGGATACTCCTTTTATTTCGACCCGATCTCCTCCGCGGCAACTGACATTAACATCTTCCCGGCCGGTTCCTATACCGGTTCTTACTTTACCAGTACTGCGGTTCAGGAAACGGATATATTCAGCAGCTTCCTTCAGTTCGTCCGGTGTAATCATATCGGGATAGGTAACGGTTTCGATCAGGGGCATACCCAACCGATCGGTTTTAAAGGTTCTGACATGCCCGACATCGGATATTTCGCGGCAGGAATCTTCTTCTATGCTCAACTGGAGGAGTCGTACTTTTTTATTTTTCAATTGGATTTCTCCTTCAACACCGAGGATTGCTGTGCGTTGAAATCCGGTAGGAATGCTACCATCCAGGTATTGTTTCCGGGTGATGTGGACTTCGCCTACAATATTCAATTTTGAAAGCAGGGAAAGTTCAAGGGCAATATCAAGGGCTTCTTCATTGATTGTAAAAGGAGGTGTATCGTCTACTTCATATGTACAGGCAGTTCGGTTATGAATCCGATAGACGATCTCCTTTTTGGTCTTGAATTCCATCAGGGCAGTACCATCATATTCGCCCAATTCACTCAAAGTAGGCCTCATGTGCCGGATCAGTTCGGCATTGTAATCTTCATTGTCGTTGTATATTCCCGAGGGACAATGGCAGAACAATTTTTCACTGGTTTTCAGCTGTTGGTGGACTTCCAGTCCCGATTTGAATCCAATTCGTTCGTAATCATCAGCAGTAGCGTTCTCCCGGGACACAAAGCCAATAGCCTTTTTTGTGTTCTGGTAGTTTTTCAGGGGATTGAATCGCTTTGCCATTCCGGGAAAATTTAAGTGCTGCAAGATAATTTTGTTTTGTCAGATTACAAAGTGGATTATTAATCGAAGCGAATGGTTTTTACCGGCGTAATCCTCGAGATCAGGTAGGATGGAAGCAAGAGCATGATTAGTACTAAAACCATGGTCCCGACATTAAGAATCAGGATGTTCAGGAAGCTTAAATTAATTGGCACGCTGGAAAGATAATAGGTAGAAGGATCAAGTTTTAATAGTTCAAATTGATCCTGCAGCAGACAAAGACCGATACCAATGATGTTACCCCAAAATAACCCCCTTGCTATGATAAAGCCGGATTTGTAAAGAAATATCTTTCGTAAACTCCAGTTGCGTGTACCGATGGATTTTAATATTCCGATCATATTCGTACGTTCCAGGATCAGGATCAATAAACCGGAGATCATATTAAATCCGGCTACCAGCAACATAAGTACAAGGATGATCCAGACGTTCAGGTCCTGCAGGTTTAACCAGTCGAATATCTGGGGGTATTTCTGAATGATATTCCGCACCTTCAATCTTGATCCTTCTTCATCCAATTCAAATCCCACGGTTTGTATGACGGCAAGGGTTGCTGGGAAGAGTTCTTGGAAGTCGTGAATTTCAACTTCAAAACCGCTCACCTGGTCTTCCTTCCAGTTATTTAATCGTTGAATATGCTTGATATCTGCAAGGACATAGATCTTATCCAGTTCTTCAAGATTTGTTTCATAAATGCCTGAAATGGTAAATTTTCGGGCACGAGGTGGATCCTGGACAAAGTACATGGAGAAGGAGTCTCCGACATTCAATTTCAGAAGATCGGCCAGGGATTTGGATATCAAAACCTGGTTGGTACTGCCGGTATCGGTGAGGTGGAAAATGGTTCCTTCAACCAGGCTGTTTTGAAAGAATGTCCAATCAAAATCACTTCCAATTCCTTTTAAAACGACACCCTGAATCTCTGTATCTGTTTTGATGATCCCGGCTTTAATGGCAAACACCTGGATGTGCTTGATCCATGGGGATGCAATCAGTTCAGGTATAAATTTCTGATTTTTCTTAACCGGAACGGTTTCATAGGAGATATTGGTATCATAATTCAGGATCTGTACGTGTGATTCAAATCCCACCACCTTATTGCGAACCTCATTTTTAAAACCGGTGGTAATGGCAATGGCAACAATCATCACAGCAAGGCCGAGTGCTATTCCAACTACCGATATCGCTACAATAGGTCTCGAAATCCTGGATGTGCTGTCTTTTTCAAAGACCAGTCTTTTCGCTATAAATAGTTCGTGGTTCAACAGATGGAAGATGATTTCCACACAAAGGTAGGAAAATAAATAGACTCATTTTTTCATTTGTACTCATTCCTCTGTAAGGGATTTCCATTTTTTATTACTTTAGCAGCCGGCTAAATCATATAGTAATTCGATGGCATATCGTAAAATAAGGATCTTCAGCAGCATTGTCCTGCTCCTTTTCCCTCCCCTGACTACACTTGTTCATTCGCAGAATCCCATACGGTGTGGAGCTGAAAGAACAGAACTTTATTTACCCCTGTTAACCGGGAAGAATGTAGGTGTGGTTGCAAACCATACTTCTCTGATTAATAACACCCACCTGGTTGATAGCCTGATCGATCTGGGAATTCATGTTGTCAGGATATTCTCTCCGGAACATGGTTACCGGGGAACAGCCGGCCCGGGTACAGTATTGGAAAATGGGAAGGATCAGAAAACCGGAATAGAGGTCATATCGCTTTATGGAAACCATCGAAGACCAACAAGCGATGATTTGAAAGGGATGGATATGGTTCTTTTTGATATTCAGGATGTAGGTGTCAGGCATTATACCTACATCTCTACGATGACGTATATGATGGAAGCGTGTGCTGCGGATAGTGTTCCATTCCTTATTCTTGACCGACCTAATCCGAATGGATTTTATGTTGATGGCCCTGTAAATGATCCCCAATACAGCTCTTTTATTGGATTACATGAAGTACCGATTGTATATGGTATGACAATGGCTGAATATGCACAGATGGTTAATGGAGAAGGGTGGTTGAACAACGGGCTCACCTGTGATCTGAATTGTATCCCATGTGGAAACTGGGATCATAGTAAATTTTATGAGTTACCGGTAGCTCCATCACCAAACCTGCCCAATATGCTATCCATCTACCTCTATCCCTCACTGGTATTTTTTGAACGAACCGTAATGACAGTCGGTTGGGGAACGGACTTTCCGTTTCAGGTTTATGGTCATCCGGAATATCCGGAGTCGGGTTTCTCCTTTACGCCAGAGGACCGTCCTGAAGCAGGGAGTAACCTGAAATACGCAGGAACAACCTGCAATGGTGTCGATTTAAGGGACATGGAACTCGATTTCTTTCGGAACAACCGGGCTATCGTGTTATACTGGTTGATTGATGCTTACCAGCAATTGGGATCTGCGGGAGATTTCTTTATTGATTACTTTGATGACAGGGCAGGAACAACCCGACTACGAGAGCAAATAACCGAAGGATATGATGCGATTACTATAGTAGCAAGCTGGAAAGATGAACTGAATGAATTTAAAACAATTCGGAAAAAGTACCTCCTGTACCGGGATTTTGAATGATTCTCCACGGCGAAATCTTCTGGCAGAGCATGTATCCACGTATCATGACGACTCCTTGAGTGAACTCTTTGCATTCACCATCATGCAGAATTTCTGATTCATCTCCACAAAATCTTTCGAGTTTTATTCGCTTATAATGAGTTGTTTAACACAAAACAACTAAAAATATAGTGAAAATATTATAAAAATAGTTGTAAAACTAAAAATATAGTTTTATATTTGTTATATGAAAACACTCACAAAGGCAGAAGAACAGATCATGCATATCATCTGGGAGCTGGACAGGGTTCTGGTCAGGGATATTCTGGAGCAATTACCGGAACCCAAGCCAGCTTACAATACTGTTTCAACCGTCGTCAGGGTATTGGAGAAGAAGGGATTTGTGGACCACAAGTCGTATGGGACAACCTATGAATACTATCCACAGGTTTCAAAAGAGGAGTATACGCGGTTTCATTTCCGGGAATTTCTTTCCAAGTATTTTGACAATTCCTTTCCTCAAATGGCTTCTTTTTTTGCAACGGAGAACAATATTGGTATCGAAGATCTGGAGGAGATGCTAAGGGAAATTGAAATGGAGATGGACAAAAAGGAAAGCCGATCATGACCGGATTCTATCCATATTTATTGAAATCAGTATTGACACTTTCGTTATTTTATATACTATACTGGACACTTCTCAGGAAGGAGACATTTTTCAATATCAACCGGGCATACTTCCTGCTTACAATTCTATTAATTGGAGTTTTGCCAATAATAAATCTTAATTTTTTTGGGACATCAAAAACAGGATCCCCTGCACATCTAATTAGTACAGGATATCAGTACGTACAAAATGCA
>Ga0315534_1002390_pt1 | contig 12637 bp, 6 predicted proteins | sample SalMarSW160240MG_FD_203094 | JGI IMG/M metagenome (GOLD analysis project Ga0315534, IMG submission 203094) | Salt marsh sediment microbial communities from the Plum Island Ecosystem LTER, Massachusetts, United States - Salt Marsh Sediment SW1602-40 ... | reverse complement strand
GTGAACAATACTTTGCTCGGCATAAGGAGGAAGCTCATTACCAACGAGAGCTCCATTTGTCGGGATTTCATAACCGTCCAGCCACGCTTCAAATATCCTGTTGCTCTGGGGGTCAGGGGGGTCAATGTCATTGTAAGATTCAAAGTCGTCCACGATAAGGAAGTTGGCGGTCGTAAAGCTCCAGACAGGACCTGTCCACGGACTGTCGGCATTGGCGTTATTAAGCTCATCAATACGCCAATAGTAGGTGGTATTCCACTCAAGCTTCCCGGGTTTATAGCTCTGGGCACCAAGGTCCCCAGTGCCTATATACTCCGGCGAACCGGTATCGGCATTGCGTACGAGCTCTTTATCTGAGCCGAAGTATATCTGATGCGAAGCAGCATAGACTCCCGGCGTCCAGGTGAGAATCGGTGTCTGAGTTATATCCACAGCGCCATTAGAGGGGTCCGGGCCCGCGACGCCGCCCTCAGTAGTAAAGCTCCAGACGTCGCCTTTATGCGTGGCGATAATATCAAACTCATCGACACGCCAGTAGTAGGTCTTAGCCAATTTAAGTGGGCCGGGAGTATAGGTTGCAAATCCCAGAGGGGCACCCCCAGTGGCATTGTTCACCTCGTCAAAATTATCGCCGAAGTACATATAGTGCAGTTTTGAGCCGAAGCCAATCTCCCAGCTAAGCTCGACATTCGGGTCTACAAGCTCGGCAGCATCAGCGGGGCTTGGGCCGTAGGCCTTCTTTGGTGGAATCGTAAAGCTCCAGATGTTACCTTTCCACGGGCTGTCCGGGTGCGTATCATTGACCTCGTCAACCCGCCAGTAGTAGGTTGTCCCTATAGTAAGGCCGTCCGGGTAAGGAAAACCGGGAAAGCCAACAACATAATATGTCGAGGGCTGGTTGCCCCGGAATGCGCTTTCGGCGCCGGCAACCACATCGTCTAAATTATCAGCGAAGTACACATTATGCGAGAGTGCATAAGCTCCCGGGTCCCAGCTCAGGCTTACCCATGTGTCCTCAAGTATGTCAGCATCAGGAGGACTGGGATTAGTGGCGATGAAATTGGTCGGTCCGGTCACAGGCGATATGTACTCGGCAGAGATGACTTCAGGGCCTTCACCAATTCCTGGGCCTCCCCATCCAACAGCGACGCCGTCGCCCCCGGAGCCTTCCTTAAACCACACATTGACATAGTACTTTTGACCGGCTTCGAGCGTAACGGGAGCCGACTTCTGGTCATTGGGAAATTTGTCCCATTCGCGGTCTCCTGTCCACTGGGTGCCGGGCACCTCGCACGTCATAACCATATTGGATGAGTCGAAATTTGTGCTCAGCCAAAATTGGCTGCCGTTGTCGCCGGTAATCCAGAAGGTGTAATCACCGGTGGCCGGCGGGTAGATGTAACCTTGAAGCCTCGCTCCATAGTTGTCTATGTCGCCCTCCCAAAGACTTGCCGGCTTGGTCGTCGGTAACTCCACAGAATCCAGCATTGCGCTGCCGGTAGGGTTGTCCGGATAGTTTGGATTGTTGATGAGGTCGTTCACCGCGTTGCCAGCCCCTATGTCGAACCACCATTCGAGCAGAAACTCACCGGTAGGCTGGCCATTGGTTATGCCGACCAAGCCGAGCACCAAAACAAAAAAAGCCAGATAAATCAATTTTTTATACATAATAATATTCCTTCAAAAGGACAAAATAATATTACAGTGTTTACCGCGGCGACGAATCGCGGCGAGTGGTCATATCAAATACCTGTTGTTTTCAACAAGTATCAAAAAACTTTGTCTTCACCAAATTGTGTATTGTTCACAGAATACAACGAGCAGCCTACACTCCATATCTTCGGCGACGGAGCGCATCTTCAAAATCAATGCGTTTCCACCTTCAGGCGGACTCGCAATCTCAGTCTTGTAAAACCTTGTATCAACCGCGCCCCTATATCCTGCTTCGCAATACGAAGTCCACAGGATGCCTTGCGCCAGATGCCTTACGGCAAAAGCAACGGGAGCCACCTCAATCACACCGCTTATTGTGCCGGAAGATACAGTCGAATATCGTCAAAGTACATTGTGCCTGAACCACCAGCCTGCGGGTTGTTCTTATCACCTAATCCAAGAGCAATCGTATTGACGTTGGCCAGGTTCACGCCCTGTTCGGCAAATGCCTGCAGGTCAATATTCCATTCTGTCCACTCTTCTATCTGGGCTGCATTTGGATTATCGTGAGTGACTACGGCGCTGCCATTGAGGGCAACATACAACGTCTCAGCAGCGTTAGCTGAATCGCCTCTGAACCAAATCGTCAACGTGCTGACACCTTTCTCTGTCCAGTCACGCGGATAAGTCAGCGTGTGAGTTGCCTCAGAATAACCAACACTGTTGTCGTAGTAAAGCGGCATCGACTGGTTGCCTCCGTGAACGATAGTTTGCTCGGCATAAGGAGGAAGGTCATTACCAACGAGAGCTCCGTTTGTCGGGATATCATAACCGTCCGGCCACGCTTCAAATATCCTGTTGCTTTCCGGGTCAGGGGGGTCAATGTCGTTGTAGGACTCAAAATCGTCCACGGCAAGGAAGTTGGCCGTCGTAAAGCTCCATACATTGCCCGTCCACGGACTGTCGGGATTGACGTTATTGGCCTCATCAATACGCCAATAATAGGTGGTATTCCACTCAAGCTTTTCGGGTTCATAGCTTTCAGCACCAAAGTCTCCTGCGCCTTTATACTCCGGCGAACTTGAATCGGCATTTTTCACGGCCTCTTTATCTGCGCCGAAATAGACCTGATGCGAATCAGCATAGACTCCCGGAGTCCAGCTAAGATTCGGTGTCTGCTTAACATCCACAGCGCCATTAGCCGGGTCCGGGCTTCCGACGGCTCCCTCGGTAGTAAAGCTCCAGACGGCGCCTTTATGCGTGTCGATGACATCAAACTCATCGACCCTCCAGTAGTAAGTCTTAGCCATTTTAAGTGTGCCGGGAGGAGTATAGGTTGCAACCCCCTGGGGAAGTCCCCCAGCAGCGTTGTCCACATCGTCAAAATTGTCGCCGAAATATATGGTGTGCAATTTTGCACCGAAACCTGGCGTCCAGCTAAGCTCCACATCCGGGGCTATAGACTGGGCACCATCAGCGGGATCAGGTGCATAGGCAGTCTTGGGCGGAACACTGAAATTCCAGACGACACCTTTATATATTGTACCTTCGGCATTTATCGCATCAACCCGCCAGTAATAGGTCGTACCCGGAACAAGACCATCGGGAAAAGAAAATCCCGGAAAACCGACAACAAGAAACGTCGCGACCTGATTGCCGATGAACGCCTCAGGTGCGCCGTCATTTACAGCGTCATAATTATGGCTTAAATACACATCATGTGAAACAGCAGTGGGCCCGGGGAACCAGCTAATATTGGCCCATGTTTCCGGATGTATTGAATTGTTTGCCGGTTTCGGAGCCCCTGCCCTGTTACCAGCCACAAGCTGGGCCGTACCCCACATACTCGGAGTATTCCAGCCTGCACCCTCTGGTGAGTGCCAGGCAATCTGCGTGTCTCGATCGGTGCCGTCATCATCATCATTAATGTACATGTCGATGCCAATCAAATCACCTGCCCCCGGAGGTTCAGCTATTATGCTCGTCCACGGTATCCTGGATTCGTAAATATAACCGTTGCCGGTCGTGACGATAGCGTATTCAAATCCCACCGCACTCGGCGCTCCATTGTGGATTACACTGGGTGCTTCCAATTCAGCGTTATTCCATCTGCTGGTGTACTGGTGGTCATTTTCGTCCACAGTTGCTCCCTTGCTGTTATCCCCATCGAGGTAGAACTCGACACTGTCATCTTGGTATTGACTGCCGGCGCCCGAGTCGTTATTCAGAGCTTCATCTTTGACTATAACCAGCGCGTATATATATTCCCAGTCCCAGAGGACCCGCCATTTCCCGGAGCAATCCGCCGGCCCACTGGGGTCACTTCCTGAAGTTGTGATGGTAATGTCCTGTTCTGAAGCAACCGACCACACATCGTCAACGACACCGTCGATTATCGGCATAGCCAGGTCCGGGCTGCGAAGTATTATGTCAACTTCTTCCTGAGCCGCGACCGTACCAACCAGACTCAACACCAAAACAAAAGAAAACAAATAAAAGATTTTTCTAAACATAATAATCCTCCTTCACCCCGCCCCGTCTTTGCCGCAAGGCATCCTGCGGACGACGGGCGGGGTTCACAAAAAGTGAAAAATAACCATGCTCTGGCCACGCACCAAAACATTCGTTCCCGCAGAGACGGGATATGAACTGCTGATGGAAGTGTGAAATATCTACACTGCGAAGCACACGGTTTCGACCATAACTGCGTACCTCACATAATAACTCCTCCTTTCTCGAAAAACTACAAAAATTCTATACGTCAGAGTATCATAATTCATAGATACCTATCTGCATTCGCAAAAGCCTCATTAGTTTTATTTATACCAAAGTAGCGGCTTTTACGTCAAGGAAAATCTTACGAATTCTTCCTGCTTTTTTAACAGTCTCAAATAAAATCGTCAATCTCCGCTGGTTAGGCGCCTAAGGCGACTGCGAAATAATTAATTAAAAGGGGCCTATACCAAATCAATCAGTATAGGCCCCCGATTACCTGCACTTGCGTACCAGCAGGTATAAGTGACACAAATCAGCTATATCAACCCCGTTAGATATGAAAGATACGACATTATCTAACGGGGTCAACCACGCCCCCATATCTTGCTTCGCCTGCCCCCGCGTCTTTCGACGCGAGCCGGGGCGGCGGGCAAGAAGCAATGGGAGCCAGCTAAATCACACGGCTTAAGGTGCCGGCTCCGGCGGCGGAGGATACAAACGAATATCATCAAAGTACATTGTCCCTGAACCACCAGCAACCGGATTGTTCCTGTTACCAAGACCAAGAGCAATCGTATTGACATTGGCCAGGTTCACGCCCTGGTCGGCAAATGCCTGCAGGTCGATATTCCATTCTGTCCACTCTTCTACCTGTGCTGCATTAGGATTATCGTGATTGACTACTGCACTGCCATTGAGAACAACATACAACGTCTCGGCAACGTTAGCTGAGTCACCTATGAACCAAATTGTCAACTTGTTGACACCTTTCTCGGTCCAGTCACGCGGGTAAGTCAGCGTCAAGGTCGCCTCAGAATACCCAACACTGTTATCATAGAAATACGGCATCGACTGGATGCCGCTGTGAACAATACTTTGCTCGGCATAAGGAGGAAGGTCATTGCCAACGAGAGCTCCGTTTGTCGGGATACCATAACCATCCAGCCACGCTTCAAATATCCTGTTGCTCCCCGGGTCGGGGGGGTCAATGTCGTTGTAAGACTCGAAGTCGTCCACGATAAGGAAGTCGGCAGTCGTAAAACTCCAGAGGATGCCTGTCCACGGGCTGTCTGGGTTGGTGTTATTGACCTCATCAATCCGCCAGTAGTAGGTGGTATCCCACTCAAGCATTCCGGGGTCATAGCTTTCAGCACCAAGGTCCCTGGTGCCTTTATACTCCGGCGAGCCGGTATCGGCATTTTTCACGGCATCTTTATCAGTGCCGAAATAGACCTGATGCGAAGCAGCAAAGACACTCGGTGACCAGCTAATAATCTGTGTCTGCTTTACATCCACAGCGCCATTAGCCGGCTTCGGGTTTCCGACGGCGCCCTGAGTAGTAAAGCTCCAAACGTCGCCTTTATAGGTGGCGATGGCATCAAACTCATCGATCCGCCAGTAGTAAGTCTTAGCCAGTTTAAGAGGACCGGGGTCATAGGTTGCAGCCCCCTGAGGGAGTCCACCAGCGGCATTGTTGACATCGTCAAAATTATCACCAAAATAAACAGTGTGTAATTTCGCACCGAAACCTCCCGTCCAGCTAATGTTTGCATCCGGGTCTATAGACTCGGCAGCATCAGCCGGGTCGGGTGCATAGGCGGTCTTGGGTGGAATCATAAAGCTCCAGATATCGCCTTTCCACGGACTGTTCGGCTCGGTGTCATTAACCTCGTCAATCCGCCAGTAGTAAGTCGTGCCAGGGACAAGGCCATCCGGATAAGGAAATCCGGGGAATCCGGCAACAAGAAACGTCCCGGCCTGATTGCCCTGGAACGTGCTTTCAGCGCCAGCATCCACATCGTCTAAATTTTCGCCTAAGTAGACATCGTGCGAGACGGCAAAACCACCCGGCTTCCAGGAAATGTTCACCCAAGTATCAGCATGTAAGGCGCCATCAGCCGGCTCGGGAGCCCAGGCATAAGGCCATATTTCACCAGCCATAACGCCCATAATTTCGATTTCCGACAAAACATGGTCGTAAATGCGGATGTCATCCATCAGGCCGTGATAATTCCGACCGGCATTGTTCCAGGAACCGAAGTTCAGGGGACCCAAAAAGTCTCCCCCGCTTCCGCCCGTTCCTTCGGCTTCCAACACGCCATTAAGGTAGAGCTGTGAGGCACCACCCCCCTCATCAGTAACCGTCACTACAGCATGGTACCATTCGTTTTCCTGCAAAACAGTAGTGGAAGTTACATCCGGCCCAGTGTTGAAATCAGCATTGAGCAGGCTGGTGGCATTCCTTAAATGGAGGTGCATGGCACCAGCGGCCCAGGCATCGGTGTGCATTACTGCGTAGAAGTCTTGGACTGTATACGGTATGTCTCGAGGCTTAAGCCACATTGCTAACGACCAGGTTCCCACCACGACCTGGTCATCCATGTCGATGTATGTGGATGAGCCGTCAAAGTCCAGGGCAAGACCTATCTGTCCAGCCACCCAGTTGGCCGTACCACCGATGGTGCCATCGTGTCCGTTGCCGGACAAGTCAATAGCGGTCGTGCCGGAACCCTCATCAAGGGGCCAGTGTGCCACCAGATCCGCTGAGGCACTACCTGCTACACTCAGTAACAAAACAAAAGAAACCAGATAAATCAATTTCTTAGACATAATAGTCCTCCTTCACCCCATCCCGTCTTCGACGGGCGGGGTTCACAAAGAGTTAAAAATGATTATGAATTATGTTTTGGCCACACACCAAAACACACGTTGTCTTTAATTGCCAATTGACGATTTAATACGGAGAAATGAAAATCGCAAATTGCAAATCGAAGATTTGTTCTAATTGAGACTACCTCCTTCCCTTTTTACACAAAATCATAGAAATTTCACCTGCCGAAAGGCTAAAAATCCATAAAAACCTGCCTCTTAGAGCATAGAACTTTACAAATATATTTATAACAAATTAGTTATTGTCCCGTCAAGAAAAAAATATCGAGTTATGAATGCCTTTTTAACATTATCAAATCGGCGTAGCCGGAACCAAACAGGGTTGGTTAAAAGGCTGACGCCTTAACGAAACCTCCTTCTGCTCATAAGCATCCACCTTATTCGCAAGACCGCAATCTCCCTCCCCACCCTCTTTGAGTAAGGCTCCTGCAAAATTGAGGTTAGGCATATATTATTTAAGAAAATCTTTTTTTTAATTTTCTTAAATAATCACTTAATTGCTTATTACACAATAACTTACTGTTTGAAAAGAAAAAATCAAAAAACAATTTTTTCTTTTCAAAGTATGCCTAACCTCAATTTTGCAGAACTCATTCTTCGAGTGAGGGAGATTGCTTGTTCTAAAACTAAAAGGCCTCGCTGCTGCTGCCGGACCGGTCAAAGCTGTCGCCAAATAAAAGACGATTTGGCACCATCTTTGAAACGGCCCTACACATTACTGATACTGTGGCCATTTGGCGCACAATTTCATTTGTAAGAGATTAAATCTAAGTTTTTTCCAAGAACACTAACAATGAGTCAGTTAATATTACTTGTTATCACTTTTTTTCAAAGACCCGCTTAGCTGTTTGTAGATTTCGAGCCTTTTTACGATTTGCTGTGCGAGCATTTGGTATCCGGCGTCGCGAGCAAGCTTTAGGGCCTTTTCTTCGAATAAAACCGCTTCGGGGAACCGGCGAGCTTCGGCGTAGTGAGTTGCCAGGAGATGGTTCAGCAGAGGCGATGTATCAACGTCCGGCTTAAGAGAAAGAGCTTTGGAGTAATGGGTAATGGCCTGGTCGGTCTGTCCCTGTTGAGCCAGTACCAAGGCAAGTTTGTAGTGGGCCTGGGCGTCATCGGGTTTAAGCCGGACAACCTGCGATAAATGCCTGATAGCCGCATCGAATTTTCCCTGTCGAAACATGACCTGGCTGATGTTGTAGTGTGCGTCGGCGTAGTTGGGGTCAAGACGGACGGCCTCCGACAAATGGAACGCAGCCTCCTTGAGCATTCCTCCGGCAAACATGATGGATCCCAGGTAGCCCCGTGCTTTGGCGTGGTCTGGTTTAAGCCTCAGAACCGCTGAGAAATGCCTGATTGCCTCATCAGACTTACCCTGGCGAGCCATCGCCTGGCCGAGGCTGTAGTGTGCATCGATGTCGCTTGGGTTAAGGCGTACCGCTTCTGTGAAATGCCTGATAGCCTCATCAAGCTTTCCCTGACGAGCCAATGCCACGCCGAGAGTGGAGTGCACTGTCGCATTCTTCGGGTTCAGCTCCAGCGCCTTTCTGCATTGCCGCTCTGCGCCGGCAAAATCATCGGCTTTAAGGAATTCGTCTGCAGCTCTCAGATAAGAGATATCATCAATAAATTGTTCGCGGATTCTTTTAATCGCTGTGGGTTTGATATTGACAAACTCCGGTATGTTGGCAGCCCGGTCCGGTGCGGTAAAATGTTCTAATAGGACAGGGGGTGTGCTGCGTCCCTGCTCGTCGATGTGGGTGAGGAAAAGCTGGGTATAAGCCGAATTTGCTTTCGAGGAAAACACCAGCCACTTGCCGTTCGGAGAGAAGCTATGCCAAGAGTTCATCCGGGTTGTGTTGCACCGCAGTCTTCCGGCCTGGCCGCCTTCGGCTGGTATGATATAAAGCTCGCTATCGGGCTGAAGGAGCATGTAACTTTTGGCTTTGCAGAAGACAATCCATTTGCCATCGGGTGAGTATTTCGCGAAGAAGTTGCTCATGCCGTTGTTTGAGGCCCCCTCAATTGGCTCAGGCCTGCCGCCTTTCCCGTCGTTGAATGGAACGCGGTACAGGTCGAACAGAAATTGCTTTCCTTCTTCAAGGAATTCCTTGCATTGCTGCGGGCTTAAAAGCACGGTGCGCGGCCCGCTAACGTTCTTGAGCTTATATGCTTCGGTCCTGGCAAAAACGATATATTTTCCATCGGGGCTCCAGGCCGGATTGCTCTGGACATATTGGGTGTCATTTGCGCCAGGTAGTGACTTGTAAGTACGCATTTGCCTGTTATAAACGACCAGGATGCCCTTGATAGGGAAAAATAGTTGAGAGAAGCTCAAATCCTGTTTCGGCACAAAGACAGACTCATCGTTGACAGTGCTGAGGACAAAATTTCCGTCCGGCGAAATCTGCGAGAGCAGGCCGAAGGTCTGTTGGCCATCCTCCTTTCTGTAGTCACTCCAGGTTATGATGTCACTTGGGGCAAGGAGCATTTGTTCGGCGATTTGTGTAATAACGTACGAACCTTTATTGTTGGCATAATCCACATCCATCGCGAGGATTCCGCCGTCCGCTGAAAACGAATGACAGTTTCCACAGACCGGCAGTTTTTCCAGGACAATAGGGGGCTGTTTCTGCGAAGAGATAGCGCCAAAACGCCACCGGATTTGTGAGGGGTCTTTAACGGCATCAATAAAAGGCAGGTTTACTTCCCGGTAAAACAAGGGCGCTGCAACCGGGTCTTTGGATGTTTTGAACGAGATTTGGCCTGCCGAGAGGATTTTTCCCCGGCCCCAGCGATTGACGCCCAGGATGGTAACGACTGCGTGGTTTTCCAGAGAGCGTTTTTTTATGTCCTCCCATTGTGCCGGCTCAGGTTTCCACTGTGTTTCCTGGACGAGGAAATTCATACGTCTATTATCATCCTGGAACTTGATGGTGATTAGCCAGGTGTCAGATGTGGAGTTAGCATCTTCCCAATGAAATGTAGGGGGGACGATTTCCGGTGGAAAAAGCGTCCCGTTAAGCGGGTAACGAATCGTCAAGCTGTCGTATTGGGCATCGTGCTTATAAAGTGCCAATATGTTCTCTATGCGAGGTTCGGGTAAGTAGAGAGCGATTAGTACGACCACGACAACAGCTACTATGCTGATGCCCATAATAAGATATACGGCTTGTTTGCGCATCTATTTTATCACCATTCACAAATCACTATCCGTCTTTGGTCTCTATTCTCCAATTCATTTTAGACGTAAATTCTTCGTAACGCAAGCGATTGCCAGGGCCCTTCGGGCCTCCTAAGAAAATAAACGGTTTTCGTATTGCGAGCTTTGAGATTGCCACAGTCGGCCCCCTGCTTTCCTGCGAAAGCAAGAAGGGGGCCTCCTTCACAATGACATTGTTTGTCCATTTTCTTATGCATACTTCCTGAGAATCAGGTCAGGTGCTCGCAATGATATTTTGCAAAGGGTTTCAACGGAGTATTAGACGTTCCAAATGTTCAAACGCTGAGCAAGTGGAAGTCTTCCGATAAGATATGGTTGGCGCTTTGGGAGATGCGGTAAAATGGAGACGAAGGGAATCGAACCCTCATTCCCGCGATGCGACCGCGGTGTGCTCCCGTTACACTACGTCCCCGGAATCAATTGATTATTGATTATTTTTTATTGATTCATACTACATCCCAATATAACATCGAAAAACTTTTTTCTGAATTAAAATCCGAAGCACGAAACAAAATCAAGTGAGCTAAAGTGCCTAAAGTGAGCTAAAGTTATCATTTTTTAACTTTAGGCAATCTAAACTTTAGTCACTTTTATCTTGTTTCGAATTTCGATATTCAAATTTCGAATTTAACTTAACTGCCATTTCTCATAGCAGACTATCTTTTCTATCGGCTCTCGGCTGGGCTGCTTCGGGCTGTCAGCCGGATAACCAACCGTCATCAGCTCGATTATTGCTATATCGTCAGGAATGCCCAATATTGTTCTGACTTTTTCCGTATAGAACGAGCCAATCCAGCACGTGGCCAACCCTAACTCCGCTGCCTGCAAGGCGATATGCTCAAGTGCTATGGCTATGTCAATAGGTCCGATGGCCTGGCCGCACCGCATCACATAATCGCTGTTGCTGCATGCGACTATGATAACACCTGCCTTCTCGAAAACCTGCGGCCTGTTAGTGGTCTCGGCAACCTGATGTTTTGTTTCTTTATCGGTAACAACTACAAAACGCCAATCCTGCTCATTCCTGGCAGAAGGCGCCAGCCGAGCCGCCTCGAAAAGAATGTCGAGCTTTTCCTGCTCTATTGGTCTTTCCTGATATGCCCGGCAGGAATATCTTCTACGAATAGTCTCAAGTAATGTCATAAAAACACCTCAAAATTGTATTGCCGTAGCGGCTGGTCATAAAAAATATCTATAGCATAAACAACCATCTGCCGAGAATATAAAATATAAACAATCTTGACGCAAGAGATAAAGATTTGTACTTTTATAAACAAACTTGGGGCGATTAGCTCAGCTGGATAGAGCGCCTGCTTTACACGCAGGAGGTCACAGGTTCAAGCCCTGTATCGCCCACTGACATAAGCGGTTGTCACTCAATCACTTATTGCGACTTCACTTTCACCACTTTGGCAGCGCTCTCGAATTTTGTGGCAGTTTTTGTGGCAGTTTGAGCCTCGTTTGTGGTGGCAACCTTCTCATACAACTCTTCTGGAACCTGTAAATAATGGCGAGATGAAACCTCGATGCCGTGCCCAATCCAGGCAGATACGACGTACTGCGGATATCGTTGAGCCCAGTCAGTTTCCCGGTTTCGTCGCATAACCTTGAAAGCGTCTTTCCATTTCTCAAGTCCGGCTCGCATCCGGATCATCTGGAAGTTCCGCCAAAGACTGTGTTCGGAAATAGGGCAAATCCTCTTTTTACTCTCTTCTGCATTGTCAAAAGCATCAAGAAGTAGTATGTAAAGTTTCGGTTCAATAGGTACCACTCTTTGTCTTCCTGTTTTCTCAGCAATTACCGTTAAACGATGATTCTGCCAATCAATATCATGCCAGGAGAGATTTAATGCTTCGCCTCGACGCAAGCCAGCAAGACGACAAAGAGCAATCAACATCCTCCATCCCCAATTAGAACAGGCATCCAGCAGCTTGTCGAGTTCTTCAAGTGTAACGTATTTCCAATCCTTGTCAGGCTCGCGAGCAGTGCCTTTTAACCGGTCGAATTGATTGTATAGAATCAAGTCTTCTCTGACTGCATGATTAAAGATTGTTTTAGCATTGCGAACATGGATGCATACCGACGCTTCTTTTATTTTCTTCTTATTCTGATTTAAGACCAATTTACCTTTAGCCATCGCCGCACGCCAATCTGCTGCCATTGCTCGTGTGATCCGCTCAATTCGAATGTCTCCACCAAAGAATTCAAGCAAGTATTTCTCCGTTAATTCATAAAGCTTCTTTGTTGCAGGTTTTAGGTCGGTGCGGTTTTCAATATACCTTCTTATAAGCTTTTCCAGACTTGGAGCTCGCCGACCGTCAGCTTTGAAGGGATTAAGATTTAATTCGGCTGCGAGTCTGTCACATTTTAGTTTTG
>Ga0315534_1002389_pt1 | contig 12638 bp, 9 predicted proteins | sample SalMarSW160240MG_FD_203094 | JGI IMG/M metagenome (GOLD analysis project Ga0315534, IMG submission 203094) | Salt marsh sediment microbial communities from the Plum Island Ecosystem LTER, Massachusetts, United States - Salt Marsh Sediment SW1602-40 ... | reverse complement strand
TGCACCTAGGGGCAGCCGGCTACCTGCTGAAGGACGCCAACGTGGCCGAACTCCAGCGGGCCATCACCACTATCGCCAGCGGCGAGACCTATCTCAGCCCGGCGGTTTCGGGGCCCGTGGTCGACTATGTGCGCCAGGCCGGACAGGAGCCGACCTCGCTTGACCTGTTGACGCCACGCCAGCGCGAGGTCTTGCAGTTGATCGCCGAAGAGCATACCACGAAAGAGATTGCCCAGATCCTAGAAATCAGCCACAAGACGGTGGAAACACACCGTATGGACGCGATGGAGCGGTTAGGCATCTACAACGTTCCAGGGCTGGTGCGCTACGCTATTCGCGTGGGACTGGTATCGCCGTACCGCTGACCAGACCGCGTCTTTCTTTCGGTCTCGGCCCTTTGACTGGCTGATGCCCGCCAAGGGGTGATTACGCCTGCGCTGCTATCTCACCCTCTCGTTCTCAGCCCCTTCCCTCCCGGCGGTATCATGGATTTCCTCGCCTGGTCTCGGGTTTTTCCTGATTCCTTTCGCCGTAGGCTCACGGTATACTCGTTGTGACTTGAATTACCATGGGGTCATATCCCGGTCGTCGGGGACCCAATGACCGGGTCGGCCAGCGACGACTGGCGACAGGCGCGATGACAAGGATGGATGGCCATGACCATTCGCGTTCTTCTGGTCGACGATGAGCCTGATTTCCTGCGGTCGATCAGGCGATTTCTGGAAGTGGACCCGTACATCAAAGTGGTTGGATCTGCTCTCTCGGGCCGCGAAGCCCTGGAGGAGATAGACCGCTTACAACCCGACTTGGTTCTTATGGACATTGCCATGCCCGCCATGTCTGGCCTGGAAACGACGCGCCAGATCAAGACACGGCCTGCCTCGCCCCGCGTGGTGCTCATGACACTCTACGACGATGCCGCTTACCGCACCGCAGCCGAGGCCATCCGCGCAGATGGCTTTGTCAGCAAGACGGATGTGGGCGTCGAGTTGTTGCCTTTTGCGCACGCCCTGTTCGCCGAACGGTAGGACCAAGGTCAGGAAAGTGTGAGCCGAAAAGATAACGCCCGGAGCAATTAGACCAGGTTATCGTCGATGCCTATCAGGCCGACACCCAGTACGGTACAGGCCGCGTTAGCGCCGAGGAGTGGACCATCCCGACAGCGCATCCACTTTATCACCTCGAACTAGCCCGCGAAAGCCTGCTCCAACAAGAGGTCGATGCGGCTTTCCGCGAAATCTGCAAGGGCGTGGCCTTGCTGAAACTGCACGCCAGGAGAGCCACGGTCGCTGTCCAGAAAGCGCTGAACACAGCGCCGGCCGACCTGACCAAGTTAGCCGACCGGCTCGCCCAGGGAGGGGCCGTAGCTGAACAGGAATTCGGGCGGGCGGTCTCTCAAGCCCAATACGCTTTGACCCAGCAGTGCTCTCGCGGTCTGCTCAGGGCAGATCTCCGGCCCGCAGGTGATGCCCTCTGTCGCCCGGTTTCGTTCCTACAACTGGAGGCCGCCCGGGCCCACTATGTCCTGTCCGGACACTGTCTTGCAGGCCAGAAAAGCCTTGGAGAACGGCAACCACGTCGAGTCAGGCTGCGAAATGGGCTCGGCCGTCTACCGGCTGGAGATGGGATGGATCTGGGCAGATCAGGTGCCCGATAGTGCGCCGGAACACGCCGCCATCCAGGCCCACACGATGGCTGCCGATCTGCCGGGCGGCATCGACGTGTCGGATGACGAGGTCGAGTCGATAATCGACGCCATAGACCAGTTCATCATCCAACTCGGAGACCACATCAAGTGAAAGCAGAGCGGCAGATCATAAAACAGGTGGCAGCAACCCCTGGCGGCGAACGCACGAGCGTTCGTCGTGAGGGAGAATCCACCGCCCGCGCAAACGAGGTGTCCTACCGTCAAATCAACACTTTGCGGACAAGACCGAAGTTACGCAAGATTCAGCAGGATTTGAGAGAAAGCACCACGGTTACCATCTGTTCCCAAGCCACCGGGATCGAGGCAGCTTCCCTGGTGCCCTACAAGTAACTCTATCCTCTACCTGTAGGAGAAAAAGGTCTGAAAAAACTGCGATCGGTGTGTACGGGGTGGCTCCCCATCTAGTCGTGGAAGAGACGCAAATGCCTTTCCGGGCGGTCGAATATAGCACTTGAGATAACACTACGCAACACATATGGCGCTCAGAGTTGACCAAATGGAGCAATCACGGCCAAGTGTGGAGCTACCGGTTGAAGACAAGAAGTGAAAAGAGAGAACTGAAGGAGGGAATCATGTTCAGCACGACCTATGTTAAGTCACGCCAGGTCTGGAAGGTCAAGTTCGAGCTTCCCGTCGAAGAGTGCCCGCAAGGGCTAGAGGTGCAAACGGTCCACGTGGTCGGAGATTTCAACGACTGGTCGCACGAAGCTACGCCAATGGCTTTGCGCAAGGGCGTCTATCACGCCACGTTGGAACTGCTACCGGAGTGCGAATACGAGTTCCGCTACCTGATCAACGGCGAGATCTGGTGCAACGACTGGCAGGCAGACGCTTATGTGCCCAACATCTATGGTCAAGACAACGGCATCGTCATTCTGCCGGAATCGTGACGATCGCAGGGGGCGACACAGGTGCAACGCACTTTTGACTAGAACAGTGCGTTGCACCTCATGGAACTGGCAATAAGGAGAGAACCTTTGGACATCCCTGTAGGTGTAGAGGTGACCTGCAACACGCAGGTCTGTGGGCATTCGACGTATCTGGTGATCAACCCTATCGATGAACAGGTGACCCACCTAGTGGTTGCAGAGAATGCCTTCCCGCACGTCGAGCGGCTGGTGCCAATAGGCTATGTTATCGAGTCAACCCCCACCTCAATCCGTCTACGCTGCACGCCGCCTGAGTTTGCCGAAATGGACAACTTTTTGGAGGCAGACTATATCCAGGACGACAAAGTGGAAGCTGGGTTGCCCTATGAAGGACCCTACGTGATATGGCCCTATAGCGCGTACGACGCGGTGCCGATGCCGCTCGTGCATGAGCATATCCCAGCAGGTGAGGTGGTCATTCGTCGTGGCTCGCAGGTAAGAGCCACCGATGGCGACGTCGGCAAGGTGGATGAATTCCTGGTCAACCCCACAAACAACTGCATCTCGCACCTGGTGATGCGCAAGGGCCACCTTTGGGGCGCAAGGGACGTGACCATTCCCGTTTCCGAGATCGAGGAAATCGACGGGGTCGTTCACCTGAAGCTGGATAAGGAAGCCATTGCTAGGCTGCCCGCCATCTCTGTGCGTCGGAAGTGGAAATAGGTAGGAAAATACCCACTGCTCGGCACAAGTAGTTCCACTTGTGTGACAAAAACCGTGATCCATCATATTCACTCATCTTTCGCTTATTTCTGCGGGAGTTGCCGAGATTGCCGACCATAAGTGATCGCAAAGCATCGTTGATTTCACTTGTATCTGTCGTGCGGGCTACGCGTCCTCCTATCACTGTCAGAAGTGCCCGATGCGTCTTCCATGATTTACCGTCATTATGAGCAGAAGTTACCATATATCGTCCAGATAGTGATCATACACCATTTCTCAGAAGAGCCACTTATGACCGAATCTCAAGTAATGAGTCCTGTTTGAACCTGGGCTAAGCTCTGGTATTCTTGGTGTGTCGCTCGGCAAGGCCGGGAGTGTAGGGCATCAACAGCACCCAAGAATGCATACACTCTGGAAGCAACGGCAAAGACTCGTACCTGCGCGTCAAGATGCCCACACAGCGCCCGAAAGGACTCGGACGGGATCCTATCTGAAGGAGAGATGCGGTGGTGACGCACATCCTGTTAGTAGACGATGACGCGCTCTTGCGTCGCAGCCTGTCCTTCAACCTGGAACACGCTGGTTACCGTGCCAGCGCGGCAGCCAGCGCGGAGGATGCACTCATGTTAGCAGTGAGGGATCCTCCGCAGCTGATCCTGCTCGACATTGGGTTGCCCGGCATGGATGGTCTGGATGCGCTCCGCCATTTCCGCGATCGCGTGAGCGCGCCGATCATCTTTTTGACCGGACGGCGGCGAGAGTTGGACGAGGTGCTTGGCCTGGAGTTGGGCGCGGACGACTATGTGACGAAGCCGTTTGATCTCGACGTACTGCTCGCCCGGATCAAGGCCGTGCTCCGCCGGTCAGAGATACCCCCACACGCACCGGGCACATTTCCGGCGCCCTTGGTCGTGGGCGACCTGGTACTGGATCCTGCGGCGCACACGGTCACACTCGCCGGACGCCCGATCGAGCTGCCGCCCCGCGAGTTCGACCTGCTCCACGCCCTGGCCCTCACCCCGGGCCAGGTGATCTCGGTCGACGCGCTGCTGGATCGCATCTGGGGGGCCGGATACGAAGGAGAACCGCAGGTTGTATACGTGCACGTCCGCTGGCTTCGCGAAAAGCTGGAAAAGGATCCCCATAACCCGCGCCGCATCGTCACCATCCGTGGCGTGGGATACAAGCTGGAACCGGTGAACGGGAATCCGAAGGAAGCCTGATGCTCAAGGCATTACGCACGCGCCTGATCTTGAGCCACATGCTTCCACTGCTGGTGATGGTACCTCTCATGGGCCTGGCCCTGATGTACATTCTGGAGCGGCAGGTCCTGCTTGGCAGCCTGTCCAGCGGACTGCAGGGACAGGCGCTGCTTGCCGAGATTGCCGCACGCGGTGGGAAGAACACAGCCCTACGTTGATCGATCCAGACCAAAGCGAGCGCTATCCTGGAGGCCGAGTCTGGGTCGTACCTAGGTTCCTCTTTGGTTATGCCTAGGGACAGGTCAAAGCCTCGCGTGCTGCGATAGAGCCGCAGTTGGAGAACCAGCCGCACTGTGTCGTGGAGGAGAGACAATGGACTCAGGATCAGGTAGACAACAGACAGCACCTCGTATCCCTCGATGGATAACGCTGCTCGCGCTGACCGCGATCATTGCCTGGACCGTGTGGTTGCTCCGTCCTACCTCACAGCCGCAGGTCAGCATCCCCTATAGCACGTTCATCGACCAGGTGCGTGCCGGCAACGTCAAGAGCGTCCAGATCAGCGGGAACTCGATCACGGGGGTATTCAACACCCCGATCGTGTGGCCGACGTCCACACCCGGCACGACGCAGAGCGGAACACCAACCGCAGCCGCGCCCGCGGCGACGCCGGAGACCTACGCCGACTTTCGCACCAACTTTCCGGCAGACGTGGGTGACACCAGGTTGCTGCCCCTGCTCGAACAGCAGAACGTGGTAGTCGACGTGTCCGCGCCACCTACGCCGTGGCTCACGATCCTCTTGTCGTACGGATTGCCGATCCTGGCGGTGGTTGGGGTCGTGGTATGGATGGGGCGGCGTGCGAGGCGGGGCGATTCCGGCGTATTCAACTTTGGGCGTACCCAAGCCCGCCGTTACGAGGAGAATCGGACCCGCGTGACCTTTAACGACGTGGCCGGTGCCGACGAGGCCAAGGCCGACCTGGAAGAGATCGTCGACTTTTTGCGGGACCCGGCCAAGTACCACGGGATCGGGGCACAGATCCCGCGCGGCGTGCTGCTGGTTGGCCCTCCCGGCACGGGCAAGACGCTGATGGCACGCGCCATCGCCGGCGAGGCGAGGGTGCCCTTTTTCAGCCTCAGCGCCTCCGAGTTTGTCGAGATGTTCGTCGGCGTCGGCGCCAGCCGGGTGCGCGACCTGTTCGAGAAAGCCAAAGGGAGCGCACCGGCGATCGTGTTCATCGACGAGCTGGACGCAGTGGGACGGCGGCGCGGCGCCGGCCTGGGGTCGACGAACGACGAGCGCGAGCAGACGTTGAACCAGCTGCTAGTCGAGATGGACGGGTTCGACGAGCGGCAGGAAGTGATCGTCATCGCAGCCACGAATCGGCCCGATGTGCTGGACCCGGCGCTGCTTCGCCCCGGGCGCTTTGACCGCCAGGTGACGATCAGCCTGCCCGACCTCAAGGGCCGGGAGGGGATCCTGCAGATCCACACGCGGCACCTGCAGTTGGATCCCGACGTGGATCTTGGCGTGCTGGCGAGGACGACGACGGGCTTTAGCGGTGCCGACCTGGCCAACCTCTGTAACGAGGCAGCCCTGTTTGCGGCAAGGCGCAATCAACGCGTTGTGGCGATGGCCGACTTTGAGGAGGCGGTGGACAAGGTCGTCCTCGGCGGCGTGCGCTCGCTCTTGCTGGACGAAGAGGACCGGCGCATCGTGGCCTACCACGAGGCGGGACACGCCCTGGTAGCCTGGCGGCAGCCAGAGGCGGATCCGGTGCGCAAGGTGACGATCATCCCGCGCGGCCAGGCTCTGGGCGTGACGGAGCAGCTGCCGGACGAGGAGCACTATAATCAGAGCCGCGGTTACCTGCTGGCACGGCTGGCAGTGATGCTGGGCGGGCGTACGTCCGAAGAGCTGGTGATGGACGATATCACGACCGGAGCGGAGAGCGACCTGGTGCAGGCGACACGCCTGGCAAGGCGGATGGTGACCCGCTGGGCGATGGGCGGGCTGGGGATGATGGCGTTCGAGTCGGACGAGCAGCAGCCGTTTCTCGGCTACGAGCTGTCGCAGGGACACGACTATAGTGAAGAGACGGCGACGCGCATCGACGAGCAGGTCGAGCAGCTGCTCAACGAGCGTCATGAGGTCGCGCGCCAGATTCTATCCGAGCAGCGCGAGGCACTAGACGCGCTGGTCGAGCGCTTGCTCAGCGAGGAGACGGTCGTCCAAGAAGAGCTGGAGAAGATCCTCGGACCGCGTCCGGAAGGGGCAGAGGTCAGCGACGTCGAAGAGGGCGCACCGCCGACGCCGGCATAGCGGCGTTGGTGCTGGCGATCAATCTCGGCTGCACAGCCCTTGGCCCACGTCTGCCCACGACGAGCCCGACACAGAGATCAGGATGGAGCCGCCGATCGCGGTGCATCGACGACTCGAAATACGCGATCGTGGATCCCGTGGCCGGAGAGATGACACACACGCCGTCATCAGAGCACGGTGATTCCCGCATCTAGAACACCTGGCGAAGCCCGAAGTGAATGACGCACGCTTCAAAGCCAGTCCGCTAGTGGCAAACTGCACCGGTCTAGACGCAGCGTACCTTGGGCTCTACAGACCTTGCTACGCATCAGAAGTGATCACACAGGACCTGCCTCGGCGCGTTCAGTGCCCACGGAACTGATCGTGGGAGTCACGCCCAGCGTGATCGGGCTGGGCTGTAGCAAGTAGGAGCTGCGCACGCTCGATATCTGCGCAGAGACGCACTGTGCGGAAGGCTACCTCATCTATCCTTCCTACGAACCTCCATAGTATTGGGTATAGCCCTATGGGGCTCCTGACGTGGATCTGGTCCCCGTCGAATACGAGCGTGTACCTCTGGGAGAGCTTGCTGTGGAGCGTAAGGCGCAGATACAGGCCAGGACGAACCGATCACGGTGGTGGACGAATCCGCGATAGATCCGGCCAACGGCCACAGCAGCTACCTCATCTTGCACGAGGGCCACCCGTGGGGCGAGAGGGACGTCACTGTACCCGTATCAGAGATCGACGAGACCGATACCGTCCGGCTCGAGTGAGTAAGGACGAAGTGCAGACGCTGCCCGTGATCCGCGTACGTCACCGCAAGCACACATAGCACGGCCTGACGCAAGGAAGAGGATGGTGGCTTAAGGAAGGCTTAGGGTGCCCTTTTGCTTCCCTTAAGGACGCTCCAAGCTCGGCGTGGTATCATCTAGACGGTTCAGACTCGGGACAAGGCTGTGTTGTGCAATAGGCAAGGAGGTATAGATGCGCAGCGGGTTCCGTTTGGCGCGTGTGTTCGGCATCCAGATCCGGATCGACTGGAGCTGGCTGTTGATCCTGTTCCTTATCACCTGGAGCTTGGGCTCGTCCTTTGGCCAGATGCATCCGAACTGGACACTGGCCTTGACCTGGGGAACGGCGTTCTTTGCTGCCCTCCTTCTGTTCGTGTCGGTCCTTCTGCACGAACTCGCGCACTCACTGGTTGCGAAGGCGAGAGGCATTCCCGTCAAGAGCATCACGCTCCTTCTCTTTGGCGGCGTGTCGAGCATCCAGCACGATCCTGACTCGCCGGGCGTCGAGCTTGGGATGGCCATCGTTGGTCCCCTGACGAGCTTGGCGATCGGCATCATCTTGCTGCTGGTTGCCACGCCACACGTGCACGTCATCACGGCCGCCACCAGTGCAATGCAAGGGCTGGCGCAACTCGGCCCGCTGCCCACCATCTTGCTGTGGCTTGGATCGGTCAACGTCTTGCTCGGCATCTTTAACATGATTCCGGGGTTCCCCCTGGATGGTGGGCGTGTCCTGCGTTCCATCTTGTGGGGGATCAGCGGCAACCTTCGCCGCGCCACGCGCTGGGCGGCGTGGGTCGGACAAGGCATCGCGTGGCTGATGATCGTGAGCGGGATCGCCATGGTCTTTGGCGTGCAGATCCCCTACTTTGGGACCGGACTCTTCAACGGGCTCTGGTTGGCCTTCATTGGCTGGTTCCTCAACAGCGCGTCGTCCCAGAGCTACCAGCAGCTGGTCGTGCACGACATCCTGGAGGGTACGTCCGTGGGGCGCATGATGCGCACCGATCCACCCACCGTCCCGCCGGATAGCTCGCTGAGTGCCCTGGTGCACGATCACGTCATGGGCACAGACGAGGCAGGCTTTCCGGTCGTCGACGGGGATCGACTGGTCGGCATCGTCACCCTAGACGACGTGCGGGCCATCCCGCGCGACCGGTGGGAGACGACGACCGTGCGCGACGTGATGACTCCGTCCGATACGCTGATCGCGGTGAGCCCCAACGACGACGGCGCGACAGCCCTCGACCGGTTGGCGCAGAACGACGTACGGCAGCTGCCCGTCGTCAATGGGGATTCCCTCGCCGGGATGCTGCGGCGACGAGACGTCATTCAGTGGTTGCAGACACACGCCGAGCGGTTCAGGGACTGAACGGCGGCGGACTCACGTGATCGGAGCGAGTCGAGAAGAGGATGGCAAGACAATCGCCCTGCGAGTAGGTCGGCTGCACCTACGCCCACTGCCGTCGCTCGAGTCCGAGGCTGCACCCGAAGCGTACCAGCGAGCAGTGGAGACGATCTGCGATTCGACCAACTGCTGCCTCGAGAGAAGCAGAGGGAGAGAGATAGCCGACGCCGGGTTTCAGACCAACGAGAGAGTCCGAGGCGAGAGCCGCGTCAACTCAGCCTCCAAGGCGGTGGAGAGGAGGATCAGTGCCAAAGCAAGAGCGAACACACAGCATCCTACAAGGGATGTTGGACACGCTTGAGACGAGGGCCGCTTACTTGGATGCCGACGCCCACTTTCAGGGCGTGAACGCGGCCTTTGCTGCGAGCGTCGGGCACAGCAGGGAGGAGCTGATCGGCAGCGACTATGCCGCGCTCTTTCCCGCTGTGGAAGCACGCTCTCTCGTCGATCGGGCTCTCGCTACTCAGAAGGTCGCGTTCCTCAAGGCTGTCCCTTGGTCCCCGCCGGCTCACCCGGAAGCGGAGCTGACCTATTGGGACTGGAAAGCAGTGCCGGTAATGGGCGAGGGGAACGTCGTCGCCGGCATATCGCTTTCCATGACCGATGTGACCGAGCGCGAAGAGACGCGCCGCCAGCATCTGGCCTTTCTGGCGGAGATGGCTGCCATACAAGAGATGGCGAGGCAGCTGTTGACCGAACGGACAGTGGATGGCCTGCTGCAGCGCGTGGCGGACGCAGCCCGACACCTCACCGGGGGACAGCTCGCCGCTGTGGGGCGCGTCGTATGCTGCGGGACCTTTCAGGAGGTGGTTGTCTCTCGAGAGGTCGCCGTGCCCGACGAAGCTGCCCTCAGCGAGCACCTGCTGATTGGACACGCGCTGGACACGGCGTCGATCGAAGACCAGCCGTCGATCCGCCTGACAGAGGACGAGCTGCGGCATCACCCGGGGTGGCACCCCCTGGCAGCGGATACTCCTCTGCCGCGTGGTCTGCTCGCCGCCCAGTTGACCGGGCTGGACGGTCGGCCCAACGGCCTGATCACGATCCTGGACAAGAGGGAGGACGGATTCGACAGCGAGGATGAAGCGCTGTTGGCCGAGCTGGCCTCTATCGCCTCGCTAGGGGTACAGCATCTCGAAGCTCGTGCGGAGGCCGAGCGCCGTGCCGACGAGCGGGACGCCGTCCTCGAGGCAATGGCCGATCCGGTCCTGGTCTACGATGCCAGCGGCGTAGCGATCCGTGCCAATGCGGCGGCCATCGCCGCTGCGGGCGACGCGGGCCTGCTGGGCGCCGACCGAGCCCAACTGCTGAACGCCTTTACCGTGACCCATCCAGACGGGCGCCCGTTCGCCGTTTCGGATCTGCCCTCCAACCGCGCGTTGCGCGGCGAGACGGTGAGGAACGAACCCTTGGTCTTCCATCCGCCGTCGGGCGAGCAACGCACGATCGTCGCCACGGTCAGTCCCCTGCGCCACGACGGCATCCAGGATGGCGCGGTGCTCGTGTGGCACGACCTGACCGAGCTGCAGCAGGCGCACGAGGTGCGCGATCGTTTGCTCGACATCCTGGAGCGGACACCCGATATGATCGCAACGGGGACGCCGGATGGACGGCTGCTCTATGCGAATCGCGCGGCGCGCCGGATCATTGGGGGATCGGAGGATGCAGACATCACAGGGCAACCCGTCATGCGCGCGCATCCGGACTGGGCGATCAAAGCGATCGTGGAAGAGGCGCTGCCCACTGCGCTGCGGGAGGGAGTGTGGCGAGGGCAGACGGCCATCCTCAGCCATGATGGGCGCGAGATCCCCGTATCGCAGGTCGTCCTGGCCCATCGCAGGCCGGGGGACGAGGTCGAGTACCTTTCGACCATCATACGGGACATCAGCGAGCAGCAGCAACTGCTGGAAGAGAACCGCAAGCAGCGCTGGTTCCTGGAGCGGCTGATGGAGTCCCTGCCGGTCGGGATCGCCGTGGTAAGTGGACCTGAACACCGCTACGCGTATGCGAACCCCTGTTACCGTGCCATGGTGCACCACACGGAGCGACCTCTGGTCGGGCAGAGCCTTCGTGCCATCGTTTCCCCCCAGGCCGTAGAGCAGGTGGTTGGCACACTGGAGGAGATCTACCGGACCAAGGCGGCACAAAGCAGACGTGACGTTGAGCTGCCAGGGCCGACCGGCGACGCGCCCCACTACTGGGACATCGACCACGTGCCGCTGTTGACTGACGACGGCGGGATCGACGGCATCTTGATCCTCGCCTACGAGGTCACCGACGAGGTGCGCGCGCAAAAGCGGCTGGACGACGAGCGCGCTCATCTGCGGGCGATCATCGACGACGTGCCCGATGGGATCGTCGTTCTCGACAAGGAGGCCCGTGTCGTGCTGGTCAACCGCGCTGGCGAGCACATCTATGGGCATCCGCTGCTCCTCGGGGAACGCTACGATCGCCAGCCTGAGATGCCCCTTTATGCACCTGATGGCACGCGGTACGATCCTCGGGATCTGCCGATGGTTTGCTCGGCGCTCGACGGAGAGAGCTACCACGGTCTGGAGATGGTCGTCGTGGATGCCGACGGCCAGCGGCGCCATCTGCTGGTCCACTCGTCGCCGATCCGGAACAGTGCTGGCACGCTCGATGGCGCGGTGGTGGCCTACCAGGACATCACGGCACGGATAGAGCTGGAGCGCGCGCTCGAGCGGCACGCGACCGAGCTGGACCGCAAGGTAGCAGAGCGGACGGCCGCACTGCATGCCAGCCAGGCACGTCTGCAGGCGATCTTTGATGGGGCGGCCGTGGGCGTTGGGCTGTGCGATGCAGAGGGGCAGATAGTCGAGTGCAACCCCGCGCTCGAGGCGATCACCGGTTACGATGCTGACGAACTGTTCTCCATGCGGTTTGCCGATTTCACGCATCCCGACGACGTGGAGGCAGACACGGCGCTGCTTCGTGAGCTCATGGCAGGCGAGCGGAAGTCCTATCAGCTCGAGGAGCGCTACGTCCGCAAGGGCGGGGACCCGGTATGGGTCAACTTGACATGCTCGCTGATCCACGATGGTGCGGACGAACCGCCGCTCACGATCGGCATTGTAGAGGACGTCACCGCGCGCAAAGAGGCCTACCAGGCTTTGCTCCAGGCGGAAAAACTCACCGCCGCAGGGAGATTGGCAGCTTCGCTGGCGCACGAGATCAACAACCCTCTACAGGCGGTGGTCGGTTGTCTGGGCCTGGCCGAGCGCAAGTTGGCCAAGGGCGAAGATGTGACGGAGTACATCCAAGTCGCGCGGCAGGAGCTTATGCGCGCGTCGCGCATCGTCGCGCAGATGCGTGACCTGCATCGGCACTCTCGGATGGCGAGCCGAGAGCGCACAGAGATCAACGTCCTGGTAGAGCAAGTGCTACTGGTCACCGCCAAGCAGTGCGAGAACCAGGGAGTTGGGGTCATCCTGCATAAGCTGGATGGAGACCCTGTCGTCTCTGCCGTGCCCGATCAGGTGCGGCAGGTCTTTTTGAACCTGGTGTTGAACGCGATCGATGCCATGCCAGAGGGGGGACTACTCGACGTGACCGTTAGCCCGACAGTCGACCCACCGGGTGTGAGCGTGCAGTTCCGCGACACCGGCACAG
>Ga0315534_1002388_pt1 | contig 12638 bp, 12 predicted proteins | sample SalMarSW160240MG_FD_203094 | JGI IMG/M metagenome (GOLD analysis project Ga0315534, IMG submission 203094) | Salt marsh sediment microbial communities from the Plum Island Ecosystem LTER, Massachusetts, United States - Salt Marsh Sediment SW1602-40 ... | reverse complement strand
TCTTTATTTTCAGTACAATTTTCAATCGGATAGATGCTCTCTAACCGTTTATCTGAAACGTCAAAACACAAAGCTCCATCCTTTGTCATTACTTTAGCGTAAAATAGTCTCTTTTTAGCAAACTCATGAGTCAAAAATGACTTTGTTAACCCATTTGTTGTTTTTTCAATAGAGGAGAGATACTTTTTTAAGGGCATCTCTAATACCTTGGCAAGGATTATTTTACCTATCTTTTGCTTCCTCATTATTGCTTTTTGAGATTCTTATTTCCGAATAATCCTTGTTGACTATCCTGTTTTTTACCTGTTCGATAAGTATTTCCGTGAGTTCTTCCCCTGTATAGTGTAGCTTAGCTGAATATTTCTTAACAATACCCTGAAAGGCTTTATTTGTTCTAAATAACTCTAATCTTTCTGTAAAAGCTAACAAACCTTCTGGCACAAACTTGAAGATATTTTCAATAACCTTTCTAAAGTGTTTTTCAGCTTTCAGCCGCGCCGCCTCTGCCTGCTTGCGCTCTGTGATGTCTTTTGAATCTACAGTCACGGTAATTATTTCTCCGTCTGCTCCCTTAACAGGACTTAAAGTTCGGATGTAATATCCGCCGTCCCTCTCGCTTTTATACTCATACGATAGTGATCTGGCAGTCTCGAACACCTCATTTACCCTCTTGGCAAACTCATTGGTTTCCTTTTTAGAATGGAACTCGCCATATGATCTTCCTGTGACTTCATCCAATGTTAAACTAAACCTTAATAGGTGCTTTATATTCATGAACAGGTACCTGCACTCCCTATCTACCAGGTATATGGAATCTTCTGTAGACTCCACCAGGGAGCGGTACCTCTCCTCACTCTCCCGCAACGTTTCTTCTGCTTGTTTGCGCTCGGTGATGTCCCTGCCAATCCCCCGAAACCCTGTGGGCTGACCTCCTGCATCTTTGATGAGGGATACTGAAGTCTCCACAAATCGCCTGGTGCCATCTTTTCTCATAATCTCCCAATCAGAGGCCTTTACAGGTTTTCCTGTGGTGTATACCTTGTTGAATGTCTGATACACCTTTTCAGCATTCTCCTGATCCATGAACTGTCGGTTATTTATACCGACCAGCTCATCTCTGGTATAGCCAAGGATGCCGCATGTTGAATCATTGAAAAATGTCAGGTTCCCGGCAAGGTCGACTTCGTAGTAGCTTTCTTCGATGCTTTTAAGGATGGTTCGGTATCTCTTTTCGCTTTCCCGCAGTGCCTCCTCTGCATCTTTCAGGCGTAGGAGAACAACGTGGTGGTTGACGACAACGGCGTCCACCTCTTCCCTGCGCAAGGCTGCAATGATCTCCTCGGCCTCGGCCAGTTTGGCCTTGAGTTCTTGGTAGGTTGGCTTTTTGCTCCTCATGATTTACCTCCAGTTAGTCCCAACGCACTAAGGACCTTTTCGGTATCGCTCAGGTTGCCAAAGATCGTGACGGGCGGCGAGGCGCTGACTACCACCAGTGCCGGCGTCAACAAGATATTGCTTTTAAGTGCAGCCTCAAAATCATTCAATACATCCACGACTTCGATCTTGTAGTCTCCTTTGAGGTGCTCCTCGCAGATCTTCACGAGATTCTCTCGTGCCTGTTTGGAATTGGACTCGTCACCGACCACAAAGAGCCGTAGCATGTACGTTTTACCCTGAGTTCCAGAGCCCTCTTTCTTTGTTCTTTGAGCAGGCTGTCTCATTTTGGACCCCCTTTCCCTCCTGCGCCTTTCCGCTTCGTCCCGAGCCGAGAACTATCCAAACCCTCACCCCGCATCTTCCCCCGAGCCTCTCTGCCGCGCCAGTACACGCCCTTTTCCATCTGAAGGGATTCCAGCGCTGCTTCAGCGCCCTCGAGTTCAGCCCGTAGATGTGCAGTCTGCGCCTCGAGTTCTGCTCGCTTTTCAATGACTTCGTGCTCCTTGCGCTTGATTTCATGTTCTCTGACTCGTTGCTCCACTGCTTCCCTTTCCTCCTGCTCGTAGCGGGCTGTGCCGGTCACCATACCGCCCTCACCAACGTAAACATCAACGACGTCAATGCCCTGGTCGGTGATTAGAAACTCGCGGTACTGGTTGGAGTGTTTGGAGCCGCGGGATTTCATGACCAGCAGGGTGCGGTTAATCTCGCCGCCGATTTCGTTGTAGCGCAGCAAGATGACCGCGTCTACCAGGGAGGAGATGCCGATGCCGCTAATCTCCTGCTCTTCTTTCAGCCCTGTGGCCTGGTTGGTGAGCACGATAGTCACTCCCTGCTCCTTGCAGGCATTGATGAGGCGCATCAGATAGTCAAAGGCGGCAGCCTCTGAACCCATGCGATTGCAGGCTGAGATGGCGTCAAGGATCACGTGGTCTGGGCGAAAAGCCTCCATGGCTCTGAAGGCGCGGATGAGGTGTTCTTCGGCGCCCATTGATTCTGGTATGGCCGTGAGAAACTGGAGGGAGCCGGCCTTCAGTGGCTGGCGCAGGTCAATGCCCGGGCTGAGCATGCAGGATACCATTGAATCCTGGGACTCCTCAAAGCTGATGTAGAGCACCTTTTGGCCTCGCTCGCAGGAAACCCGTGCAAAGGTGCTTGCCAGCGTGGTCTTGCCAGTGCCGGATGTTCCTGTGATCAGGATGCAGGAGCCGCGGTAGTAGCCGCCCCCCAGAATGGAGTCGATCCGGGGATGGCCAGTGGATACCTTCCTCCCCAGTCCCTTGTGCCGAAGCCCGGTGGCTAATAGAGGGATGATGTTTATGCCGGCCTCTGTGATCACAAAGGGGTGTTCGTTGGAGCCAAAGCCGGAGCCGCGATACTTTAATACGCGCAGCCTGCGCGTGTTGATCTGCTCGGTGATGCGCTGGTCGAGATAGATGACGCAGTCTGCCATGAAGTCGAGGAACTCATAGCGAGCTGAGGTGGGCGTATCTTTGGAGACCTTCACGGTCAGCACTGTTGTCATCTCTCGGTCAAGCAACCAATCGTGCAAGGCATAGAGTTCATTGCGTTCCCGGGCCGGATCATCGAAGAGGCGCAAGAGCACATCCACCGCATCAATTACGATCCTGTTGGCCCCCATAGCCGTGGCCTTTCCTTCGATGATGGCGAGAAGGCCTTTCAGGTTGAACGTGCCGGAGAGGACCGCTTCCGGGTCCACACGCGCCTCCATCAGGAAGAACTTCCCTGCCTCCTCCAGGGGTGCAAGATGCCAGCCAAAGCCCAGTGCGCTCTGGCGTAGGGCTGCGGCCCGCTCTTCAAAGGTCACAAATATGCCCGGCTCGCCACTCAGTGCCCCCCGATAGAGGAACTCCATGCCCAGGACGCTCTTTCCACTCCCCGGGCCACCACTGACGAGCGTGGTCCGCCCTCTGGGGATGCCTCCATTCAGGATATCGTCCAGCCCAGCAACGCAAGTCGCTACTTTTTTGAGTCCCCTCTGCTTTGTTAAAGAAGCTCCGGTTTTTTTCTTACGTCTTTGCCTGGTCATTGTGCTTTCTCCTTTATTTTGTGGACATGATTATCAAACCTCGACTATGGACTAATATTTTGATACATAGTATCTATTCGCTCAGATAATTGTTTATCCTTTTCTTATCTGAATTCGTTCATGAGTAAGGTCATTAGAATCAAACCTCGACAGGCTCTATTGCCAATATAACCCTGGGAAACACTTTTATGTTGGTTGCCGTTAGTCGACCCCGTTTACCCCGACTGCAGAAAGCCACGGCTTTGGCCGTGGATGAATGCGCTGACGGTCGGGCCTGCCCGCCATCGTCCCGCTCTGTGGGACTCAGGCGAGGCGGGCGGGATCTCGTGCTCCACATTAACGAATTATAGGTTTTCGCTGGAAGCGTTTCAGACCATATCCAGCCCCTTTTCCCATGGGATGGCTTGACAATCTTTGAGTCTCAATGTTTCGGATATGTTAGCCACGATAATCCCTTCTGAAGCCAAATCACCGGCCAAAGCCCGCCACCTGTTTAAAGACTGAGCATGGGCAGGAAATAGGGTGGACGTCGCTTTGATCTCTATGGGATAAAGCCTGCCATTTCGGTCCGCAATGAGGTCAACCTCTACTCCTGCCTTTGAACGCCAGTAATACAATTCGGGTCTTTCTCCCCTGTGATAGAAGGCCTTAATCCATTCAGATACGACCATGGTTTCAAAAAGAGGGCCAATCATAGGCCCTTGCAACGTGGGTTCGCTTGCATGAAGTCCGAGCAGATAGGTTGCTATTCCAGTATCGATAAAATATAATTTTGGGCTTTTTATGATCCGTTTACCCAGGTTATTGAAATGAGGTGGCAGGAGATATATCTGATAACTGGCTTCAAGGACACTGAGCCACTTTTTGACTGTAGGGACACTCATACCCACATCCCTTGCCAGCTCTGACATGTTAAGGATTTGACCAGTTCTGGCTGCACATAGCCTTAAGAACCGATTAAAGGCATTGAGATCACCCACATTTACAATCTGGCGGACATCTCTTTCCAGATACGTCTGGATGTAGCCCGCACACCAAAGTTGCCGGTCAACATCCCTGTTCGCCCTGATTTCAGGATACGCCCCCCGAAGCAGCCAATCATCCAGCGCAAAAGATGGGGTCTTAGGCCTCACTTTTTTTGTTTTCTCAGTGTCGAGGAAGATATTTTCAAGGATGATATCAATGCTCAACTCCCTGTTTCCAAAGCCATGGCTTTCACCCAGAGAAAAAGGCAAGAGGGAGAGGACTGCAACTCTGCCGGATAGAGATTGACTGACACCCTGCATGAGAGAGAAGTTTTGGGAGCCTGATAGGAGCCATTGGCCAGGTTTGCGGTCCTCATCGACGGATGATTTTATATAGTGGAGCAATTCGGGGGTATACTGTATTTCATCCAGGATTATGGGGGGTGGATTTGCCTTCAGGAAACCAATAGGGTCCTCCTGTACCCTCGCCCGAATGTCCGGATTTTCTAGTGAGACAAACTGATGGGTCCTGGCAAATCTTTCGGTCAAAAGGGTGGTTTTTCCTGACTGTCTGGGCCCGGTTATGAGCACAGCCGGAAAGGTTTTCATGGCCTTTTTGACCGTGGTCTCTAAAGTTCTGGGGAGCATGGGAGTATTTTATATCATGGATAAATTTAAATTTCAAGTTTAAATTTGGACATCACCTCATCTGCCAGTTTGCGTTCAGCGGATTCTTTTCTCCAACCCCTTAACCCTTTTTCCAGTTCTCCATAGGTCGGTTTTATGGCCATTAGAAAATCCTCCGATTGGCATGAAATAAGAAAGCCCATACATATCTTAGATTTTTGATTTTAGAATGCAGGTTTCAGATTGAAAACCCCAACAGTTTCCTTAAAGGAATCAAGGGTATTCCTAATTTCACTGCCCTGGCCGAAAACCAATATGGCGAATTTCTTATGGAATTATTATAGATAAGGATAGAAAATAAGAGAAATATCAGCCCCGAGTTGTCGGGGCTGATAGAGTAGAAATGTAAGCTAAAGAATCTTTTTGATTTCCTCTGTTAATGCTGGCACTACTTCAAAGAGATCACCAACTATCCCGTAGTCGGCCTTCTGAAAAATAGGGGCCTCAGGATCCTTATTTATAGCGACAATATATTTAGAGGTACTCATTCCAGCTAAGTGCTGAATTGCACCCGAGATACCGCAGGCAATATAGAGATTTGGAGACACAACCTTGCCTGTTTGCCCTACTTGGTCAGAGTGGGGTCGCCAGCCAGAATCCACTGCTGAACGTGAGGCACCGACAGTTGCATCAATGATATCGGCTAATTCCTCTAAAATCGTATAATTTTCTGGCCCCTTCATTCCTCTTCCACCAGAAACGATTCTTTCTGCTTCAGTAAGATCGACTTTGGCTCCCTCCCCCTGGATAATCTCAACAACCTTTGTTTTCAGCTGCGAATCATCAAGGCTAAATTCTGCATCAACAACCTCAGCTGATTTTGAACCATCAGGCTCATTCAATTCAAGAACATTCGGTCTTGCTGTTGCTATCTGGGGTGAGCTATCTTTAAAGGTAGCTGTAGCGTAAGCCTTGCCAGCATAGATAGGCCTTTTTGCTACAAGGTTGCCATCCTCAAGAGAAAAGGCCACACAATCTTGAACCATGCCTACTCCAAGCCTGGCAGCAAGCCTTCCTGAGAGATCCTTTCCCTGGACTGAAGCGCCTAACAGGATAATAGCAGGCTCTCCCGATTGTGCTAATTGTGCGATAACTGATACATACGCATCGGTGGTATAGGTCGCCAGTCGGGTATCATCAGCGACAATCACCTTATCTGCACCATATTTTCCAAACTCAGGTGCCTTTCCCTTAATATTAGAGCCTAAAAGTATGACTGTTACTGACTGGCCCATTTGATCAGCCAGCCTTCGAGCCTCACTTGTTAATTCAAAGGATATTTTTCTTAATTCACCTTCTCTCTGTTCAGCAACTATCCAAATTCCCTGTGCCATTTTTATCTCCTTTAATCTTTGTTAAAATAAACCTTTGTCACCTAAATAAGCTTTGCCTCTTCGTGAAGTAACCGTGTTAGATTAGCAGCCATTTCCTGTGGAGTTTCACCTTCTACTATTTTTCCCGCATCTCTTTCTTCCGGAGGTGTGATTTTCATAATCTGTATCTTTGCCCCGCTTTCTCCAACCTGATTTGCATCCAGACCTAAATCAGCAATGGTCTTAACATCTAAGGGTTTCTTCTTGGCCTTCATTATACCAGGTAATGATGCATACCTTGGTTCATTTAATCCTTTTTGTGCTGTAATTAAAGCCGGTAGAGGTGACTCGATAACGAGGGTTCCACCCTCAACCTCTCTATGAGCTTTTATGGTCGAGGCATCTTCACTAACTTCCAGTTTAAGAACTACTGATATCTGTGGAATGCCCAAGAGTTCTGCTAGAATAGAACCAACTATTCCGTAATCATTATCCATACCCTGTTTACCGCAGAGTATGATATCGTAGTCAAGGTCTTTAATTACTGCGGAAAGAACCCTGGCGATGCCAAGGGAATCGCTACCAGTAATGGATGGATCATCTACCAATATTCCTTTATCGGCACCCATAGCTAATGCAGTTCTTATGGATTCGGTTACCCGTTGGGGGCCTGCCCCTATAATAGTGACTTCACCACCAAATTTTTCTCTAAGACGCAGGGCCTCTTCAACTGCATACTCATCATATGGATTTATAATCCATTTTATATTGTCTGTAGCGATTGACATGCCATCTGGGGCGATCTTAATTTGAGTTTCTGTGTCAGGTACCTGTTTTAAACAAACTAATATGTTCACGTTAATCCTCCTTTCTGATATTTCTAATTTTTAAGATTAACCAATTCTATTGGCAAGAAATAAAGTTTTTTGGCTAAGAATCCTTACCACTAAAATATTTATTATGTCAACAGAGATTAGTTAAAAGAAGTGTAAAAAATTTTTACTGTCTGTTGATGGTTATCTGTAGTCCGTTACACAGTTATGAAAATATGCTCGAATACATTCCCCTGTGAACTTGCATGAATAAGATCACCGGGCCTCTCTTCTCTGGCGGAAGGTTATTACGGATACAATGTTCCGTGCGCTGGATAATTTGTTTTGATACTAACAAACGGCAATGGACAACAAACATGACTAGCTTTTTATGCCATCTATAAAATAATTGCTGATATGTTTTGCAGCGGTTTCAATATCATAATTACGTCTTTTTGATAGAACCCAGAATCTCGACATTTCATCTAAGGCACCAAAAAATGCCCTCTTACCGATTCCAGGGATTATATCTTTTCTAATTAAACCCTTTTCTTTACCTTCTTGAATGATATCCCCGATTAAGTCAAGATATTGGACAAATTTTTCATTATGATAGTTTTTCATGAACTTGCTGCTCTGCCTCAGTTCTATCTGAATAATCTCTGCCATATCTTTGTTATCTTCAATGAGTTTAAGGTGAACCAAAGCAAATCTCTGAATCTTTTTCAATGGGTCACTTTCTAAACTGATTTGCTTTTTCATGTTATCTAAGACTTCCTTCATCTTTTCTTCAAAAAGGGCAATAAGAATATCGTCTTTATGCTTGAAATAGATATATATAGTTCCGTCTGCTATTCCTGCTTTTTTTGCAATTTCGGATACCTTGGCCTTATAAAAACCATTTTTAGCGAAAACCTTCGTTGCAGCGGATATTATCTTTCTATATTTATTGTTATTTTTTTGTCCCATCTCTTGTAAGGTCTGTGATAAATAAATTTAAAATTTTCTCATATGAATACTCGTTCATTTTTTAGCAAAAGGATGTCAGGCGGTCAATACATTTAAAAATATATGGATATTTTTTTCAAAGGAAATAATGTAATGCACATTCATGAAAGATATAATTTCCTTGTAAATTGATGAGCCTTTAGCAAAATCTCAATTTGATCTTGACATAATCTTAGCCTAAAAATTATACTTTTATCAAAAATATAGTCACATTATAGCTATATTGTAATTAATTTTTTATACGATTAATAAAGAGAGAAGCAGGATGAAATATAGCCTATTTTTAGGATGCACTATCCCGGCTCGCTCTAGAAATTATGAATTATCTGCACGAGCTGTAGCCGCTAGACTGGATCTTGAATTTGTCGATATCGAGGGGTTTTCTTGTTGTGGATTCCCACTCGAGGCATCTGATGAAATGGGAGCAATTCTCCTCGGCGCCATGAATCTCTGTTTAGCAGAAGAAAAGGGATTGGATATATGTGCACTTTGTAGTGCCTGTGCCTCTATGCTCACAAAGACAGCCTATCATTTAGAGAATGATAAAAGATTAACGGAGCAGGTAAACAAGGAACTATCAAAAATAGGCAAAGAATATAAAGGAGAAGTGAAAGTCAAGCATTTTGCAAGGATATTACTGGAGGATATCGGTTTAGAGAGGATTGAAAAAGAGATTAAACAGGATTTGAAAGGGTTAAAAGTAGCCACACATTATGGATGTCATTATCTAAAACCCTCATATATTTATGAAGGCTTTGATGATCCTCAGGATCCTCAAACCCTTGAAAAAATTCTTGAGGCAGTAGGTGTCACCAATATCCAATATAGACGAAAATGGAGGGCCCGTTCTTCTTTCAGATGAAAAAATAGCCCTTAGTGTAGCAAGAGAGAAACTGCAATATGTCAAAGAGACTGAGGCTGACTGCATGAATCTGGTTTGCCCTTTCTGCAGTTTAATGTTCGATGCCAATCAAAAAGGGATAGAGACTCAATTCGAGAGTGAATTTAACATACCAGTTCTCTATCTCCCTCAAATAATAGGCATGGCCATGGGTTTAGGTCGAAAGGAACTTGGTCTTAATCTTAACTCTGTAAGCACAAAGGAATTAACGGCTAAGTTAGGGATATAAAGTTTAAAGTAATAAGTGTCTAAAGTACCTAAAGTTTAAAGTGATAAAGGGAAGAGATGAAAAGGGTTAATCTGTTAGAATCTGATCCTGATTTTATAGTAGAGCTTGATTCATATAATTTTATAAGTGGTTTTAAAGCTTGTTATACATGTGGCACATGTACAGCAGGTTGCCCTGTACATCGGGCAAATAAGGAGTATGACCCCCTTCGCATTATAAGGATGCTCGTTCTTGGTCTAAGAGAGGAGCTATTGAAAGGTGATATGATCTGGCTCTGTTCTGATTGCTATACTTGTCAGGAGAACTGTCCGATGGGAGTGAAGATCACAGATATAATCAATCATCTTAAAAACCTTGCAACACGAGAAAAGAATGTCCCTCTTGGGGTAAGCACTCAGGAAAAACTTCTCAAGGATCAGGGCAAGATTTATATTATTGATGATTTCGATAATAAAAAGAGGGCAAAGGTGGGTCTACCTTCTCTTCCTGCAATGGCTGAAGAGGCAAAAAAATTGCTTAAAAAGGGATAAAATGATTTGGGGTTCAACTATAATTTTAGGCACTTTGATTTGAGGTTGTGTATGACCAAAGACACTATCGGCTCAGTAATGGTGGTAGGCGCAGGAATCACTGGTATGCAGACCGCTCTGGATTTAGCTAATTCAGGCTACTATGTATATCTTATTGAAAAATCTCCATCCATAGGTGGTGTAATGTCTCAGCTCGATAAGACATTCCCCACCAATGATTGTGCTATGTGAATTATCTCACCCAAACTGGTCGAGGTCGGCCGGCATTTAAACATCGAGATACTAACATATGCAGATATTGAATCGGTCGAGGGTTCTGCTGGAAATTTTAAAGTCAAGGTTAAAAAACGAGCCCGCAGTGTCAACACAGACATTTGTACTGGCTGTGGCCTTTGTGTTGAAAACTGTCCAGTAACAAATCAAGCGGTTTCCACTTTAGGAGGATAAGCACATGGAACAGGGAGGTTCAGCCACCTCTGATCAACCCGTTGCAATTGATTACATGGAACTTGATACAATAATCGAGAAGCAATTTCACGGGGATAAAGAAAACCTGATTATGATTCTTCAGGAAATTCAAAAGAAATATAATTACTTGCCGCAGGCATCGCTCATATATCTTGCAGAGAAGATAGGGATTCCCATCAGTACAATTTTTGGGGTTGGCACATTCTACAACACATTCAGCCTTGAGCCACGGGGCAAACACATTATTTCTGTGTGCCTCGGCACTGCCTGCCATGTGAGAGGCGCTGAAAAGGTTCGGGAACGGATTCAAGAAACCTTACATATACACGATGGCCAGACCACAGAGGATATGCAGTTTACCCTTGAATCGGTACGGTGTCTTGGGTGTTGTAGCCTTGGACCTGTACTACGAGTTGATGACGATATTCATGGCAGAATCACATCGGATATGACCGGAAAGATAATAGAGAGGTATAATTAGAGAGGACAAGCTAATACAGTGCAGAGTGAAAGGAAAATTCAGTCCGTTGAGGACCTCGAGACGATCCAGCAGGAATACAGTAAACACCTGTATTATCCTGATGGCATTAAGGTGAATATAGGGATGGCATCATGCGGCATAGCAGCCGGTTCTAAGGCGTCCCTTGACAAGGCTGTCCAAGAGCTTCCCCAGGGCAATGGCACCCACATCTGCCAGACTGGATGCATCGGTTTCTGTGAAGAAGAACCATTGGTTGAAATATTTGCAGCTGGGAGACCTCGGGTTATTTACAAACATATTACCGAGGACAAGATCTGTGATGCAATCCAAGGGTATACCAACGAGGAGTATACGAAAAAATGGATCCTGGGACAGATGCGCGATCCTCGCTCGTTATTAGAAGAACAGCGTAAAAACCCTCTCTCTGACATTACGCCATTAGAAGACATCCCTTTCTTAGAAGACATTCCATTTTATAATAAACAGATAAAGATTGCCTTACGGAATTGCGGCTATATTGACCCTGATTGTATTGAAGAATATATCGCCAGGGGAGGATACCGTGCCTTTATGAGAGCTCTCTCACAGATGCAACCAGCAGAGCTCATTGCTACCATTAAAAAGTCAGGATTAAGAGGAAGAGGCGGCGGCGGGTTTCTCACAGGGGTTAAGTGGGAGACCTGTGCGAAACAGCCTGGAGAAAGATATATCATTTGTAATGCTGATGAAGGTGACCCTGGCGCCTATATGGATAGAAGTATTTTAGAGGGAGATCCTCATAGCATTCTTGAGGGAATGCTGATCGCAGGACGTGCCATTGGATCGAATCACGGTTTTATCTATGTCCGGCATGAATATCCCTTAGCAGTCAAACGGCTGATCACAGCAATCAAACAAGCACAGAGTTACGGATTGCTTGGTGAGAACATAGCAGGTTCCGATTTTAGCTTTCATATCAAGATTTCCACCGGAGCAGGGGCCTTTGTGTGTGGTGAGTCAACAGCCTTGATGGCCTCTTTGGAAGGCAATGTTGGCAGACCCAGGGCCAAATACATTCATACCGTGGAAAAGGGTTTCAGGGATATGCCCTCAAACCTGAATAACGTAGAGACCTACGCAAATGTCCCGGTTATTCTCTCACGAGGCGCTGAATGGCACGCAAGCATGGGGACAGACAAGAGCAAAGGCACAAAGGTGTTTAGTCTTGTAGGCAAGATAAACAACACTGGCCTGGTAGAAGTACCCATGGGAATCTCTCTCAAGGATATTGTATTTACGGTCGGTGGCGGGATCCCTAAGAAGAAAAAATTTAAGGCTGTCCAAACAGGTGGCCCTTCAGGGGGCTGTATCCCTGAGAAATTCCTTAATCTCCCGGTAGATTACCAGGAGCTGGCCAAGGTTGGCTCTATTATGGGCTCTGGTGGGATGATTGTTATGGATCAGGATACCTGCATGGTGGATTTGGCCCGCTATTTTTTGGATTTCCTCAAAGAGGAATCCTGCGGTCAATGTACTCCTTGCAGGGAAGGGATCAAACAGATGCTGGATATTCTCACTGATATATGCCAGGGCAACGGAAAAGAAGGAGATATTGAACTTCTTGAAGAACTGGGTGATATGATTCAAAAAAGTTCCCTCTGCGGATTAGGTACGTCAGCCCCAAATCCAGTGCTGACGACCATCCGCTATTTCCGTGAAGAGTACGAGGCCCATATCAGGGATAAAAAATGTCCGGCAGGTGTCTGCAAGGCCCTCTT
>Ga0315534_1002387_pt1 | contig 12641 bp, 9 predicted proteins | sample SalMarSW160240MG_FD_203094 | JGI IMG/M metagenome (GOLD analysis project Ga0315534, IMG submission 203094) | Salt marsh sediment microbial communities from the Plum Island Ecosystem LTER, Massachusetts, United States - Salt Marsh Sediment SW1602-40 ... | reverse complement strand
GCGGTGGTGGCCATTACCAACACGGCCCGCGAAAAGCTGTTTGATACGAGTGTCTAGTGCTCCAGCGCCAGGTTGGGAGCCGCAGCAAGCGGAACGACTCCCAGAGGCTTCGGCGTTGCCTCTTGAAATTCAGCATGGCTTGGCGCCGGTCCCCTGGCGACACACTTTCAATTTTTCTAATTAATTGGTCTGTTAATTCGAATTGTTGATCCAGTCTGAGGGCCCTATAAAAGGGCAGAGCGGCAGTTGACCGCGTGGTCCATGCCGTACGGCCCTTAACGATCAGTGCCACCGGAGCCCCCGTCATGATGGCCACGGACGCCGAGAACCATCGCCCCATGAGCAACGCCACGCACACCGTTTCACCGTCCCCCCCGGAACTCTCCCACTTGCCTCCGGACGTCCGGACCGTCTTGGAAAGTGCCCGGTCCGTGGTGGGCCTGGAGAGCCGCGACGAATTGATTGAGATGGCGGTGGGCGGAGAAGATCGATACGACGTCGAATACGACATGCCGGGCGGTGGCGTCATGGGTGAGGCGACGGTCGTGCGATGTCGCAACGGCGTCGCGGTAAACTACGAGGAACCGTACATGCGCCGGCGGGATCCGGAGTGTATGGTGATTGCCGACGATCTGCCGACCGATAAAACCCATTTCCGAACGCGTTTCGGTCAAGCGTTTGAGCAGGTCCGCGACGATATAATTTGCTGGCTTCGAGAACAGCATCTGCTGGCCATGGCATTCCGGGCCGGCGACGCCGAATTGGGCTACGACGCGCTTCTGGTTGGCCCGCGCAATGCTTCGTTTTTTGCCGCGGCGCTGGCCGATTTGCAGGGCATGATTCCGTGGACCAAGCTGCCAGCCGACTTCCGCCCGCGCGCCGTCATCTACCTCGCGCCGCCGTTCAGGCACACGCACTGCAACGGGAAGCAGGTCGTCATCCATAACCGGCAGCCGGGTTTGCACGAGATCTTCTCGCTCAACCTGTATCCCGGTCCCAGCGCCAAGAAGGGAGTTTACGGGATTCTCCTGAACATCGGGGAAGAAGAAGGGTGGGTAACGATGCACGGGTCGACCGTGCAGGTGGTCACCCCTTATGACAACGTGGTAACGATCTCCCATGAGGCCGCCAGCGGAGGCGGCAAGAGCGAGATGATCGAGTATCCGCACCGCGAAGCCGACGGCCGATTGCGCCTCGGGGAGAACATCCAGACCGGTGAACGTGTTTACCTGCCGTTGGGGCGAGGCTGTACCTTGAGACCGGTGACCGACGACATGGCGCTCTGCCATCCCCAACTGCAAAATGGTTCGCGGAAGCTTGTCGTGACAGACGCGGAAAACGGATGGTTTGTCCGGGTAAACCACATCACACGCTATGGCACGGATCCCCACCTGGAAGGCCTCTGTATTCATCCCAGCCAGCCCCTGCTCTTCCTGAACATCGACGCCGAGCCCAAGAGCACGGCACTTCTGTGGGAGCACATATTCGATGAGGACGGGAAGCCGTGCCCGAACCCGCGCGTCGTCTTGCCGCGGCGGATGGTGCCCGACGTGGTCGATGTGCCGGTGGAAATCGACATCCGAAGTTTCGGCGTACGGACACCGGCGTGTACCCGGCAGCACCCTTCCTATGGAATCATCGGATTCCTGCACAGCCTGCCGCCGGCGTTGGCCTGGCTGTGGAGGCTCGTCTCTCCGCGGGGGCACGCCAATCCGAGCATCACCGAGGCCGGAGTGCTCACCAGCGAAGGTGTGGGTTCGTACTGGCCTTTTGCCACGGGACGACGGGTGGACCAGGCCAACCTGCTGCTCGACCAGATCGCGGCGACGCCGGGAACCCGGTACACGCTCTCCCCGAACCAGCATGTCGGAGCGTGGCGCGTGGGCTTCATGCCGCAGTGGACAGCCAGGGAATACCTCGCGCGACGGGGAGATGCGGGGCTGTCGGCCGATCAGCTGAATCCGGCCCGAAATCCCCTGCTGGGATACGTACCTGCTTCCATGAACGTGGAAGGCACCGTCATTGACCAGCAACTGCTGCGCGTTAAATTGCAGCCAGAGGTGGGGGAGGAAGCGTACGACCAAGGCGCCGCCGTTCTGTACGATTTCTTCCTCCGGGAGTTGGAGCTCTATCGCCACCAGCCCGATCTTACGGCGCTGGGACATGAGATCATTGCATGTTGCTTCGACCGGGGAAATATTGGCGATTTTACCAGATTACTGTAACGCCGTCACCGTTCGAATGTTCTCCTTCGAAGCCAACTCGTGATCACTGTGCCGCAACTCGGTGACGAAAACCGCTGTGTGCCGATCCTGGTGCGCCTCGCTCGTGAGATGCACGTCGAGGCCGAACAGCTCCGGGCCCGTGAGTTGCTGCGGCAGGCCGCTGCAACGTGGGACGGTCCGGGCGGCGGAGGGTGCAACACGAGTTGGTGGAAGGGGCTCGCCGAAGCCGGCGGCAGCCTGGGAATTCGCAGCAAAATAGCCGACTTGACCCTGGCCGAGGCGTTGCATCTCTGTCAGGACGGAGCCTTCGTAATCACGCAGGGCTCGGACGGCGATGATCTGACGTTGATCGTGGGCTTTGATGGGAAAACGGCCAGAATCGCCGTGGGCGACGTCGACGAATGCGAACATGTGTCTGCCCGCCGATTGCAAGAGATGCTCAAGATGGTCGATCAGCGACGCGGCCGGTGGCTGATCGTCGACGCGACTCAGGAGCATCAGGCCGCCGACGACCTCCGTCATCCGGCCGCGCCGCTGCAGAGGCTGTTGGGCATTGTGCGACCGGAGTCGAACGACATCTGGATTGTCGTGGTTTTCGCATTCTTCGTTGGCATCTTGAATCTAGCGACGCCAATCGCCGTCGAGGCGCTCGTCAACACGGTGGCGTTCGGTCGGTTTCTCCAGCCGGTCATCGTCCTTTCCTTGATGCTGATGGCGTTCCTGAGTTTCGCCGCCGCCGTGCTGGGGCTCCAGACGTTTGTCGTGGAAATCATCCAACGCCGTCTGTTTGCCCGCGTGGCGGCCGACCTGGCGTATCGACTGCCCCGAGTACGCCACGACGCGTGGGACAGCAACTATGGTCCGGAGCTTGCCAATCGCTTCTTCGACGTCGTCACGTTGCAGAAAGTCTCCGCGCACTTGTTGCTCGACGGCGTGGCGATTGCGCTGAGCACGCTGGTGGGCATGGCGGTCCTTGGTTTCTATCATCCGTGGCTGCTGGGGTTCGACGTGCTGCTGCTCGCGCTGGTTGTGGCCGGAATCTGGGTGCTGGGACGCGGAGCGATCAGCTCGGGGATTGAGGAATCGAAGTTCAAGTACCGTCTGGCGGGCTGGCTCGAAGACATCGCGCGTTGCCCGCGAACGTTCAAGCTGAACGGCGCCAGCGACTTCGCGGCCGACCGGGCCAACTTCTTTGCGAGTCAGTACCTGTCCGCGCGACGCAGGCATTTCCGCATCCTGTTTCGGCAAGTGCTCTTCGTTTTGGGTTTGCAGGCCGTGGCCGGCACCGTGCTGTTGGGGTTTGGCGGCTGGCTCGTCATCCAGGGACAACTCACGCTCGGCCAACTGGTGGCCGCGGAACTCATTGTTGCTGCCATTCTGGGATCGCTGGCCAAGCTCGGTAAGCATCTGGAAGGCTACTACGATCTGCTGGCTGGTGTGGATAAGCTTGGCAAGCTGTTTGACTTGCCGCTGGAGCGCCACGATGGACTCTTGGAGATGCATCCGGATTCGGATTCCGCCGTGCGGGCCACCGACGTGCAGTACAAGGTGGCCGAGTCCGCGGTACTCGGATCGCCGCTTCATCTGGAACTTGCGCCCGGCGAACGACTGGCCGTGACAGGGCCGCCCGGCGCCGGAAAATCGGGGTTCTTGGAACTGCTGTATGGGCTCCGCCGCCCGTCCCGCGGTCACGTGGAAATCTTCAATGTGGATCCCGCCGATGTTCGTCCGGATGTCTTGAGACGACATGTTTGCCTCGTCGGCAGGCACGAACTCTTCGAAGGCACGGTTGCGGAAAACGTTCACGTCCATCGTCCCGGGGTCGGCCTGCGCGATGTGCGCGACGTATTACGCAGCGTGGGACTTCTCGAGGATATCCTGCGATTGCCCGGAGGCTTGGAAACCGAGATTATCAGCGATGGCAATCCTCTCAGCGAAAATCAAAAGACGACCCTGCTTCTGGCACGAGCGTTCGCGGGAAATCCGCAGATACTGCTCATTGACGGACTGCTTGACCGGTTGCCTGACGAGGCTCTGAATCACGTCTTGGCGACGCTGGAACGGCTGCGCGACCGATGCACGTTGGTCATCGCGACCGGCCGGCGCGCCGTGGAGCATTGGTGCGACCGTTCGCTGGTATTGACCAGAGCGGCGCAGACGCCTTCGGGCAACGGCCGCGCATCGCCGAGGTATGAGACATGACCGACACCGCCGTTCGGATTCGCTCGCGCTTCCCATACGGCCTTGCCGATGCGTCGTACCGGGAGGAGTATTTTCCCGCCTTGCGGCTCGCGCGGGCGTCCCGTGTTGCTCGCCGTGTCGCGCAGGCGCTTTTGTTTTTGTTCGCATTGAGCGTATGCGCGATGCTGTTTGCACCCTGGCAGCAGACCGTCAGCGGTAGCGGCAGCGTCGTGGCTTTCACTCCGCTGGACCGCCGCCAGATCATTGAAGCGCCCATCAAGGGAAGGATCATTCGCTGGGGCGACGGGATTCGAGAGAACTCCTATGTGGAGGAAGGCCAGTTCATTCTTGAAATTCAAGACGTCGATCCGCTGCTGCTGGACCGCCTGAAACAGCAGCTCGCTGCCGGCGAGCGTGAACTGAAGGCATCTCGCCAGCGGCTGGCCGCCGTGCAGACGCAGCTCGACGCTTCCCGTACGGTCGTCGAATCTTACGATGCACAACTCTCCGCGTTTCTGTCGGTCAAGGAGCAGGTCGTGGCCGCGGCTGACGAATACATTGACATGGCCGTCAACAAACTGGAGGCGGAGAAAAACAAACTTGTTGCCGCCCGCGCCGCGCGGGAACAGGCACAGGCCGACTACCAGCGACAGAAACAGCTCCACGAGGAAGGTCTGGCATCGCAGCTGAAGATGCAATTGGCGCAACGAAAGTTCCGCGAGGAAACGGCGAAGCAGGATCAGGCAAATTCCTATGTCGCGGCGGCACGCGATGAGTTGGAAGCCAAGCATCGAGAACGTGACGCCAAAGAGCGCGAAGCCCAGGCCAAAATCGATTCCGCGCGCGCCACGCAGCGCAAGGCCCGCACCGATGTCGCTAAACTGGAGGGCGAACTGGCCAAGGCCGGAGGCGACATCAATAAGGTGGAGAAGGAACTCGTCGACTTGCAGGTCAAACTGGCGCGACAGCAAAGCCAGGTGGTGAACGCTCCGCGCAGCGGTCGTGTCATGCGGCTCATCGCCAATCAGGGGGGCGAATTCGTCAAGGACGGCGATCCCCTCTTCGAACTCGTGCCGGACGCCGCCCAGCATGCCGTGCAGATCTGGGTGGACGGCAACGACGCGCCCTTGATTGAACCGGGTCGACATGTGCGGCTGCAATTCGAAGGCTGGCCGGCCGTGCAGTTCTCCGGCTGGCCGTCCGTCGCCGTCGGTACGTTCGGCGGCAAAGTGGCGCTGGTGGACCCCACCGACGACGGGTTGGGCCGCTTCCGTGTCGTGGTGTTGCCCGCCGCGAACGACCCGCCCTGGCCCCAGGCTCCCTTTCTGCGGCAAGGCGCACGGGCCAACGGTTGGGTCCTGCTCGACCGGGTCCGCCTGGGCTACGAATTGTGGCGACGCATGAATGGTTTCCCGCCGGCTCTGAAGTCGCGTGAAGAAAAATCAAAGGGAAAAACGAGCGTCCCGAAAGTCAAGATAGGGCAGCGTCGGACGGGTCAGAATCGAGGGCCGGCGCTCGCGGGCGTCTCATAATGAAACAGAATGAATATTGATGCCGTTCCGACCGATTGTGAGAGAGTGGCAAACTATGCGGGTTAGACGGAACTTGCTCATTCCCGGAACGTTAGATGCCGAAGCGGTGGTCGGTCGTTGGGGCGCTTGTGCTTCTATTGCTGGCGGGGTGTGCGCGCTCCTCGCGGCAACGGCACGCCCTGCGCCGGCTTCCTGAACCCGGCATGGCCGCGGAACATTCACGGCCACCCATCTCCGTGAGGGCTGCCAACGCACGTGCGGATCCCACGGAGAACGTCCACGCCGCGTTGGCGACGACGGGCACCAGTGCACAGCGAAAGGAGGCCGTCCGGCTGGCCTCCCATCAGGCACCGGGCCTGCTTCCGGCTCCTGACGATAACCGATCGCCGCAAACCGACCGAACGGACGGGGACGCGCAGCGAGCGGAAGACGTGGCGGCGCCCAGTGTGTCACTTGACGACGTCATCGATTCGGTGTGGCAGCACTTTCCCCTGGTGCGAGCAGCGTTTGCGTCGCGTCAGATCGCATCCGGCGCGGCGCTGTCGGCCATGGGCGCGTTCGACAACAAAGTCAAGGCTGAAAGCAGATCGGGACCACTGGGTTTCTACAAGACCTACAGGCACGGATTGGGCCTCGAACGAAGCACCGTGTGGGGCGGCAATGTGTTCGCCGGTTACCGGATCGGTCGCGGGAACTTTCAACCTTGGTATCTCGAGCGCGAGACCAACCGTGGTGGCGAGTTTAAAGCGGGCGTCGTTGTTCCGCTGTCGCAGAATCGTCGAATTGATGCAAGACGCGCGGAATTGTGGCGGGCGCGGATCGTACGAAATCGCGTCGAGCCCGAGATTCAGGCCGAGCTGATTGCGTTTTTGCGCGAAGCCGCCTTTGTGTACTGGCAATGGGTGGCGGCTGCCGAGAATTTTCGCATCGCTGAATCACTTCTTGATATCGCGCGCCAGCGCAACGCCGGTCTGCGGCGTCAAGTAGAAACTGGCGATCGTGCCGAGATCGAGGTGACGGACAATGATCGGCTGATTGTGTCGCGCGAGGCGGCGTTGATCGACGTACAGCGAAAGCAACAGCAGGCGGAAGTCAAGCTCTCATTGTTTCTGCGAAATCCCGATGGATCACCGAGGCTGGCGGGCGTTGCTCCGCAGCAGATATCTTTCCCCGAAATCGGTCAGCTTCGGTTGCGCCCGTTGCAGCAAGATGTGGCCCTGGCAGTGCGGAATCGTCCGGAGACCGCGGTTTTGGACATGACCGCCGAGCAGTTGAATGTCGAACTCGCGCAGGCGCAGAACCTGAGTCTGCCGGAAGTGAACGGGGCGCTGACAGGTTCTCAAGACGTGGGAGCACCGACCAGCGCCAAACGCGACAAGTCGCCGTTCGAGCTGGAAGCAGCGTTGACGTTGTCGATGCCCATTGAACGCAGGAAAGCCGTGGGCCGGGCGCGGTCCATCCGCGGGAAGCTAGCTCAGGTGACCGCCAAACGGCAATTCGTCGCCGATAAAATTTCGGCCGACGTGCAATCCGCGAGGGCAGCTCTGACAGCCGCGCACAGGCGAGTACAGAAGGCGACCGAGAGCGTGCAGTTGGCGCGGCGCATGCGGGCTGCCGAACAACGGGCCTTCGACCTCGGCAACAGCACCCTGTTGAATCTCAACCTGCGTGAGCAGCAGGCTGCCGACGCGGCAAAGACGCTGGTAGACGCTCAGCTTGAATACTACGTTGCCCAGGCCGATTATACGGCGGCGCTGGCGCTTGACTGAAGAAAACTGCTGAAAAGGTGACCCCCTTTTCCTCCCAAGAACGCGGCGGCCATGCCAACAAGCAGCACGAGCGACGACGGTTCGGGAACGATTCGACTGCCACGCAACTGAACGTTGTCGAAATAGAAACTTTCGGCCAGCACGCTCGAATTGTTGCTCGTGTCAATTTGCAGCACGGCGCTGACATATTGGTCGCCGATGCGAATTCCGAACGTTTCCCATCCGGACAGGGGTTCCCCTTCGCCGATGTGGCCGATCATGTTGATATCGCCGCCCAGCGCCTGCGTGTCCAGGATTACCAGTTCATCGACGCTCGATCCGTTGTCGGCCAAAGCGACGATTTTGACGAAGTCCTGTTCTTCCCATGACGTACTGGACACAAACACGTCCATGGTGAGTGCCACTTCCTCGTGACGCGTCAAGTCGACCGCGTCGAACACGACATGCTGTACCGGCTGGCCGGACACGTTGGACCCGGTGGCTTCGAAGACCTGTGAACCTGCCGCGGCAGGAAAGGAATCGATCACGCCGTAAAAACCGCCGGTGTCTTCGTCTCCGAAGTCCCCATCGCCATCGGCGTCAATGGTGCGTGCGAAGCCAAGTTCGCCGCCGGTGCCTGCAAAGCTCCGATCGCCGATGTTCGGTTCTTCGAAACTAGTTCTCGCAAAAACCTCTTCACGGCCCGTCCGCGGCAGCCCCGTTACCTGGACGTTGTCGAAGACGAACCGCTCGCTGCTGGAATCGTTATCCGCGTCGATAACGACGCGAATCGACTGCGCGGTGTCGGCAATACGCCCGACGGGCGACGTAAGAGTGACGAAGGCGCCGTCCAGGCTGCCGACCAGGCCGGCAGCCTCCAGTTCTCCTTTCCCGTCGAATCCCGATCCTTCGCTTTGAAAAAAGAAGACTTCCCTGTAATTCTTTCCGTCTTCGCTGACCAGCATGCTCAAATCAATATCGTCCGATCCTTCAATTCCCAGCGACGTTTGGAACACGCGGGCGTCGACGGAGACTTGAACCTGTTTGTATGCGCTGATATCAATGGGCTCACTCACCAACTCGGTAGACCGGTCATTGACTACAAATTGGTGCCCCGTGATGGGGCCGCCTCCATCCCCGTCGATCGTGTCGCGAACCTCGGCGTATCCGTCTCCATCGACAGAGGTTTGGGACCACTCCAACTCGGTGTCGGCCGCGCCGCGGCTGAACGACGTTGAGCCTACAGGCGCATCTTCGAAACGAGTGGAAACAGGCGGAAATACAACGCCGAAGGTGGGGGCCGGTGTGGCAGTCGAAGTGAGAATGTAGAACATGTCGGTGTTGTCGATTGAACCCTGGACCCGGGCGGCGTCGCTCGTTGGCCCGCTCGCGGTGACCGGCACCGGAGTACTCGTATGCCCTCCCGTGCTCCAGGTAACTGTCGGCAGGTTGCCGATGCCGTTATTGGCGATGGTGTTCAGCCCACCTGTCTCGTGGTCCGCCGTGACGATGATCAGCGTGTCGTTCAAGGCGTTGTTCGTATTGGCCCAGGCCAGAGCGGCGTCGACCGCTTGATCCAATTCAATCACGGCGTTGACGACCCGACCGATGTCATTGGCGTGGCCGGCGCTGTCCGTGTCTTCATGCTCTACCATCAAGAAGAGGCCGTCGGGGCCATTGTCCAGAACGTTCAGGGCCGTAGTTGTCATTTGAGCGAGCGTCGGCGCCGCGGGATCACTGAAATCGAATTGGCCGGAAACAAAGATGGACGTCTCGGTGTCCAGAGAGAACAGACCGGCGCTGTCGGTCAGCACATCGTAGCCGGCCGCGGCGGCCATCGGCGGCGTGACGGCCGAACCAGGTTGCCCGAACAGGACATTGGGCCGCGTTTCATGGAAGAGATCGTCGGCAATGTCGGCGGCATTGCCGCGCCGCTCCGTGTGCGCTGCGAAGCTGGCCGGGGTGGCATCGGTAATTGCCGTGTCGATGGTAACCAGCCCGGTGCGTTTCCCTTGTGTCTGGAAAATTTCAAGTGCCGTTGTCAATTCACTTCTGTCGCCGGGAAGAGCGACGCTGATCACCTGGTTGTCCACTTTGTGGCCGGTTGCCATCGCGGTCGCCGACGCGGCCGAATCGGTAATCCCTCCCAACGCGTTGTTGTGCGTCATCCATCCCGAATAGGACAGCCCTTCCATCGTCAGCGGTTGCGTGTCTCCGTTGGCAAAGTAGCGTCCCGCCTTGATATGCTCGCTGCCCATGCCATCTCCGATAAACAGGATGACATTCATGGGCGAAGCGGCCGCAACATTCGGCAACAGCCACACAGAGAAGAATGGAAACAGCAGCGCCCCAAAAACCCGCGCGGGGGCGATCCGCGGGCGGCAGAGCCGCGCAACGCCGGCGCGCGTCGGTAGGTTTCGGTTTGTTCTACGGAGATGCATCACAGGGAGAATCTTGCAGAAGGGACGGTAGCCACCACAATCGCGCATCAAAAAAGCGTCGGGACTAATTCCGAATCTCGGAATGAATCCGAACGCCTTCGAGGTTGCCGTGGATTTACTAGCGTTGCCTGATGGACGCGGTTATTGATCTCAACGCCGTGCTGGCCCTGCTGGCGACGTCACCTTATTATGATATCCATAACTGCTTTCATTTACAACAAATGGGGAACGGATAACCGTAGTGTATTCCGGCGGCTGCGAGCCACCGCTACGATCCCCCATTCATGATGCAAATTCAAACGCCGGGAGCACCCAATGATCCAACCGAAACTGCGTTCTTGCGTAACGGTCCTGTTTGCACTTGCGGCGGGCCTCACCCTAAGGACACAGGGTCTGTCCCAGACCGATCCGCTGCCCTCGTGGAACGACGGCCCCGCCAAACAGGCCATTCTCCAGTTCGTGAAGGCGACCACCGACAAGTCTGGCGGGAAGTTCGTGTCGCCGGCCGAGCGTATTGTCACCTTCGACCAGGACGGAACGCTGTGGGTCGAGCATCCTATGTACTCGCAGGTCGTCTACTGCCTGAGCCGTGTGCCGGCGGTCGTGAAGGTAAAGCCGGAGCTGGCGCAGGTCGAACCATTCACGACCGTGCTGTCGAGCGACCGCGAGGCCATGGCCAGGCTTTCGAAGGACGATCTCTTTAAGATTCTCGCGGCCACGCTGACCGGCATGAGTGTCGAGGAGTTCCGAGCCGACGCGAAGAAGTGGCTCGCAACCGCCAAAGATCCGCGCTGGAACCGGCCCTACACCGGGCTCACCTACCTACCCATGCAGGAGTTATTGGAGTACCTTCGCACCAATGGTTACAAGACCTACATCGTCACCGCCGGCGGCACGACGTACGGATACGACAAGAATGGCAAGCCGTTTCTCAGCTGGTATTCGCTTTTGACCCGTAGCCGTGGCTTCGGCGGGGGCGTGTTGAGCAAGCCTATGACCGTTCATGACGGAGTCTGGTACATTACGAAACGACCATGGGAGTCGTGAACGACGTATCCCTTTTGAGGCGATTCATGTCGAAACACAAGAACAATCTTCATGACCGGCATCACAAGGACAAACACCGAGGCGGAAACGTCCGACGTCCGACCGATAAAAAAGGAATCCATAAAGATTGGCGAACGTGGGCCGTCCTTGTCCTGATGTTAATTGCCATGATGGCGTATGTTCTGTCGATGGACGAATCGATAGGACCGTCTGGCGGGCAGGACGAAGTCCCGGCAGCCGAAACCGTGGAATGATAAGTTCGGGGCTGCGACGGCGTTCGACAATTCCGAATCGTGCCTTAACTGAAAGTCGCGGACGGTTTGGAATGTCGGGGCACGAACGTCCGCGGTAGCGGAGGAACGACATCGTCGCCATGACGGTGAAGACAAGAGATTGGATGTAGCGCGGGGTTAGGCTGGCCGTCCATGTCGTCCAAAACGGACGCATCCAGATGATCACCGACGTGTCGTTCGACCCGGCCGGCAATGCCTGGATCGCGCACCACTGGTATGAGACCGGAGTCGCGGAAGATGCGTCCCTGCCCAATTCTGCCTGGGGCGGTGGTCCGACCGAGATCAGTGATCCATCCAACAACAGCGTTCCCTGAAGCAGGTCACTAGCGATGAACGACGAGCGGGCAGCAGCAAGTCCCCGGGATGAAACGACCACACAGCAACACCCGGGAAGCGGTAACGCGCAGACCAGCGCGAATGAGGCCACGTCCGTGCGGGGTGGAACCGAACAGCATCGTCAATCCCAGCGGAATCAACTGATCGTATTCTGTGCTCTGCTGATTCTCGCGCTGATTGGGATGGGAGTGACGGAGTCCCGGCAAGATGGTGGCTGGGAATACTGGATCTTCCTGGTGGTGATTTACGGCCTGACAAGTATCGTTTTGACATGGCGGCAAGCCAAACACAGAGGCGAGCCAGTCTGGCGGATGATTCGGGAACAAGTGTTTCATTGGGTCGGTGTATTGATCACCTTGAAGGTCTTGTTTCTTCTCGAAAGGACGGACGTCATGAGCCGCGAAGCGATTTCCGATGTATCGGTCATCATACTGGCCCTGGCGTGTTATCTGGCCGGAGTGCATTTTCAGTGGATATTTCTGATCGTTGGCATCTTTGTGGGAATCATGGCGATAGCACTTGCCTACACCGAGCAATACGTTGTTTGGCTCATCATGATCCCGTTAGCCGCGGGTGCTGTGTGGGTTTTTCTTCAGCGAATGCAAAAGGGCATCCTGCCGTCGCCGCCCTGAAGAGGTAAACACGGACAGCAAACCGCCTGTTACGGACAGGAACCTGTATAGATCCACACGAAACGGATAGTGTCCCGATGCGTTTGACGAGGCCGGTCGCGGAGCACTGACGGGCCCTGTACTATCGATCTTTCAAGGATTTATTTAGAGGCCTGCTTCAGCTGTATGGCAAATCAACCGTCCGAGATCGTTGCAGACATACCCTG
>Ga0315534_1002386_pt1 | contig 12643 bp, 11 predicted proteins | sample SalMarSW160240MG_FD_203094 | JGI IMG/M metagenome (GOLD analysis project Ga0315534, IMG submission 203094) | Salt marsh sediment microbial communities from the Plum Island Ecosystem LTER, Massachusetts, United States - Salt Marsh Sediment SW1602-40 ... | reverse complement strand
CCAAAGAAGATCTCAAAGAAAAACCAAAGAAGATCTCAAAGAAAAACCAAAGAAGATCTCAAAGAAAAACCAAAGAAGATCTCAAAGAAAAACCAAAGAAATTACCAATTATTTTTTAATCCATAGGAGTATCGTTAATTATTTAACTGTTCTTGTGAAATTTGTTACTACAAGCACCTTATTTAAAGGCGAATCCTGAAGTTCAACAAATTCCCTAGTTCCATCTTTAATTCCCTTAAATAAATTAAAGAGCTTTAACGCCGAATCATTATCTTCCATTGTTACACTGTGGCATGATTTATCATACAACAATATTATTAATTCGTTTTCTATAATATTGATAATGTCTATAACAGCTATTTTACCATTCTTTTGTACTGAAAATAGCCTACATAATTTTTCCTTCTCATATTTATCCAAACAGAAAACTGTTTCGATTACTCTCACATTAGTTACCTACTTTCAAACATGAATTCAGTGATCTTATCACGGGCTTTTTCCCTTCTTTTTTTAAAATCTTTTATAAATATCACTGACTCATTGGCTAATTCATTTTTACATTCTCCACATAATAAATTACCACTCCTGCATCGATAGAATCTTTCTATGGATTTTTTTTCGGTATCAAAAAAATATTTTAAATACCAAAATACGGGACAAATATCAGGATTTGCCCCTAATTTTTTTTGAAGTTCTACAGTTGGTTGACCACCAGTAAAAGAAGCCATTACTTTTTTTCTTACCACCTCTGGCTCATCAGTAGTAAATATAGCGGTTTCAGGCTTTGATGATGACATTTTTGTCAAGTTTGATAATCCAGGCAAAAATTTACTGTGTATTTGGGCAGGTTTATAATATCCAAGTTTTTCTGCTACATCTCTTGTAATTCTCCAGTAAGGGTCTTGGTCTATTGCTGCAGGAATTAGAACTGGGGTTGGTTTATTTTCCAATACCGTTGGAAGAAAACAAGGTGCAGCCTGAATTGGAGGAAACCCAATCATTCCTATATTTGTCATGTTATTAAATCCGAATACAGATTTTGCCGTAGAGAAAGTAATTTTTTTTGCAATTTCAATTGCAATGGGATATAAAGATTTGATATGCTCAGTATCAACAATTATTTTAGTTAACTTTGGATTGAAACCTATTGCTATAACATCCAAAATATTTTCTAGAACATATTTTTTGATGCTGTTTCTGTCGAAATTCATGTTATACAGAAATTTTTCATCATCAGTAATTTGAAAAATTAATTTTGAATTAAATTTTTCTTGGAAATATTTTGTAAATATCCAAGGTAAAAGATGGCCCATATGGACTAATCCAGATGGACCTCTCCCCGTATACAGATAAAATTGTTCACCATTCTCGTATTTATTTAATATCCAATCAAGATCACGATGTGAAAAAAAATACCGAAATTTAATCAGAGGATGAATCTCCCCTGTAATTTTTTTAATTTTATTGATTAAATCTGGCGATATATGTTGAGTACCAAATTTTTCTATCAATTTTGAATAATTTTCATCTTCAAAATCTCCATGTACTTCCCATGGAGTAATTATAATATTTTCACTAGAGTGGTCTTTTTTATTATCGGAATTAATCTGATATTGATGTTTAGTATAATCATCTTTCTCGTCTCTTATAAAGCGATTTACCACATTTTTATTTAGACAAATTACAAACGTTTAAACGTTTAAAAATAATTTTCATTCTGAACTGTTGAAAAAATTGGACGATAGCAATATAGAGACACTACATCCAATCGAGAAGAAAATAATTAAATCAATAAAAAATAAGAGTGGATCTTCGATAAATTCACTGAAAATATCTACAGATCTAAATATCGATCAAATCAGAAGGGGTTTGGAGTGGTTAAAATTCAAAAATTTAATTAGTTCATATGAAAGCCAACATAATATAATTTCACTAGGAACTTTCGGGATCAAATTCATCAATGATGGGCTACCTGAAAGACGATTATTAGAAACTATCAAAGATGGGTATTCAACGATTTCAGAAATCTTGAAGACAGGGAAAGTAACTCAATATGAAATAAATATAGCCTTATTTAAAGCGAAAACAAACAAATGGATCGAAATCAAAAAAGATGAAAAAACCGGAGTCAGTGTTATAGAAATTTTAGAAGGTCCTAAATTTAGTCATGAAGAAGCATTATTACAAAAAATTTATGAAAATAATATTTTGAGTGAGCAGGATTTATCCTTCGATGAATTGACAACACTTCAGATTTTAAAAAAACGGCCACAATTTGTAATGTTAAAGAAATCTGAAGAATTTATCAGCTTAACCGAAGAAGGAGAGAGAGTTCAATCTATTCTAGAATCTGAAAAAAGTAATCTCGATTCCACAGATGGAAATTATGATCATTCATTGACTTCAGATATGCTTGTTTCAGGAAAATGGAAAAACATTGTTTTTAGACCTATTGATGTCGAATCAAATACTCCATTATTATTTCCAGGAAGGACTAATCCTCTAATTGATCTTATAGAAGAAATTCGAGAAGCATTTGTTAGTCTTGGATTTTTAGAAATTGAGGGAAATTATATACAATCTTCTTTCTGGAATTTCGACGCACTTTTTACTCCCCAGGATCATGCTGCAAGAGAAATGCAAGATACATTTTATCTAAGATTTGAAAAAAATGATGGACTAGAAAATAGAAGGATTGTTAGAAATGTTTCTGAGGCACATAAAAAAGGCTGGAATTATGAATGGAAAACTAGCGAAGCGAGAAGAGCAGTATTAAGAACACATACCACTCCTGTTACCTTGCAGTATCTAGCTAAAAAAAATCCAGTTGAATCAAAAATTTTCACTATTGGGAGAGTTTTTAGAAATGAAAAGGTCTCGTATAAGCACTTGGTTGAATTCCATCAAATTGAAGGTGTTGTTACCGGTCATAATATATCACTCAGGGACTTGATGGGTATACAATTGGAGTTTTACAAAAAAATCGGGATCACGAAAGTAAAATTCTGGCCCACATTCTTTCCATACACTGAACCTTCATTACAATCAATGATATATAACGAAAGATTGGATAAATGGATAGAACTTTTCGGTATGGGTATCTTTAGACCTGAAGTTATTGAACCTCTGGGAATAAAAAATCCAGTTCTGGCATGGGGAGGTGGTATAGAGAGAATAGCTATGCTTAAATACAATTTATCTGATGTCAGAGATTTGTATAACAATAACCTAGGTTGGTTGAGAGGTGTTCAAAAATTCCAGTTGTAAATCTAAAAAAAACTAAAATTAAATCATCATTTCCTGATTACTCACTTTCGAAGATTTTAGATAATATTCCATTTTTAGGACTAGATATCGAGGGGATCGAAGATGATATTGTTAGAATTGAATATAATCCAAACCGACCAGATTTTTCAACTGACCTAGGTATATTCAGATCATTGAAGGGATTTTTGAATAAGGAATTAGGTATACCAAAATTTGATTATTCAATTAGTTCACATTATAAAATTGAGGTAGATAAATCTGTAAAAAAAATAAGACCATATATTCTATTTTTTGTAGCAAAAAATAAAGAAATAAACCAAGATTTAATGGAACAAATTATTTCGATGCAAGAGGATCTTCACAATGGAATAGGTAGAGGAAGAAGAAAAGCTTCTATAGGAATTCATGATTTAAATAAAATGAAATTTCCACTGAGGTATTCTACTTCTGATAAGGAAAGAGAATTTATCCCACTAGATGAATCTAACAGATATAGCTTAAATGAGATACTAGATATATTGCCTAAAGGAAAAAAATATAGTCATTTAATAAAGGATTTTAAAAAATATCCTATTCTTGTAGATCAGAATAACGATATTGTTTCATTTCCACCGATAATTAATAGCGAAAGGACTAAGATTACACTCGAAACTCAAAATCTTTTAGTCGAAGTTACTGCTACGGACTTGGAAATAGCTAGGAATATAATATCCATTTTATTTTGCTATTTTTACGATGAGAATTTTAAAATAGTATCAGGTCCTGTATCAGAATATAGAACAAAGGCATTCTTTCCTCTAAAAAAACTTACTAATAAATTTGTAAATGTCAAAGAGGATTATATTAATAGCATTTTAGGACTAAATCTTTCAACGCATGAAATTATAAGTTCATTGAAAAAAGTCAGGATAGATGCAATAAAGCTTAAAAATAAAGAACTAAAATGTATTATACCACAATATAGGACTGATATTAGAAACCCTATAGATGTTGTAGAGGAGGTCTCCTTAGGATATGGTACCTATAACTTGGAACCTAGCCTTCCATCTTTTAAAATTTCAGCTGGCATAAAGGATCCTATAAGTTTATTTTTTAGTGAGTTAAGGAAAACCATCATTGGTTTTGGATTTCAGGAAGTATTAAATTTTAGTCTTGTCGATCAAAAAGGTATAGAAATAGAAGAAACATATAATGAAAAAAATAATCATTTACTTAAAGTTCATGAAAGTAAAAGTATTGAACATGAATTTTTAAGAGCAAGTCTCATTCCTTCTCTTATGAAGAACCTTTCACACAATATTCATGAAGAATATCCACAAAAAATATTTGAGATAGGTAAGATCTTCAGAATTGATGGAGATATGACTGAAAAATGGAATTTAGCTCTATCAATATCATCTAACAACACTGATTTTACTCAAATCAGATCTCTACTTAGATCTATATTCAAAATAACATTTGACAAAGAAATACAGACTAAACCATTAAAACATACTCTTTTTATAAATGGACGATCAGCTAACGTATTTTTCCAAGATCATAATATAGGGATAATTGGAGAAGTTTCTCCTAAAATCATAAGTGATTATAATATACGAATACCAATTTCAATATTAGAGATAGATTTGAGTGAGATCATTGAGGATATAAAATAATATTGTTCGGATTTTAATTTGTTCTGTTGTTAGGGCTTGTTATTAACTGCCAACATGAAAAAAGTCAAAAGACAGTACTCAAAATAAGAGGATTATAGATTAAATAGTATGTAACTTTGTTATAGTAGAAAAGTATATCAGAAGCTTTATTAAATATCATACATGATAGCGAAAGAGAAAGTTATTCCTGTGGTATATCTAACTGCATTTCAAAATTATTTTATACAACAAACGATAGATATTGATTACCATGGATATAACCTTTAGGACTGAATCGCAAAGCGATTCAGGTTCATAGAGGTGTAACATGGTCAACCCCGTTAAAAAGCGCTAGGAGGAATATACTAAATGTATATGGCTATCTATGAATAGTTGTGAGTCAGAGGCGGGGTACATTTCATTTTACCTGTTATTTGATTATATTATGAGTTTTTTATTTATGCTGATAAATTAGAGAAGAGTATTGAAATCAAATAGTTATTGTGTTAAATCATTAATACTTTTTTTAATTATATACTTGGCCTCATTTGATATATCATATTTTTCTAGGATGGATGAAGAATCTTTTATAAGTATATTTCTAAACTCTGGTTCACTAGCAGCTTTTAGCAGAATCTCACTAATTATTTCTGCTTCCTTCTGACGGGAACTCAAACTATTTTAAATATGTTACAGGTAGTATATAATCTTAATGTAACTTTCGCAAGCTTGATATGAACATTAAAACCTATTTTTTTCAAATTGGATCTTCAAAGTCGGAAGAAATGGAATTCTAATGGAACATCTCGAATAATTCCAGCTGAAAGGACTCTAAGCCATGTCTCTAGATTGGTCAAACAAATTGGTCTTACTAGAATTTCAGATATCACATATATGGATAAATTGTATATTCCAAATTATTCTAGTGTATTGCCTGGAACTGACGATTACATTTGGGTTTATAGTGGCAAAGGACATACAAAAACTCATGCTAAAACAAGCGCATTGATGGAGACTATTGAAAGGTATTCCTCCCTTCCGAAATCTTGCCAGAAAAAAATGATTAGAGGAACATATCAAGAATTGCGACAAAAATATAATGTTTTACATCCAGAAGAAGTAGTAGAACCATTATCTTATGATTATCAGAATGAAATGATAATGGATTATGTCGAAGGATTTGATCTAATAAACAGTGAAGGAATCCTAATTCCCTCTTCCTTAGCACTATTCAGATATACCGCTACATATCCAGCAATAAACCCATTTAGTTTCCACCATACAAATGGATTGGCTTCCGGTAATGTATTGGAGGAAGCGGTTTGTCATTCTTTTTGTGAAATTATTGAAAGAGATGCGGTTAGTTTGGCTCAATTAAGATGCAGTGCCATCCCATTTCATATCTTGTATAACCTGTCTAGTAACCTTAGGTTTCAAGGATACAACGTTAGCCCAATCTCCAAAAATAATTTTAAGGACTATAATCACATCTTCCCAGATGTTGATTTATCCAATATTGATTTCGAGCCTATTACGAAGTTGATTAAACGCTTCAAAAAATATAATATTAAATTGATTGTAAAAGATGTTACTTCAGATATAGGTATTCCAACTTTTAATGTATCATGTGTAGAATGGATATCTCATGATTATGGATATTTAGCAGAAGGTCATGGGACACATCCTGATAAAAGATTAGCATTATTAAGAGCTATTACAGAAGTGTCTCAAACTCGTGCTGCAAATATACAAGGGGCGCGGGATGATTTGAGGAAAATTCGTTATGGACAAGAAAATTCTGATGATAAATTTTCCTGGCAATTTATTCCATCCACAGAAATGATTGACTTTAAAGAAATTACGAGCTGGAATAATGATGATATACTTGACGATATCAATTTAATTTTATCAAAATTAAAAAATGCAGATATTGATAAAGCAATTATTGTTGATCTGACCAATGAAAAATTGGGAATTCCAGTAGTTAGAGCAATAATACCAGGCTTAGAAACATTTAAATTTACAAAATCAATGATGGGATGGCGAGCTAGGCGATTTTTTAAATGAACCTTCCTATTATATTCTTGGGTCCAAGCCTTTCACTGGAAAAAGCAAGGAAGTTAATCGAAGCTGATTTTGTACCCCCCGCCAAAAAAGGTGATTTTATTAATCTCACAATGTACTCTGAAAAAAGAATTATCATACTGATCGATGGGGTATTTTTACAAGATTATCCTCCGACCCCTATAGAGGTATTTCAAGTAATACAAAAACCTAATTTTCAAGTATACGGTGCATCTAGTCTAGGTGCTCTACGTGCTGTAGAATTGGAGAAATTCGGAATGAAAGGTTATGGACAAGTATTTGAATTATATAAAAAAAACATAATTAATGCAGATGATGAAGTAGCAGTAACATTTGATAACGAATATAATCTTCTATCCGAAGCTATGATAGACATACGATATAACTTATTTCATGCTCTCAAAAAAGGGATCATAGACAAAGATACTAAATTCATAATGACGAAAATCGCAAAGAATATCTATTTTCCTTTCAGAAACTACGATGTTATCATAAATAAATCAATTAATAAATATCCTCATAAAGAAGAATACCTCAAGAATTTTCAGGAATTCATCTCTAAAAACAGAACAAGCATCAAAGAACTAGATGCAATCAATCTCTTAAAAAAAATTGCTCTTATAACGGGTAATTACTGAGACTAATTACATAGGTATGAGGTTTTCCACCGATAAAACATATTTATAATAATATTTTCAATTTTGATTATAAATAATGAATAAGAATAACAGAGATTTTGAAAGAAAAGAAGAATTAAAGGAAGAATGTAATAAATTACTGGCTTTAAATGACAAAATTCGTTACGCAGGAATCCTAAATGAATTCGGAAGAACCATTGTTGGAAAGATGAAATCAGGATTAGTGCCTTTATTAAGCCATAATGAGGCAAGAAATGAGTTTTTTATTCATTCGATGATTTTTAATCTTAGAAAGAATTATCAAAATTCTATAGGGCAAACCGAATTCATTCTGTTCCAAAGCGAGAAAGTAAATATTATCAGTTTTATCAAAAATCAACTAATTTATTATCTTACTATTGAAAGAAGCATACCTTCTCACGAACTAAATGAAATTATCCATTCGATAAAAGAAAAACTAAGAAATTCTGCTGATTCCTAAATATTATTAATTTTTGTTTATTCTAGGAAACCATAACTAAAGATATTTTATAAATTAATCAATGAAAAGCGTTTAATTTACTTCGCATCTCTCTGTCATGAGAAACAGATGGATGATTGGGATCAGCCATGATAACCTCATACCATGAATGTTTTCCATCTTTATACAAAAAATATGAACCTAAGATCTCTAAATTTGGAAATTTCTCATTAACTCTTCTTTCTGCCACTAATCTCATATTTGTAGCTTGTTTGATTCGTACCACACCGCTGTGTTTTGGTCTTCTACCAGCGGTTGGCCTTTGTTTTCTCATACCTCCTCTTCCTACTCTTGCTCGTATAACTACAATCCCTTGCTTGGCTTTGTAACCCAGTCTTCTAGCTCTATCTATTCTCGTAGGTTTGTTAATTCTATGAATTGCAAGTTCTCTTCTCCAACCAATAGCTCTAGATTTTAGCTCATCACTATTGGTTTTCCACATATTAATCCAAGTTTTAGCTAGGTATTTGTACATCTGTTATATTATTAAAAATCTTTGAGAAGGTTATATAAGAATTTCTTTTCTACTAATATTACAAATTTAAAATGCATGACCAATGTCATGTTTGGAAAAACTTTTGGAAAAATCTGCATGTCTAAAACACTTGAAAAATGTATTCTATCTCCACAACACTTTCTAAAGGCAAGCTTCCAACGCCTATCGCTAATCTAGTATGTTTACCTTTATCGCCAAAAATATTCACTATTAATTCTGAGGCAGGATTTATAACTTTAGGATGATCTGAAAAAGTTGGAATAGAGTTAATATATCCTGCAACTTTAACCACTTGTTTAATTCTATCCAAGCTCTTTAGATGATTTTTTATTAGTGAAAGTGCATTAAGAGTACAAAGCAAAGCAGCCTGTTGACCTTTTTCTAATGTTGTATCTTGCCCAATTTTTCCTTTGTATTTTACAAAAGGTGGTTCAGCATTAGTGTCAATAGGAATTTGTCCAGATACGTATACAAGGTCATTGATTTGAACAACTGGTACATAAGAACCTGCTGGCCTAGGAACCAGCGGTAATGTAATACCTAGAGCTTGCATCTTTTCCTCGATAGTTATCAATATTCAACAGATGATACAATCTTATTATTAATCTTATTAATAATCAACTAGGATTAAATTGACATCAAGTTTATCTTTTTGTTATGTTAGTTAAATTAATAATTTCTATTGGAATTGGAATAGCTTTTGCATTCATTGTTTACTTAGCATTGTCAGATTCTTTAAGTAAACCCTCTTTAAATTTTCTAGCTATCCCCCAAAATATCGCTCTATCTATAGTACAAAATGACAATAATCTAACACAAGAACAAATCCAAGATGCAAAAATCAGGTTCGTTTTTATAAAAGGAACTGGAGAATTATATTTGGCAGATAATATTACAAAAAAAATAGGATCATCTATTGGAAAAACCTCTGGTACCTTTACAACAGGTAATCATTATGGCTGGGAAGTTAAATTAATTCCTGTTAATAGCACATATTATGTTGATCACATCACAGGAGAAATTATAGCAAGAACAAATGGATATTAATCAGCATCATTTCTTGGAGAAAGTTAAGTAATAATTATATTTGAATTAAATGAGATTTTTGATGTGAGCCTAGTTAATAATGTACTAATTTGTGATCCGATTGATGATATTGGAATATCAATTCTATCAAAAAAAGGATTAAAAATTACAAACAATCCAAAAATTACTACCGAAGATCTTCTTAAAGAAGTTGGTAAATATGAGATAATAATTGTAAGAAGTAGAACAAAAATAACTAAACAAGTCATTGAAGCGGCTAAAAATGTAAAGATTATCGCAAGAGTAGGCGTGGGTTTAGATAACATTGATACAAAAGAAGCTAATAAAAGACAAATTTCTGTATTGAATTCCCCTGAGGCTGCAATGAACTCTGTATCTGAGTTGGTTATAGGTTTTATGATAAATCTATCAAGAAAAATATTGTTGGCAGATACGGAAACAAAAAAAGGAAATTGGATAAAAAATGAGTTGAATGGAACGGAATTAAGAGGAAAATATCTTGGTATAGTAGGGGTGGGAAGCATAGGAAGAAATCTCGGAAGACTAGCTAGATCTCTTCGTATGAATTTGATTGGTTATGATCCTGTTCCAATCGATCGAGAATTTGTAAAAGAAGTGGGAATGATAATAACTGATCTACAGACACTTGTTGAAAGCTCTGATTTTATTTCATGTCATGTTCCATCTTTACCTGAAACAAAGAATATGTTTAATGATAAATTTTTTTCCAAAATGAAATCATCAGCATTTTTTATCAATACTTCTCGAGGAGATGTTGTTGATGAGGATGCATTATATGATGCATTGTTAAATCATAGAATAGCAGGTGCGGCATTGGACGTATTTCAAAAAGAACCTGCAACTAATGATAGATTAGTACAATTACCAAACATTATATGTTCGCCCCATATTGGAGCTCAAACGAAAGAGGCTCAAGAACTGGCTTCAAATATAATAGCTGAAAAGATTATTCAAAAACTATTAGACGAAAAAGAAAATATGATGTAATTTACAAGTACGCAAATGTTAATTAATTCAAGTGGACCGAGTGGGATTCGAACCCACGACCACCTACGTCTCCTCTGCTTTTAGGCATGCAAGGCAGGTATTCTACCAGGCTAAACTATCGGCCCTCTAAAAAAACCTTATTTTTTGATAATTTAAGTGTTTTATTATATTTAAAGAAAGTTATTATTTGCTTTATGATAACTTGAGGAATAACAGAATTATCTGGATCTCTTAATTCATCTTCTGTTTATCGATATAGTATCTACAAAATTTAAATATCATATTTATTATGGTAACAATTGGAATCTTAGAACCTATGCAAGAGAAATATAATTAGTATTACCACGTGAGGGAAATTACGATAGACAAAATAACTAAAGTTTACACTACTATAAGCTGTAATGAATTTTTAGATTGAGAATAATGATGTCTAATTTATATGGTAAATATATCTGCGAACATTAATCAATAAAAGAATCACTCTATTTATTACTATAATGTCTAAGAGTTATACATGATTCTTGTAATAACTTGGAATATTATTTTACTAAAATAATACAACATTAATAATATATTGATGAAAATTTAAAATATAGAGGTTTGAAAATGCCTCGAACAAAAAATTCACCAACACCATTTGTTAAAATCCATCTGATTGACTCTAAATAATACTAATTATGAGAATCAAAAAAAAGTCTTGCCATCTCAAAAAATTTTATTAATGCGATAATACAAATTTCTCTATCAATTCTGAATCAAAAAATATCCATGTATTTATATCGATATTTTTTAACTGGGATGAATATTGACCGTTTTTTGTATAGTCTAGTAATACGAAGGTAATTTGATTAATAAGCCAGGAATTTTTAAAACAAAATAAAAACTAGTTTTAGATAAACATCTGATAGACATGGATTATTTAATATAACAAGTATGTTTTAAGGGATAAATCTCTCAGAAAGGTAGCCAAAATTGATTATCAAAAATAAATAAGATTTTCGATTATACTTTATTAAGGATCATCAGAAAATGAATCAATATAAGACTACCAAATTGGATAATACTAATACATATCAATCGAAACCCTTTTAGGTTTTTGTAGTTTAGATATTTTATAAAATGTCTGTCTTATTAAAAGATAGAGTATGGGTAATGTTATCGGAGGTAACTAAACGAGGAGTATATCCTCTGCATAGTTATAGATTAGGTATATTTAGATTGCCAGTTAATTTAACTGATGAATCCACAATAACCAATATAGCAAATGAAATAAAAAAGAATGGCTTTAAAGTAGATAGATATGCTGATAGAATATACGTAAAATATGATTGGAAAGAGAGCGACATTGATCCTCTAACAGGAAAAGAACTTTCTACTAATATTGATATTGTTGTAGAAGTAGTAACTGGAGAAGTTATCGATCTGATTTATCAGATACAACCAATCGAGAAGTTCGGAGACTTTTATTGGGTAAAGAATTATCGTCAGAAAGCTAACGATAAAGCCAAAATGATTATTGATACTATTTTAAGAAATACTTCTATAGGTGATAAATTAGTTTCTCATTATCAGAAAATTGAAAGGTTATCTTTAGAGAAATCTATAGAAAAGTTAAATGATTTAACTCCGTTGGCAACTAATCCAAAGATTAGAAGTTTAAACCCACCGCCCCCACCAGCAGCATCTTCATCCTTATCTCAAGAAATAGCTACATCTGATATTAGGCCTGCTAAGACTACATCACCGCCAACCTCTGTTCCTGCATCAACTGCTGATACTTCTATATCCCTAACCGGTTCAGGTACAGATTATTCTAAAGTCGAAGGACCAATAGATACATCATTCAAATCTAGTCGTCAAAAAACTGGCAAGTTCAAAGGAATATCTGTTTGGGGTCCGGTAGATGCTCCAGGACAACTAGGTATCTGGGGAGATAGCGTATGTGTTG
>Ga0315534_1002385_pt1 | contig 12650 bp, 10 predicted proteins | sample SalMarSW160240MG_FD_203094 | JGI IMG/M metagenome (GOLD analysis project Ga0315534, IMG submission 203094) | Salt marsh sediment microbial communities from the Plum Island Ecosystem LTER, Massachusetts, United States - Salt Marsh Sediment SW1602-40 ... | reverse complement strand
TAACAAAAAGAATTCCTGCATTTCTGGCTCTATTATAATACTCTTCATACATCTTCCCTGCACATCTCATATCTATATAACATACTGTAATTTCGGTATCGGGATATTCTGAGATTATAAGTTTGGAATTCTTAACAGATAAATTACAGCAAACTACGCTACAATATGCATTCTTTTTTATATCTCTTGATCCTACGCAGTTAATGAATAATATTTTCTTTGGACGTTTTCTATCTGAGGGGCGTACCAAATGACCGAACATAGGACCATTTGGAGCAAGGATCCTTTCTAATTGGATCTGTGTGATTACATTCTCGTATTTTCCGTAGCCATAATCGTCTTCTTGATATATGTCCCATCCTGTTGCCACTATTATTGTTCCTATTTCAAGTTCTATTATTTCGTCTTGTTGGCTAAAGTCAATTGCTTCCAAATCACAAGACTCGACACATGCAAAACATTCTACACACGATTCTCTTACAATATCATAAACTGCCGGAACTGCTTGAGCAAATGAAATATCGATGCACTTACGAGCCGATAGATTTTCATCAAAATAATTAGGAACGTATATAGGACATACTTCCGTACATGCACCACAGCCAGTACATTCGCTTTCAATTACAAATCGCGCTTTTCTTTTTACTTGGACTCTAAAGTTACCTATGTATCCTTCGACTTTTTCTACTTCACTATAAGTAAGCATTTCAATATTTGGATGGCGATCAGCTTCAAGCATCTTAGGTCCGAGAATTCAAATCGAGCAATCGTCTGTCGGAAATGTTCGATCTAATTGAGACATACGACCACCGATAGTAGTTTTCTTTTCAACTAAATAAACTTTATATCCTGCATCTCCTAAATCAATTGCAGCACTTAAACCAGCAATCCCTCCACCAATAACCAAACATGTAGGTTTTACATTTACTGTTTTTGTAGGTATCTCTTCCAAAAATTGCGATCTTGAAATCCCTGCTTTTACCAATTCTATTGCCTTAAGTGTAGCTTCATCTCTTACTTCCATTGCTTGATGTACGTAACTACAATGTTCTCTAATGTTTACAAATTCCAAATATCTCTGTGGCAATCCTGCTTCTTTTAAAATGGCATGAAATACTGGCTCATGTGTTATTGGAGTTCAAGCAGCCAAAATTATTCTGTCAAATTTTTTTTCGTCTATTTGTTCTTTAATAAATTCAGCTCCTCCAGACGTACACAAATTTAAATACTCGTAAGCGTAAACATCATCGAGTTTATCAATTTCTTCTACAATTTTAGGCACATCTAAAATGCCTCCAATATTAACTCCTCATCTACATATAAATGCTCCGATTTTGTGTTTACTATTGGTCTGTTCTTCAGACAAATTTTCCACCTTTTATATTTATATCCTCCTAATTTTAAATGTTTCTTCTTATAACGATATGTATTAATTGTATTTGATTAAATAATTATGATCATGCAAATGGTTCTTATTATTAAAATTCAATTGTTATTAGTTTTAAAACGATTAATTTTGATTTTAAGACTTTCTTCATGAACTGTTATAGTTGAAAATAATCGAACCAGATTTTAATGGAATAAAGATTATAACTAATGAGTGTAACATTTACTAATAAAACTAAAAAAAAGGTATAATAGGTGAATATTCATGGTAGAATCTCAGAAATCAGAAAAGAAATCAAGATACGAAATTAATCCAGTTCAAAGAAAAGCATTAATTGGAAGAATATATCCTATCCTCTTGGTGGGATCAATACTTTGGTTATCAGGAGAATATCTGTTTAGCTTTCTCTTCTCAGATTTGGATTTTACAGGGCAAAATGTATTGTACTATATAATGATTGTAATAGTAGAAGCGATTTTATTTATCTCATTTTTCATTGCCTCTAAAAGTAATAAAACACTATTGAATTAAAAAAAAAGAGAGATTTTTAATCAAAAGTTCTCTCACTCGGTTAGAAGAGACATAATGTTACCTAATTCTTTCATTTTCTTCATTCCCTTAACTTTTAACTTACCAGTTAGCATCTTAAGTAGCATTGAAACCTTAGATATCTTACCACCCGTAAAGTCAAAAAATAAACTTGCAGTGCAAGCTATTGAACCATCAACTACCATATTCTTTATGGTGTCCCCGTCGTTTTCAATGTGTTTCACATCTAGAGTTCCGTTTTCAACTGTAATTAACGCACTATAGCGTTGATCCGTAAGATTGTATAGAAAACTCATCTTTGCATCGGCATAATTTTCTTTGAATTTTTTATTTTGGTTTATCTGTCCCATTTGTTGCCAGAGTAATCCAGCAAGACCGCATCTTTCTTTTTTAGCTTCTTCTTTCATTTTAGCTTTTACAATAGATTCGTTCTCAATTCTCCATTCTTTAAATGGTTTTTTTGTTGGAATCTTTAATTCAATCTCGTCTAGGTTATCTGCGATAGGGAACTTTCCATAGGTATGAGTTGCAGCTACTGCCGCATGAATGTGTTCCGAAGGAGTATCTGCAGGAATGTTTGATAATATAATACTTAGGCTATGATCTCGTCCAAAGGCATCAATGAATCTTTTGATATTATCTACAATTTTCTCTATGGGTCCATCACGGAGTAATCGAGCATTTATCCCTGCTGTTATTGATACATTTTTACCTTCTTTTCGGAATTTCTCAGTGTAGTCGCGTACTGCCTTAAGAGGGTATTCGTGCCATCGACCCATTACTAAGAATAATGCTGGTTGGCCACCCATACTCGCAATTTCTACATCAAAACTATCATGAAGTATTTTTGGATCAAATTTTTCCAATCGTTCTTCACAATAATCTCCAGTGACATTCATAGTCATTAATCCAAATTCTTTACATTTTTTCTCGAGTCGTTGATTATAGGGAACAATCCAATCCATCATTTCTTTGGGTGATAGATTTGGAACGCTAGCCCAAGCATCAGCGCCTATTCCCAATAAATTACCCGTTGTCTCGTTTTGAATCCTAATCCAAGGTGCTAAAACATCATCAACAGCAAAACTCATTACTCCATGATATAATTTTGGGTCCTTTTTCATTGCTCTAATGAGTTTTGGAAATCCCATCAATCCCACTGCTAAGCTAAAAGGCGAGCAAAATATGCACATTCCACTCGCCATTGAGCCTTTAGTATTTAAGATCATCGGAAAGCGTCCAGCATTCTGAAAATCGATTTTTTTATTTTTTAATTTTTCTAAATCTTCATAGTTCTTAATTAATGGTTGACGGAAATCAATAGTAGGCATAGAATTTTCGCCATAAATTAATTTACCTCCTAACGCTTCTACTTCTAAATCATAGGAATCATATCCTCCTGCTGGACCATCTAAATCATAATATTTTCCCACTAATCCACCTATTTCAAAATTTAAATTAAAATCAGTAAAGAAGGGTTTAGCTGGAACTTCTGCTAAATACATTACATGATCATGGCATTGAGCTAAAATAGAAATATATCCTTTATCTCCAGCTGAAAGAACACTTCCTAAATCCTTTTTCACTTCTCCTGTTTGAGCCATATTAAATCACCCCATAACCTCTTTCGCTTTTTCTACTGCATCAAATGCGTCTTTACCCCAAGCATCAGCTTTTATTTCATCAGCAAATTCTTGAGTGCAAGGTACTCCACCAATTAAAACTTTAACACTGTTTCTCAATCCTTCATTTTCAAGTTGTTTGACTATTTCTTTCATCTCTAGCATTGTTGTCGTCATATAACATCCTAAACCCAAAATATCTGGTTTTTCTTCTTTAATTGTTTGTATAAAAGTCTCTTTCGATACATCTTCTCCTAAATCAATAACTTCAAAACCTCCTCCTCGAAGAGTCGCATTAACCATGATCTTACCCAAATTATGCATATCTCCCGCAACTGTTCCGATTATTATTTTTCCAGAAGAACCTCTTTCTCCCGCTGAAAGTTTTGGTTCGATAATTTCCATAGCCAAACGGAAAGCTTCAGCACATAAAATAATATCCGTGTGAAAATATTCATTTTGCTTCCATAGCTCTCCAGCTTCTTGAATTCCAGGGATAATACCTTGGTTTACAATAATCATCGGTTCTATATCTTGTTCTAAAGCCTTTTGAGCAAGTTCTTGAGCAATATCATCGTCCCCCTCAAGAACTGCTTTTTTTAAATCTTCCAAAATTTTTAAATTTGTCATTTAATTACCACCATTTTTAAATGTAACGTAGACAAATCAAATATAGAAGCTATCTAGTATATATAGGTTATTCAATTAAATTGATTTATTTTATTTTTATAATAACTTTTTAAAATAATCCTTTTAAATATTAAACCTAATTATGATTCATGAGTTTTAATGAAGAACTTAACATTAGATGGTGCAAATCAGTTTATTTTAAAAAAACAACATCTCACAGAGGACACTAAAATTAATGATATCCTTCAAATTGCAGATGATCTGTGTGGTTTACATGCTACAGAGACTCTTGGACCATATTTAACTCTTTTTACAAGAACTATTAGCTTCAATAAAGAAGATTTGAATATAGCACTCTATAAAGAGAAGAATTTGGGAAGAATCCGTGGAATGCGTAACACTTTATTCATTGAAACGAAAGAAATGATCCCTCTAGTTTATAATTCCATTAAATCTCTAACAGATAAAAGAGACGAGAAATATCTAGAGATGAGAGGAATTTCAAGAGAAGAATATAATTCATTGTCAAATCAAATACTTGAATTATTAAAGAATAAGGAAATGTCTACGACTGATATTAAAAAAGCTCTTTCTTCCCAAAAAGACATTGTGGCAGTGATTTCCGTGATGTGTGATCAAATGTTATTTATAACCAATCAAGTCTCAGCTATAAAAATTTGTAACGAGATGACTCCATTAACAAAAAGAACTAGGGGGGGTTTTATGAGTCCTCTAAAAGACTATAATTAGGTCATTATTAAAATTTGATAAGAAGAATTGAATAAAAAAATAAAAATAGATAAAAAAAATTATTTATTTGCTACCAAATTCAGAAACATCACCAAATAAACGCTTTACAGCGTCCATTCTGGTTTCCTCGCCAATCTGTTCGACATTTTTCAAACTTATGGCTTCTTTTGGGCAAACAGCAATACATTGAGGTTCTGTTTTACCAACTTCAGGATCGATGAAATCTTCTTTCATACCTTCACATAGGTCACATATCAAGGCTTTTTGAGAATCAATGTGTAAATTTATAACTCCAAAATCGCAAGCTCTAATACAAAAGGCACATCCATTGCATTTATCATCGTCTACAATTATAGATCCCGTTTCTTCATTTTTTGTTAAAGCTTTTTCTGGACAACTTCGAATACATGGTGCGTCTTCGCACTTCTGGCACGCTAGAGCGATGTTAAAAACAGGTTCAATTCGGACTCTATGAATTCGGGTGTTAATAGGGTTAAATTCGCCATCGTGGACAAATGAGCATACTGATTCGCATGTTTCGCATCCTGTACATAAATCTGGATCTATAATTATGAATTGATGCATCTTTCCGCCGCGTTTCTTCAAGGATGATCTTGACATTTTCCTATTTACCTCCTGCTGGTTTTAACTTACCAATTACAAAATCTAAACCCAAACTCTTTAGAGTTTCATCCGTAGGAATCCCCGTTTTCGTATCCCAACCTCGAGCTTCGTAATATCCACTTAGAAGTTTTTGAAATCCTTCTTCTTTTAAAACGACACCTTTAGCAGGACCCTTTGTGTGTGCATCTTTAAAGAACTTTTCTGGAGGATGGTCGTCTGCTCTGGTCCACCCTTCTCGAATATTGAAACATTTTGAAAGGTTTAAGATAGCAGCGCCTCTTTTATTAATAGATTCTTCAGTGTGTGGAATACCAGTTACTAACTCATAGACTTTCGCCATCTCTGCATCGTTTTCATAAATTCCACGCGTGAACTTACAAATTACATATGAGTCAATAATAGCATAAATATCTTCAAGCTTTATGATTGCTTTACCGCGTTCAAGTGGTTTGTCGTATCCAAATCTATCGAAATTGCCTTTAGCATCAAGTCCATAAGCACCATTCCTTAAATGACAAGCTCCTCTAATAGATACACTTTCACCAACAGCAAAACTATTCATTCCGTGGAGATCAAAAGCAGGCATTTCTAAGCCTTTTATGTGCATTCCGTAATACCCAGCGTTCTTCCTTCCCAATTCCTCTAGTCGAATACCGGCTTGTCTACAGCCATCTCCGAAGATTTCACCAACAAAACCTTTGCCCAGAATCATTTCTTCTGTAAACCTTGCCAGATTAGTGGTAGATCCAAAAGGTAATTCGTATCCAAGATCTTTCTTGGTTATGAGTCCTACTTCGTACAACTCACAAGCCATGCTCGCTGTAACACCACCTGAAATTGCGTCAATTCCTAAATCGTCGCATAAAGACACGCATTTAAAAATAGTTGGCCAATCCTTACAACCCGTGTTAGATCCAAAGGAATAACACATTTCAACGTCTATAGAAGCTACTAAATTAGGATATTCAGGGTGGGTTTTTGGTACTCTCGCGAGATGATCACAAGCGATTGAACATTGTGAGCAAGCAACTTTTTTAACAACCCAATCTTCGTTTAGCGTATCTCCAGTAAAGGCTCCATTGTCAATCTCTTCCCATGTACCTTCGCGATAATTCATTGTAGGGAACATTCCGAGTTTATTGTAACTAGTTATTCCAGAAGGAGTGCCTAAATCACGATATTTAGCTGTTGCTGGACCATTAGCTACTTTAATTAATTTTTTAGCTAACTTGTAAAATTCAGCGGGATACGCAACTTTAAGTCCTTTAGTGCCCCGAAATGCTATTGCTTTCAGATTTTTGCTTCCCATAACTGCACCCATTCCTGTGCGACCTGCCTGTCTATTTCTATCGTTCGTAATACACGCTAGTTTACTTAATCTCTCTCCTGCCTGTCCGATTGACATTACGGCTAATCTCTGATCTTGAAATTCTTCTCGAAGTAATTCTTCTGTTTCAAAATTCCCTTTACCCCAAAGAGTTTTTTCACACGGTTCTATGTAATAATCATCGTCGTCTACAACCATGTAAACGGGTTCAGAAGCTTTTCCCTTGATCACGATTGCATTGATTCCAGCGCGTCGCGCTTGTGCTCCAACTGAACCTGAGGAAATGGCCATACCAAACATACCTGTTAACGGGGATTTAGCAAATACGCCGTACTTTGAACTAGTAGGTAAAATAGTGGTTGGAAAGGGACCTATCGCCCATACAAATACATTTTCTGGACTTAATGGATCTACGCCCGGTTTTAATTCGTCCCAGAGAATTTTTGCACCAAATCCATAACCACCAATCCAATCGCGGCAAAATTCTCCAGATAAAGTAGATTTCGCTATTTTCCCACTTGTTAAATCGACATCGAGTCTCACTTGGGAGTATCCTTTGACATTATCGGGTAAAGTGATTTCTTTAGCTTTACTCATGTTTTTCACTAATTTTTATTTTTGATTTTTTTAGTTTAGAGAGTTAATAATTAATTATAAATTTTTTAATTTACATAAAATTAAACCCACAATTAAAATTTAAATTCTTCTCTTCATAAAATCCACCCAAATTAAAGTTCCGAAATGGTTTCTGTAAACATTCTGATTTATTGATTTTATATCAGCTTACCTTATTATCTAATCAAATGCTTTTTAACAATAATAATAGCATATTTAAAGTGGTTTAAATTATATTTAACAACAGAATAAAGACTTTAGTGTTGTTATTATGACTGAAACTACGGATACATCACAAAATAAGAAAGCTGATAAGATACTCTCAAGCGATATCATAAAAAACGTCATTGCTAACGCAAACTATTGTTATAATTGCAATCGTTGCGTAAATGTATGTCCAGTATCTTACTTAGATCTATTTTATCCGAGAAATTTAATCACAGATTTAACCTTTTTATCACCTGAAGAAGCACTAAAGAATAATAATATTTGGGATTGTCTAACTTGTGGATTGTGCACAGAATATTGTCCAATGACTAAAGATAAAACCGGGGTCAACTTTACAGAAATTATTAAGGAACTTCGAACATTAACTTCAGAATACGAACCATTACAAGAGACTTTGCGTAGTTGTAATCACGACAGAGTTTATTCCAGTATACCAAAATTAATGGCAGACGATAAGATAAAATTCACTAATAAGCTTGGATTCTTAGAAGGAACAGGTTTAAAAATAAAAAACCAGGGAGAAATTGCTTATTTTATGGGTTGCACTCCATTTTTAACGGGAACTGCGCCATGTGTCGTTGGTTGCCCTGCAGGAGTGGACGTTCAAGGATATATTTCATTAATATCTGAAGGCAAGTTTCAAGAGTCTATCGATTTGATAAGAGAAATGAACCCTTTACCTTATTTATGTGGGAGAATTTGCACAGCTCAGTGCGCCTTGAATTGCAATCGTCAACATCACGATGATCCTATAGCTATCAGAGAACTCAAAAGGTTTGTTTCGGATTATGAAGCTGCTCACCCAAAAAATAGTAAAATAAAACCAGTTAAACAAACCAAGGAAAAAGTAGCAATAATCGGAGCCGGACCGGGAGGATTATCTGCTGCTTATTACCTCGCGAGAATGGGATATAAACCAACAATTTTCGAGAAAGGGGATAAAACCGGTGGCGTCGTAAGATATGGTGTTCCGCAATATCGACTCTCTGACGAAGCGTTGGATCACGATGTAGATTTCATAAAACATATGGGAGTTGAAATCGTACTGAACAAAGAGTTTGGTCCGAATTTTACTCTTGAAGATCTTAAAAAGGATAGTTTTGAAGCTGTCTTTATTGCGGTAGGTCTGTATGTACCAAAAACTTTGAGATTAGAAGGCGAAGATTTACCAAATGTTCATGTTGCTATAGATTTTCTCTTAGATAGAAAGTATAATTGTGCGGAAGATCCTGAAGAATTTAAAGGTAAAACTTTTGGAATTATCGGCGGAGGAGCAGTTGCCGTAGATGTTGGCGAAACTGCTGTTAGATTGGGCGCTACGAAAGTCGATTTTGTAGATATATTAACTGAGGAAGCACTTAAAAATGTGCTTAAAGACTTACATGAGGCTGAGAGAGAAGTTATGGAATATAATTTTACTACTTCGACTAAGAATATTACTCAAGAACCTAATGGAAAGTTAGCGCTAAATTGCTATAAGATTGAGTGGGGAGAACCTGATCCTGAAACTGGACGAAGACCTCTAAATAAAGTGGAAGGTTCTGATTATAAGATTGTTGTGGACTATGTAGTAATTGCTATCGGGCAAGGACTTGATATGGTTCCTATTAATGCCGCAACTGAAAATAAATTAAAAATTGATAGGGGAAAAATAGTAGTTGACGAGTTAACTTATGAAACTACCATTCCAGGAGTATTTGCTGGGGGAGATATAATATTCGATTCGCTAATGTGCGCTGTTGACGCAATTGGAGACGGAAGAGAAGCCGCATATTCAATCGATCGCTACTTACGTGGAATTGATTTAAAAGAAGGAAGGATTAGAACAAAAGATCTTAAGAGATCTACTATTCCTAAAAAAAATATCCAAGTAAACGCCTGTCAAGAAATGAACTTTATGCCGGGTGAAGAACGTTTAGTTTGTTTTGAAGAGATGGAATTAGGTTACACGGAAGAACAAGCGAAAAAGGAAGCAAATAGGTGTTTAAATTGTAATTGTTGCAGTAATACTGATCAGATCCCCGAGGATTATACTGCCGCTCTTGATTCTACTGGAATTATGGTTTGTAATTATGGAAACCAAGATAACATGCGTTCATACAACGCTACAGATTATCTTACTATTCCTAAGAGTGTAATTGGTATATTGAATCACAACGAAATTATACCTGTTGTTTTACCAGAGGAAAAGTGTTGCGGACACGATATCATCTGGGAGGGCGATACAGAATCTTTTGAGAAGTTAGCAAGATATAATGTTAAGTTGTTTAAAGATGCTGGAGTGAAAACTATCGTTTTTAGCTGTCCTGAAGGTTATTACACCTGGAATAATGATTACCGAAATCTCTTTGAGAAAAGCGATGAGTTTGACTTCGAACTATATCACATTTCAGAGTATATTATGAATGAGAATCTATTAGAAGATATATCCTTTCCAAATTTGGGAGAAATTAAAGTGACTTACCACGATCCATGTAGACTTGGTCGAATGAGTGATGTTTATGACGCACCTCGTGAAGTTCTAAAACAAATTCAGGGCATAAAGCTACTTGAAATGGAGCATAATAAGGTTGACGCTGATTGTTGCGGAGTATCTGCCTATATTTCATGTAATCAAAACTCAAAGAAATTGCAAGAATCGAGAATAAAGCAAGCAATCGAAACTGGTGCAAATTACTTAATTACAACTTGTCCAAAATGCTTAACGCATTTAAATTGTTATCTAAACGAGAATAAAGAGCTAAAAAATAAAATTCAAGTAATTGACTTACTAACTTTTATTGGTAGAATGCTCTTTATGCAGTAAATTTTAAAACCGATTCTATTTCCCTCTATTATAACAACATTAAATAATTTTTATACTTTACATCACTTAGAAATTGGTTATAATTATTTTAATAAATAGGAGTATAGATGAAATTTGCCTTATGAAATTCTTGAGAAAATTGAACTTGGAAATAGTAGAACAATTTTTGAAATGGTATTAAAAACGCCACTAATAGCTAAAAAATCCTATGCAGGAAATTTTGTTCTTATTAGAGTTAATGAAACGGGAGAAAGAATTCCGCTAACAGTTGCCGATTACGATCGGGAAAATGGAACGATAACGCTTGTAATTCAAGTAGTGGGTAAAAGCACTAAATTACTTTGTAATCAAAGAGTCGGTGATAAGATTCTAGATGTCGTAGGACCTTTAGGGAATAGAATTCACATTGAGAAATACGAACATCCAATAGCAATAATTGGCGGAGGAGTTGGGATAGCAGCTTGTTACCCTCAAGCAAAAGAACTAAAAGAAGCAGGTAATAAGATTATCACGATATTGGGTGCTAGAAGTAAAGGATTATTAATTTGGAGAGATAAGATGGATTCTGTGAGCGATGAATTAATAATTACTACAAATGACGGTAGCGAAGGGATAAAGGGTGTAGTAACTGATCCATTAAAAGAGATTATTAAGAAAAAAAAAATAAGCTTAGTTATCACAATTGGACCCTTGATAATGATGAAGTATGTTGTCCTTACAACTAATGGATCAGGGGGTTTACCCAAAGTAAAAACCTTTGTCTCTTTGAACACGATAATGATTGATGGAACGGGGATGTGTGGAAGTTGTAGGTTTTCTACTCTTGATGGGGGTGTCCAGTTTGCGTGTGTCGATGGTCCCGATGTTGATGGACACATTGTAGATTTTGATAATCTTTTAAAACGCGCCAATAGGTTTCTTGAACAAGAAAAACATTCATTAGAATGGTACGACGAAAAGTGTAGGGCGTTAGAAAAATATAACAAAGAGGTGGATTAGAGTGGAAAATCAGAGATCATCAATAGACGTATTAAATAATAAGAAGGGGGAAAAAAAAAGGAAGATTAAAAAACGACCTAAAATGATAGAACAAGATCCAAGTGTAAGGATCAAAAATTTTGAAGAAGTGTCGTTAGGATTAACAGAAGAAATGGTTGAATTAGAAACTCAGCGTTGTTTACAGTGTGAAAATCCTCTTTGCGTTGCTGGGTGCCCTGTTAACATCAAAATACCTCAATTCATTAAACTATTAAAAGAAAAAAAATACATAAAAGCCCTCTACAAGATAAAAACGGATAATTTATTACCTGCAATTTGCGGGAGAGTGTGTCCTCAAGAAACTCAATGTGAACAAGCGTGCGTTTTGAATAAACTTGGAGAACCAATCGCTATTGGTCAACTAGAAAGGTTTATCGCGGATTGGGAAAGAAAAAATAATCTTAAAGAGTTTCCCGAATGCGCAGTTCCAAAGGGGATTAAAGTAGCAGTTATAGGAGCAGGACCGGCAGGACTAACTTGTGCTGGAGAACTAGCAATGAGCGGTTATGATGTTACTGTTTTTGAAGCGTTCCACATCGGTGGTGGAGTCCTGAGTTATGGAATACCCCAATTTAGATTACCTAAAGAAATAATTAAAAGTGAAATTGAGACTTTAGAGATGCTAAAGGTTAAATTCGAATATAACGTAATTATTGGTAAAACTTTAACATTAGAAGATTTGAAAGAAATGGGATTTAAAGCCTTTTTTATTGGAGTTGGAGCAGGACTTCCAATATTTATAAATGTACCAGGATTAAACTTAAATGGCGTCTTAACTGCTAACGAATTCCTCACTCGATCAAATTTAATGAAGGCTTTTAAGTTTCCTGATTACGATACTCCAATCAATATTGGAAAAATTATAACTGTTATAGGAGGGGGAAATGTCGCTTTAGATTCTGCTAGAACCGCCTTACGATTAGGAGCTGAAAAAGTTATTGTTGTTTATCGAAGATCAGAAGCAGAAATGCCGGCAAGAAAGGAAGAATATCATCACGCATTAGAAGAAGGTATAGAATTCCAATTTTTAACTAACCCAGTTCGATTTATTGGTGATGATAACGATAATGTAAG
>Ga0315534_1002384_pt1 | contig 12651 bp, 12 predicted proteins | sample SalMarSW160240MG_FD_203094 | JGI IMG/M metagenome (GOLD analysis project Ga0315534, IMG submission 203094) | Salt marsh sediment microbial communities from the Plum Island Ecosystem LTER, Massachusetts, United States - Salt Marsh Sediment SW1602-40 ... | reverse complement strand
CAATCACCCGTTCTATTAAAGATTCATTATAATCATGCCATGATTTGTATGCTGGCATGTGTTAGAATAATTAAAGGAAAATGATAAAATTTAAGCTACAAACTAGATTAGATTCATACTCATTTATATAATACTGCGTACTATCGCTGTAAGAAATCTATGCTAGTAAATATGGTAACCGAGAATATGTTAATTATAATCTAATCTTTTTATTAGAGATAAATGATTAAATGTTTTAACATCTTGCAAATAAATTATCTAATATAAGAGATTAATTCATAGTACATATTCGTCTGTTTCAATAAGTAAATCCAAATACTCCGACCTACTTGTAATATTTTATCAAGAAAGGATAAAGTAATTGCTTCCTAATTTTACAGAATTTTTAGATCTATGAAAATAATACTTTAAATGGGATTATGGCAAGAGTTTAGAATAATATCTCAATTAGAAATATTATCTGCTGTGCTGCACAACTCCCTAACGTTAACACATTTAGCTAACCTATCATAGTCATATTATGTGAGAAATTGGAAGAATTACAATGAATCTCTGGTAAAGAGAGGAGAAATACTACTTGATTTTGATGTTATTGATAACTGGCATTTAGAATTAGAAGAGATGAACAGAGGTAAGGAAGGTAGAAAATTCGTATATCCAGATTCATTTATCAGATTGCTTGGATACATGAGAGCATACTTTCATTTACCATACAGACAGACTGAAGGTGTGATCAGAGAACATGCATCAGATACATTACCGTCAATTCCTCATTATAGTAACATCAATCGAAGAATAAACAGACTGGATATCAAAATAAACGATAATGACAAATCTAGTTTACATGATGATAGTTTTGTAATTGCAATTGACTCTACCGGTGTTAAAGTCACAAACAGAGGTGAATGGATTAGACACAAGTGGCATATAAAGAGAGGTTATCTAAAGATACATGTAGCAGTTGACATAAAAAGAAAGAGAATTCTATCATTACATGTAACCAGTGAAGAAGTACATGATGGAAAAGTATTACCAAAATTAATTGAAGATATAACAATAAAACAGAATAAGGAAATAGATATGACTATCGCAGATGGTTCCTATGATGATAACAAGATATTCCAATTTCTGTCATTTAATAATATCAAGCCAGCTATAAAGGTTAGAAAGAATTCCAGATGTAGGAAAACAAATCATTACCTTAGAAACAAGACTGTAAAGATGCAGAAAAATAATTTCCAAGAATGGAAGGATAGTTTCAGCTATGGACAGAGATGGATTGCAGAAACTGTCTTTTCCTGTATCAAGAGAATGTTTGGAGAATATGTTACAGCTATTAGATTAAAGAATATGTTAAAGGAAATAATGCTGAAAGCATAGTTGTATAATTGGTTTCAGAGAATAACTATCACATAATTATCAATTTTAGGATGATAAATTGATTTTCTAAATGAGTTGTGCTACAAAGCAATATTATCAACTGCATTCTAACTGAACTCATCTAATACAAAAAATCTATTATTATAAAAAAATCAAAACATCAAGATAATTTACCAAAGAACATAAAGTAAAAGATAGTGAGCTCACCCTTTTAGAGAGCTTGCGGTAAGCCCATGTACTAGTTGTTTTTGAAATAATAACATCAATATCACTATTGGAATAAGCGCAATATTGATTCCAGCTGTAAGGTAACCCCATTCAATTCTATAAATAGAAATAAATTGATATAATGCAAGTTGGAAAACTAAAGAATCAGGCCGATTAGCTAATACAATAGGTAGGAGAAATTCATTCCATGAAAACCTAAATGCCAATACCGATGCTATCGCTAATCCTGGAGTAGATAAAGGAAGGATAATCCTTCTTAAAATTCCAAATCTAGAACATCCATCAACTAATGCAGCTTCTTCAAGTTCCCTAGGGATAGTTTCAAAATAATTTTTTAAAAGAAAAATGTTTAACGGTATTATTAAGATTTGAAATGTAATTATTAAAGAGAATATAGAATTTAATAGTCCAATTTCAGAAAGCATTAGATATAAAGGTATTATGTTTATTACTATAGGTATCATGAAAAAACCTAATATAATACTTAAAAGCAAATTTTTACCTTTAAATTTGAACCTAGCGAACGAATAGCCTCCTAAGGCACTTATAGCAACGCTTAACACGGTACTTCCTAAACTAACCAAAAGACTATTTATTAAACTCTGAACTAAACGTGGTTCAGTAATAACAAAAACATAGTTTTCGATCGTTGGTTCAGAGGGCAAAAATTCTGGAGGGAGAGATATAGCTAAATCGTTAGGTTTTAAAGATGTAGAAAAAACCCATACCAATGGAATTAATGTGATAAAGATATAAGTAAAAATAATTGAATATATCAGCCATTTGTCACTTAATACCTGTTTAATATTATTTCTATAGCTATTTTTCATTTTGATCACTTGTTTTCCTATTAAAAATTTTTACGTATACAAATGTTAATAACAAGTTCATAACAATTAGTAAAATCCCAATGGTCGCTCCCCCTGAAAATGAACCGAATTCAAATGCTTCTCTGTACATATATAATGAAGTGGTAGTAGTAGAAAACAATGGTCCACCTCCTGTCATAATTAGTTGTAAATCAAAAAAATTAATACTCCAGACCGTTATGAGAATTAGATTAGTAATTATAAATTGCCTTAAAAGTGGAATAGTAATAAAAAAAAATCTTTTTATTTTTGTTGCCCCATCAATAATAGCAGCTTCATAAAGATGTGGACTGATGGAATGAAGTCCAGCCGTTAAAAATAGAATAGTGAATGGGGTACCATACCAGATATTTGCCAGAACTATAGACCATATTGCAATATTTGGATCTGATAACCATCCAACAGCATCCAATCCTATTGATTCCAATACATAGTTGATGATTCCATAATTATCATCATACATAAATTTGAATGAAAAAGCGGTTATTACAGTAGATACACTCCAGGGAATTATTAGTAGAGTTCTGAGAACATGTGTTCCTTTTATTTGTTGATTGAGTAGAACTGCTAGTAATAGTCCAATTCCAAATTGAGCTGAAACAGAACCAACAACAAAAAATAATGTGAGTTTTAATGATTCATAAAATTTTGGATCAGAAAAAAGATCATAAAAATTTTTCAAGCCTACAAAATCCCATTTTTTAAGTATTGTTAAAATTGAAACATCATGTGTAGAGACATAAATGTTCCATAATAATGGAAATAATAATAGAGATACCAAAATAAATAAACTTGGGAGTAGATATAAATAAGGTTCTACATTAATTTTATTTTTCTGCATTTAAATAAAACCCATGAAAATAATGAACGGGATAACTAATCATATTATGTATAAACTACTAACGCCATCCAAGTACGTACATAGAATTCTCTGCTGCTTGATCAAGAGCTTGTTTTGGATCTGCGCCGTGATAAACTTCTTCAATTGCCATACGAATGTGATCCGCTATTTGAGGATACTCGGGGATATTTGGTCTACCTTTTCCATATGGTATCAATGAAATCAATTCATCATAATAAGGAATTGTTGATGCTAATTCTTTTGAATAATTTCCTTCTGCGATGCTTTTTTGGGTAGGTAGATATCCTTGTTCTAACAGCATTGGTACAAGAATTTTTGGTTCCAACATTATAGTTATTAATTCCCATGCCAGATCTTTGTGTTTTGAGGTTTCAGGAATACCCAACAACCATCCACCCATTAGGGTAGATGTTTTTGTTTTGTTATCAGGAACTGGAAACATTGGAATTAAACCTATTTTTTTTTCGAGATCGGGCCATTGATCTCTAGGAAATTGACCCAGAAGCCAAGAACCTTCTAGCATTACAGCAAATTTTTTATCGGCGAATTCTTGACCCCAGAAATGATTTATTTGAGGTTTGATTCCAATCTCTGTTTGATTTTTCAGAAATTCTAATGCTTTGATTCCTGCTTCGCTATTGTAAACTGGAAACCAATATGATCCTTTAGAGGGATGGTTATCCTTCATTTCTAATATATCGCCTCCTAGCATCCACAAATACGGATACCACATGTCAGGAACATGATTTGCACTAGTGAGATGTATTGGTTGAATTTTTTTATCGAGATTCTTTGATAATTTCACAAAGCTATCCCAATAACCATTCCAGGTCTTTAGTTGATCTGGAGATAATTCTGATTGGTTCAAAAGATCTTTCCAATACCATAACGCTCTTACATCAGTCCAAGCCCATATTCCCTTTACCTGGTTATCATATATTCCTCCTTGCCAATTATTCTCATACCAATCAGAAGATTTGTTCCAAAGTTTGATCCTATCTGTTAAATCTGTTAGAAATCCAGCTTCAGCAAACTCGCCCAGCCATATTTGATCGATAGAAACAAGATCTAAATCAGATCTTCCTGCTAAAGTAGTTACTATCTGCGTTCGTGTATCAGAATATGGTAGAACACTGTAATCAACACTAATCTTTTTATCTGTATATTTTTTATTTAATTCTTCAAGAGCATTTTCAAATAATAAATCCCATCTCTCTTTCGGCTCGGCTACTATGGCAGTTAGTATGATAGTCTCCTCCTGACTGACTACCTCTGGTAAAACATAAGGACTGAAAATACTAAAAATAGATAAAAGAAATATACTAAAAACATATAAACAAACTATATTTATATCAGAATAATATTTTTTTAATGGTTGATTAAATCTATTCCCATTCATCAAATAGTAAAGAAAATGATATTTTTTAAGCTTATCTCTTAGATATCTGAAGATATTTAAGAGGCCAAAAAAAATGGCTAAAATTAAATATTCTAATTAATTTAAATATCAGTGAATTTATCTGAGTGATGTAAATCTAAAAGGTTTAAAAAAAAAATATGGTGATTTTACTGCAATAGAAAATTTTTCTATCCATATAAAAAATGGTGAATTTTTAGTGTTATTAGGACCTTCTGGATGTGGAAAAACAACAATAATACGCTGTATTGCTGGATTAATTGATCCAGATGAAGGTCAGATATTTATCGGAGATAAATTGGTTAATCGAATCGCTCCAAAAGACCGCGATGTAGCAGTCGTTTTCCAGAATTACGCATTATATCCACACATGACAGTTTATGATAATATCGCTTTTCCCTTGAAAATGAAAAAATTATCGAAAGAGAAAATACAAGAAAACGTCACAAAGATATCAAAAGTTCTTGAAATTTCAGAATTATTGAAAAGAAAACCACGTGAATTGAGTGGAGGGCAGATGCAAAGAGTTGCCTTGGGCAGAGCATTAGTCCGAGAACCCAAAGTATTTTTATTAGATGAACCATTAAGTAATTTAGACTCTAAACTCAGGATACAAATGAGAACAGAAATCAAAAAACTTCAGAAGAAAGTTGGTGTGACCACCATATACATTACACATGATCAAATCGAAGCTATGGGGATGGGAGATAGAATAGCAATTTTGAATAATGGGATCATTCAACAGATTGGAACACCAGAAGAAGTTTATAAAAACCCGCAGAATTTATTTGTAGCAGATTTTATAGGGAATCCTCAAATTAATATTCTAAGGTTTGAAATACTCAGAAGTAATCATGGTAAATTTATTTCAATAAACTCAAAAAATTCTTTCGTAGAAGTATCTGATCAATGGTTACAAAAATTTCTCAACGATAGTATTATTCAAAATGTATCAATCGGAATTAGACCTAAAGATATATCTATGGCTATTGGAAAAGATTCCGATTCTATGAGATTTAAAGGAAAACTTTCCTTTATAGAAAGACTAGGAGATGAAACAATATTTGAATTCATACTTTTAGATGATAGTGTTATTCACGTAGTTAATTCTACTTTGGATACTTCATCTCTAAAAATTGGTAGTGAGCTTGTTTTGGAAACAGAATATGATAATATTCTTCTTTTCGATTCAGATACAGGAAATAGAATATATCAACTCTAAAAAATAAATTTTTTTGGTCTAATAAACCCAAATTTTCTTTCCGAAATAACTTTGTTCCAATCTACAAGTAAAATGATTACGGTCATTAACACACCGGCTATATCTATTGTTATTATTGAAGTAAAGTTAAGATCGAATATATCTTTGATGGATTCCAAAATGTTTTTTGAAATATAAATCATCAATATATAGACCGCGAATCTTCCTAACCAAAAACCAGTTATTATCTGAAGAGATCTTACATTCATCAATCCATAAGAGACAAAAAGCATATTGCTTGGTAATGGTAAGAAAGCAAAAAGTAAAGTACCTACAAAATAGCCATATTTTGTTTGTTCCAATCGATTTTTTAACTTTTCTAAGCTATTTTTACGTTGTTGGCTAATCATAGTCCTTCCGAGCGAACTAAACTTCATCAATAAAAATCTCCCTATTGTAGCTGCAGTAGCACTGACTATGGAAAGCATGATAGGATCAAAAGATGGATTTAGATCATAAGATGAGACAACTATCATCCAAGATGGAGGTGTCAAAATAGGAATTAAACTAAGGATTAATATCAAAAGGAATACAATGAGGTATGAATTTTCTTCCGAATATAGAAGATCTATAAATTCCAATTAGTCTTTTTAATTAACTCTCGCCGTATATTTCTTGGCTTATTTTTATAAATTTGAATTTAATAGATCGGATGTTTACATTTAAATAACGTTTGCTTGGAAATTTTATACATAAGAGCATGGTTCTATTTCTATAATGTAAAAGTCACAAACTTTTTCTATATGTATATTAGGTCATAATTGTTTCATAGTTGTGGATAATTATTAAAGAAGAAATTTAGGTTTATTATTAAACTAAAAAAGAAACTTTTATAGAAATATTTACTTGAAAATTTAAAGGTATGATAATTACAATTATTTCTTTAGAATAATTGTAAAATACCTATTTTAGTATGAAGAGCTATTGTAAAAAACATAGGTTAAATTGATATCAGCTAAACTTCATCAGTATATTATCTTTGTATTATCACTTACAATTATTCCTGTTTATAACTCACTAGGACAAGAAATAGTAGATAATGAATCAGTGAATGAAGATTTAGCGGCTATGGCTACACCCATTGCTCATGTTAGAATAGAAGGAACAGAATTAGATGACAGACTTAATGGTGGGCCAGGAGATGACACTATAGACGGTAAAGAAGGAAATGATGACTTGCAAGGTAGAGAAGGTGATGATGAGTTACAAGGAGGCAAGGGAGATGATACTATCGATGGTGGGCCAGGAGAAGATGAAATCGAAGGTGATTCTGGAGATGATTATTTAGTAGGAGGGGAAGATGATGACGAATTAGATGGAGGCAAGGGAGATGATGTATTGGAAGGAGGACATGGGAAGGATGAATTAAAAGGCGGAAAGGGAGCAGATAAATTTATTTGTGATAAAAAAGATAAAATCAAGGATTTTAACTCATTAGAAAAAGATCGGATTTCTGGAGATTGTGAATATATTGATAAAGGAATTATAGTTCCAAAAACACCTAAAACATCATTGTTTGGAAAATCTAGTAAATAATATACACTCTGGAACTAAAAATCAAAATAATCTACCAAAATTATTTTAAAATGGGATTAGCAACAATAACAGAATATTATTTCTTTTTCATTCTTTTTGATCTTATTAATCTACTTCAAATTAATATAAATTATATAAAATAATTACATATTAAGAATTAAGGCTGTTTAATATAATTTTTAATAAATAGATTTTTGACATTTGTATTATCCCATAACATCTGTTACACTCTTTTACTTGGTGATAATAGTAAGGAGTGTTGTTACACCAAATGCAGTATAAACGAGATTTAGAAAAGGTAAGAAGATGGTGTATAAGACGTAAACTCGAAGGATGGAAAGTAACTGAGATCTGTAAACATGTACACATATCAAGAATGAGTTTCTACAGATACTGGAACAGGTATAAGAAAGAAGGATTATATGGACTAAAAGATCATTCTAAAAGACCACATACAATACATAAGATAGATAAAAAGATAGAAAAGAAAATAGTACAGTTAAGAAAAAAATACAATTATTGTCCACACAAAATACAGGGAACTCTTGCAAACCAATACAACATTAAGGCTGGACATATGACAGTATACAGAATTTTATGCAAGAGTGGATTAAACAACAATCCTATCACTAAACCCAGAAAGAAAAGAAAATACATACGATTTGAGCGTAAATTTCCAAATGAATTATGGCAAATTGACCTGAAAGTTATAGAAAATGAAGGAAAATGGTTGATATCTGTTTTTGATGATCATAGCAGGTATGTATTATCCTCAATCAAATGTATAGAAGGTACAACAGATAAGATCATCTATATCTTGAAAAGAACAATCAGAAAATATGGTAAACCATTACAGATACTCACAGACCATGGCTCACAATTCTATAATTGCCATTCTACATTGCAATCAGATTTTGATTCTTTTTGCAAGGAACAGAACATAGATCACATCATGGGTAGTATAGGAAAACCTACTACACTAGGAAAGATAGAGAGATGGCATCGTACATATGATGTTGAAAGACCAAGATTCAAAAGACATGAACAATTTATTAAATACTATAATAACAAAAGAGTACATATGTCATTAAACTACATGACACCAGTACAAGTGTATAATAGGAGTGTAACACATGTGGTGGGATAATACAATAGATTTTTGACATTGAATTGGTTTTTATATTATCTTAGAAATGATGTATTCTGACAACTTTCAGATCCTTTAAACTAATTGGAGATTATGTTTATTTAAAGGATTTATATTATCAAAATTATTATAAAAAATTAAATATCGATTAATTTTTTAGTCATCTATACATTTTAAAATAGAATGCATATATTAAATAAGATGCTTTTTAGTATTGAAATTTCTTTATTATTACTTTTGAGCTTGGTTATTTTAATGTCTAATGAGGTAGATGGTCAGAGTAATTTTTCCAATAGCTTTGAAAATGAAGTAGCAAAAGATTATGATCCTTCTGGAAATTTGCAGATCTATGAAACTATTGAAGGTACCGCTTACGATGATAAACTGAGAGGAGGAGAGGGTAATGATAAAATATTTGGTAAGGAAGGAAATGATATTATTATTGGCTAGGATGGAGATGATCTCTTATTAGGGAATGAAGGCGATGACATTTTGACGGGAAAAGAAGGGGATGATGAACTTGAAGGAGGAGAAGGAAACGATCAACTAGATGGTGGTCGTGGTGAAGATAAACTAGAGGGAGGAGAGGGCTCAGATGAATTCATTTGCGATTTGGATGATGAAATAATTGATTTTGACTATATTGAAGGAGATACCACGAATGGGAAATGTGAGATCAAGGACAAAGGTTTATCATCAGATAAGAACTATGAAGATAAAAATAACGATGAATATAACAATGATTCTAATGATAAAATATTTCCAAATTAAAGTATTGTATTTTAACTTTGTTGCTCTTCTTAGGTTTTATTAATTTATAAAATATATTGGTTAAAAAGTTAAATATGCAAATTATATATAGTAACTAAAATATAGAAAAGTTGGCAACCATAATGAAAGTATGGAATTTGCAAAATTCTTCTACTTGAAAATTTGATTAAACGGATTTAAATTTGTTTTATATTGTTATATTTTTGATATTAAATTTAGTAGATTATTAAACAAATATATCTATAAATATTTGATTATGTTAAATAATAATGTTTGTCATCCTTTCAATCGGTATATTTTGTTGTTGATGACATTTTTTTACATATCATAATAAATTTTTAAACTACGGACTAAATGATAATCTTAATAAGGATTACTTTGATAAGATTGTAGAATTCTCAATATTTATAATTCACCAAGTAGATATCAAAACTATGGAGATTTTCCCTTCCAAGAATGAAAGGCTAAATCCTTTTCCATTTTATACTAGAATGAGAAGATTAAATCCAATAGCATTTGATGATAAAAATCAAATCTGGGGAATTTTTAATTATTCATATAGCAAAGAAATTCTTTCCAATCATAAAATTTTTTCTTCGGATATTCATAAATTACTATTTCTCCAAAATCAAGTTAAAAAAAATACGCATGAACAGATAAACGGCGATATAAAAAAAAATGTCGCTAATGATACAAAAAATATAAGAACTAGTATCCTAACTTTAGATCCTCCACGTCACAGACAATTAAGGAATGTAATTTTATCTGCATTTACGCCAAACAGAATATATAATCTAAATCCAAGAATAGAAGAGGTAAGTAAAAAGCTTCTAAATAATGCCATAAAAAAAGGAGAAATAGATATCATAAGAGATCTTGCATATCCGTTACCGGTTACAATTATTGCTGAACTTATCGGGGTTCCTTATAAGGATCATAATCTATTTAAACAATGGGCAGATAGACTACTTGGAGCAAATGCAAATACAACTAATTTTCTAAATAGAAAATTAGAACAAGATTTTAAAATAATACAAGAAGAAATGGACACTTATTTTAATAAAATTATACAAATAAGAGAAAAAGAACCTAAAAATGATCTCATTTCAAATTTAATAGGCTCAACAATAGACAATAATAGATTAACAACCGAAGAGATCCTCTCCTTTTGTTCACTGTTGTTGTTGGCAGGCCATGTTACCACTGTGAATCTAATTGGCAACACCATTAGATCACTACTTGAAAACCCTCTTCAACTAAGAAAATTAAAAAAGAATCCTAATGCATTGATACCATCAACAATAGAAGAATCATTGCGCTACAGGTCCCCTGTACAAGCATTATTCCGTTTTCTTCTTGAGGACTGCGATTTTAATAATTATAAAATGTCCAGAGGACAACGGATAGTAATTTGGCTTGGATCTGCAAATCATGATGAAGCTATTTTTAAAAATCCTGAAGAATTTGATATACTCAGACAACCAAATGAACATATAGCTTTTGGTTATGGTATTCATTTTTGCATAGGTTCAACCTTAGCTAGATTAGAAGGTCAAAGTGTATTGAAGCAAATCCTAGAACAATTAGAAGATATAAGTTTTATGGATAACTACACTGAAGAGTCATTAAAACCTATGCATGATGTATTTTTAATGGGAGTCAGCAATCTACCTATAAAATTCAAAGAACGAAAGAAGTAGAAAATAAATTATAAAAGATTTAGTGCAACTCTACAAATAAAAAATATCAGCTTTTAATACTAGTAGGTCATAAATCTTATTTTCATGTTCGCAGGTTTGAAATTTAAAGATAATGGTTATGATCGTATTATGTACTAATTTTGTCTATCAAAGAAACAAAATAAGATCTAGAGTGATTTCATACTATGTTATTTATCTTTTTAATATATTAATTTGAGATGTTACTCAATCCTAAAAAAAACAGCATTACAGAAATATTTTTTTATTACAATAATAACTAAATTCTAATGATAAGACCTATTTGAAAATGACTAAAAATCCTTCAACAGAAATAAATTAAATCCAATTTAGTATCGAGGTTTTCTGTTTAATAAAAAAAATTAATAGTAAAAATAGATTATATTATTATCTGCTTGAAAAATAGACAATAGTTACGCTAACTGATACCTCTTGTTGGCCTTCTAAAACAGGGGTTACTGAATATGCTTCAGAACCTATTGACTTTGCAGACAATGATGGGCCAGGGTAGGGCATTATAGGAGGAGGCATTCCAAGCCCTCCAACGGTAATTGATTTGATTCCTGTGAGATTTAATCCTGCTGCGGATGATACTATTTCTGCCTTGAGTTTGGCATTAGCCACAGCTTGTTTTAGTAAATTATTTTTTATATCTTCTAATTTCTGTTCTGACAAACTAAAAAATATATTATTAATATTATTTGCGCCTGCACTCACACCAACGTCAATCCACTTTGAGACTTGACCAATGTTATTACTATCTATTTGAATAGAATTTGAAACGGTAAAATCGGTAAGATTACCCCTTGTACCATATTGAGAATAATTGTAGTTAGGAGTTATTGTAAATGAAGAAGTACTTAATTCATCTTCTTGAGCTCCAGTATTTTTTATAGCATTAATAACAGCATTCATAATATTGGAATTAGAAAATAAAGCCTCTTCTGCTGTTGTATTAGTTGTTTCAACACCAAGTGAAACAATTACTCTATCGGATTTAGCAGTAGTAGTAGCAGAACCAGTTACTAGAATTGTACTATTCAATCCATCTGTTGAAGATGTTTGTTCATAGGCTAGAACTGATGTGTAAAAATTTCCTGAAATGAATCCCAAAGATATGACTAGAAATGATATGAAAAATAATTGTCTTGTAAATTTAGATTTGTAGGCATTTATTTTCGTTGCATTCATGTTAATATCTAAAGAGTATATGCATTTATTATTTAAATTATATCTTTTTTGAATATTAGAAAAAAAATAATATATAAATGAGTAGTCATCCAATGAACACAATTGCAATTACAGAAATTATTATGATGCTTTTAGTTCTAATAGTATACCAGTTAGCATATGTTAGCTGACACCTTCTAAAAGATATTTTCTCATATCCAGATTGAATCTTTTTGTTCTAAAATATCGAGATAATTTATTTTTAAAATCTGTAAATGATGGATAGTATTGC
>Ga0315534_1002382_pt1 | contig 12656 bp, 9 predicted proteins | sample SalMarSW160240MG_FD_203094 | JGI IMG/M metagenome (GOLD analysis project Ga0315534, IMG submission 203094) | Salt marsh sediment microbial communities from the Plum Island Ecosystem LTER, Massachusetts, United States - Salt Marsh Sediment SW1602-40 ... | reverse complement strand
GCCGCCCTGCTGAACAGCGGGATCCTCACCTTCCTCGACGCCGTGGCTGATCTTTGCCCCGCACCGCTGGGCCGGCAGGAACCCCTTCAGCCCGTGAATGGCGAGCAGGCCTATCAGGAAATCAACGCCGGCGGCTCTCCCTCCTGCTTCGTCTTCAAGACCAGTGTCGAGCAGTTCAGCGGGAAACTCTCCTACGTCAAGGTAATAACGGGTTCGGTCTCTGGTGACGGCGAGCTGCTGAACACCCGGGAAAAACAGAAGGAGAAGATCTCCAAAGTGTACACCTGCATCGGTAAGAAGCTCGAAGAGGCGGATACCCTTCCGGCCGGAGATATCGGCATCCTGACGAAGGTCGACAGCGCCGCCACCAACGACACCCTCTGCGGGACCGACCTGAACCTGGCCTACCTGCCCCTCCGGCTTCCCCAACCCGTGCACGCCGTGGCCATCAACGCTGGGGCAAAGAAGGACGAGGACAAGCTCAATCAATTCCTGCAGCGGGCCGCGGAGGAGGACATGACCTTCCAGCTGAACTACAACGCGGAGACCAGGGAAACCGTCATCTCCGGGATGGGGGAGCTGCACCTGGACATCATCATGGACAAGATCAAAAGCCAGGCCAAGATCGACATGCAGACCCGGGTTCCCAAGGTAGCCTATCGGGAGACCATCCGGGCGGCTTCCGGGGCGGAGTACCAGCACAAAAAGCAGACCGGCGGTCACGGTCAATATGCCAAGGTGGTGCTGGAGATCCAGCCCCTGCCGCGAGGAGAAAATTTCAAATTCGTGAATGCCATCGTGGGCGGCCGGATCTCCAAGGGATATATCCCGGGGGTGGAAAAGGGCGTCCTGGAGGGTATGGAGGCGGGCATCCTGGCCGGATATCCGGTTGTCGATCTGGAGGCCAAGGTAGTGGACGGCAAGATGCATCCTGTCGACTCCTCTGAGCTGGCCTTCAAACTCGCCTCCAGGGGGGCGTTGCGGGCATCCCTGGAAAAGGCCGACCCGGTGCTTCTGGAACCGGTGATGAACCTTACGGTCTTCGTCGAGGATCAGTATCTCGGGGACGTGCTGTCCGACCTGAGCTCCCGCCGGGGAAAGGTCCTGGGACAGGAGCCCGTGGGTGGAGGCATCCAGGAAGTGAAAGCAGAGGTGCCCCAGTCGGAGCTGCTGCGCTACTCCATCGACCTGCGTTCGATCACCTCCGGCACGGCCAGCTTCGAGATCGAGTTCAGCCACTACAGTCCGATCACCGGAAAAGTGGCCGAACAGGTGATGGCCGCTGCCAAATCGGGACAGGAGCAATCCGAGGGATAGGTTTTGGCGGATAGGTTTTAGAGGTCGGGGTTTGGCGGGCGGGGTTTGCCCGCACCGGGGATCGGTCCGGGACCTATAGGAACAGGGCCCCCGGCACGAGGAAGTGCAGGGCGCTGATTACCAGGCCGGCGATTCCCAGGGGAACCCGGTAGGTCATCACCGTCTTCTCCAGATTGTCCACGGTTTCCGCCGACACCGTGCCCCGTTCCTTGAGGATTCCCAGGATCAGGCCCGCGCCCATGGCCAACCCGGCCAGAGCGGGGAGAAAGTCTCCGACCACGGGTACGTCCGTGGGGGTGGAGCGGATCAACAGTTTCAGAAAACCCACGACAAAGGCGGCAATCCCGATGGTGGTCTTCACATTTTTATTGGCAAACAGATCCTTGAATGGAAGAAAAGCCTTGGATTTCTCGGCGAAGTACTCCGAGGTTAAGGTCAGACCGGCTAGCATGTTAGTGAAGATCGACAGAAAATAGAACTGGAGCATGGCGATTTCCTCCTTAGCGTAAAATATCCAAATGCCGATCGACTGTCAAATCATTCAAACCGCAATACCTGGATCACCACTCCCGCCGGCGGCTGCTTCAGGGCTCCAGACCGGCGGACAGGCGCCTGCGGTAATCCCCGATTTCCACCTCCGCATACAGAACCTCTGAGGAGGCCCGGGAGTCGGAGACCGGTACAGCAACCCGCAGGATCCTCTCCCCTCCCCTGTCCGGGGGAGCCAAACCCGAAACATAGGTCAGATCCTCCTCATCGGGATTTCTCGCCAGGGAGAGGCGGACGAAGACGCTCTGCTGCGCTGCAGAAGCGGCTGCTGTATTGGTGATCGTGACGGTGGCGATTACCACCTCTTCGGTGCGTATGCCCCTCAGTACGACTCTGTACCCCTCCAGGTTGGCCACGTTGACCCGGGCGTAGAGAAAACGCACCAGAAACACGCCGAGGATCATTACGATGACCAGATCCAGGAGGATGATCAGGAGGGTTCGATTCCTGCGGAAGATGCCGCCGCCTTTGGCGCGGAATCGAGGAGCCGTGCCCATGGAGAGCCGGTCATGCCGGCTGTAGTGGTATCCGTCCGGCTGTTCGTCCCTGAAGGGATCCTGCCGCTGTTCGTTCTTGCCCTTGCCCAACCCCATAGTCTGCCGTTGGCCTCTACCTGCAAACAGAAGATACCGCTGTCACCATATCCTCGGCAAGGAAGTAACCCCGGTCCCGGTACAGCCGTTTGCCGATCTGTCCGTGCAGCGCCACGGCCAGGACCGCGGCGTCTTCGGGATCGTGCCCGGAGGTGAGAAGGCCGCCGCACATCCCCGCCAGCACGTCTCCGCTGCCCCCGGTGGCCATGGCCGGATTCATCCCGTCGAGGACGCCGTACCGTCCTCGGGGACCGACCACGAAGCTGCAGTGGCCCTTGAGCACGATCACGGCTTCCAGCTCGGCGCTGGCGCGCAGCAGCTGCGGCAGAGGATCGGCAAGCAGGTCGGCCGTCTCCAGGCCCAGCAGCCGGGCGAACTCTCCCGGATGGGGCGTCAAAATCCATCTGCCCCCGAGCTTCAAGTGATCTGACTGGCGCATCCGGGCCAGCAGGGTGATTCCGTCGGCATCCAGCACGCCGGGAAGCCGGGTCCGGAAGAGCTGCCGGAGTGTCCGTTCCCGCTGCTCCGTTACACCCCAACCGGGTCCGACAAGCAGCGTATCGAATCTGGCCATCTCAGGCAGATCTCCGGTCCAGGGGCGAAGCATGACCGAGCTGTACTTGGGGATGTTCGGGCCGTACAGCTCCCGGTCCATGAACAGGGTGACCAGGCCCGCCCGGCTGCGCGCCGCGGCGTTGGAGCAGAGCCAGGCTGCTCCGGTTGTCCCTTCCGAACCGGCGAACACCGCCAGATGCCCCCGCTTGCCCTTATGGGTGTCCGGGTCCACCGGCTGTAAAAGTCTCAGTTTGACGGCATCGTCGATCAGGTAGCCTGGGATGTCCTCCTGCTCGACCAGCTGCGGGGGAAAGACTCCGGGTACGGTATGGATAGCCCCGCAGAACCTTCGGGTTAGGGGCAGGTAGAGACAGAGCTTGGGCATCTGGACGGTGAGCGTACAATCGGCCCGGAAGGCCGTGTAGCCGTGCCGGTAGGCATCCCCGATTCCGCTGGGGATGTCCACGGCAATGCGCAAGGCGGCACTACGGTTGCAGCGCCGGATCAGCTCCTTCAACGGCGGGCGCACCTCGCCGCTCAGGCCCGTGCCCAGCAGACCGTCCACCAGACTCTCCGCCTCCCCCAGCAGACGGTGCGCCCGACGCGAAGCCGTGCCCCTGTCCTCGACGGAATAGTCCACAACCTCTAGCCCTAAGGATCTGAGGATCTTCAGTTGCACGCCTGCCAAACTTTCAACTTTGGGTTCCCCGGCACCGAGGATAACGAACAGGTTCCTCATCCCGCTGAAGTAGCAGTGCCGGGCCACGGCCAGGGCGTCACCGCCGTTTTTGCCCTTTCCGACCATAAACACGACCGGACCCCGGGGAAGCCCGGCCTTCCAGACCCTCTCCCGCATCAGCGAAAAGATCCCGTAGGCTGCATCCTCCATGAGCACGATTTCGGGGATCCCGAAGCGGGCTTGAGCTTCCTGGTCGATCCGGGCCATGCGCCGGGAATCAACTACCTTCACGCTCCCCCTCCCGCAGCAGCCGGTCGCTGCGCCACCAAACGATCTGGGCCTGGTATTCTTCTCCCAGCAGGGCAAAGATGATCCCTCCGGGTGAAAGCCGTACCTCCTTGTAGAACAACTCGGAATCCTCCATCACGAGGGAGCGGCGGGCCACCTCCTCCCCCTCCCGGTCCAGGATGAGAAGCTGGAATAGATTTGCCTCTTCTCTTCGCAGCAGAAAGAAGGCATCTTTGGAATTGACACCGAGCAGCTCGAAGGAGGGGGCCGGCACCTCCACCTCCTGGGTGCCGATCTTTTCTACGCGAACGCCGTTCTGGGGTACTTCGATGTACCCTTCGTATCTCCCGGACAGGAGACTCAAGGAGTAGATCCTGGTGTCGTAGCTGTACGTTTGCTCCTCAGCCGTGGAACCGCGATAGGCGTAGATCATCAGATACAGCAGCGGATCGCTCCGATCCGGTACGATCCGACCCAGGGTGGAGACAGCCTCGCCCTCGTACAGCGGCAGGTGCTCCTGATCGATATCGACCTGATAGAGGAGAAACCCTTCAGGGGAGTACCAATATACATGCCAGAAGCGGGGGGTTCTGCAGATCACAACCAGATCATCCAGATCCGAGATGTACATACTGTCGATGTATGGAAAGGGCGTTCCCCCGACGCCTTCCTGGCCGATAAAATCCATCAGGGCTCCGTAGCGGTCGAAACGCAGGATCACCCGATCCAGAAGTACGTTCAACTCCTTGTCGTGAACCTGCCGTTCCTCGCTTACTGAGTCCTCGATGTATATATGCTTCTGGCTGTCCACCACCAGTTCTCCTATCCGCTGCAGCGGATAGGCCACGGCGCGCCTGGTGCTGGCCAGCTTTGTTCGCTCAGCTGGCTCTGCTTGCTCGGCTGGCTCTGCTTGCTCGGCTGGCTCCACAGGCTCCCCGGTGTTGAATGAAGTGGGCGGGGGGTTCTCTTTCGGATTGTAGAGGAGGAAGATCAGATCCCCGTAGGAGGAGAGCTCCATGATCTTGGCTGAGTTGCCGTTGGCCAGGTAGAACAGGCCGTCCCGCATGTAGATCCTGTTTTTGGCGCCGGCCATCACGCCGCCTATCTGAAACAGATCGATCTGATTGTCCATCTTGCCGATCTGCAGGCTGAACAGCTCCTCCCGGGCCAGCTCTTCCAGTTCCTTGGGTACACAGGAGACGAGCAGCAAGACGACGATCAAAGCGGCTGTAAAGAAACCTATTGGATTCTTCATTGTCCGAAGGGGTATCGATTCCAACCGACTATACACTCCGCACCCGGGACCTGTCAATCGACGATCCTTGACCGCGGGCCGGCCTTAGCGCTACATTGCTATCATGGCAGAAAATATCCTCACCAAGATCCTGGGATCCCAGCGGGAGCGGGATCTCAAGGTTCTCGCCCCCCTGGTGCGCCGCATCAACAAGCTCGAACCGGATATGCTCGTTCTGAAAGAGGAGCAGTTCCGGGAAAAAACCGCGGAGTACAGGCAGCGCTGCCAGCAGGGAGAGTCCCTGGACGATCTGCTGCCGGAGACCTTCGCTCTGGTCCGTGAGGCGGCCCGGCGGACCCTTGGGGAGCGGATCTTCGACGTCCAGCTGATGGGCGGGATCGTGCTTCACCAGGGCAAGATCATGGAGATGAAGACCGGCGAGGGCAAGACCCTCTCCAGTGTCACCGCCGCCTACCTCAACGCCCTGCCCGGCAAGGGCGTGCACGTGGTTACGGTGAACGACTACCTGGCCGAGAGGGATGCCAACTGGATGGGCAGGATCTACAGCCTTCTGGGTATCAGTGTCGGGGTCGTGCTGGCTCAGATGGACAATGAAAACAGGAAGTCCGCCTATCGTCGGGACATCACCTACGGCACCAACAACGAGTTCGGCTTCGACTATCTTCGGGACAACATGCGCTGGGACGCGGGCAGCCGGGTGCAGCGGGGGCACAACTACTGCATCGTGGATGAGATCGACTCGATCCTGATCGACGAGGCCCGCACCCCGCTGATCATATCCGGGGCCGCGGAGGACGACACGGCCAACTACCTGGAAGCCAACCGAATCGTGGATTCCCTGGCCGAGTGTGGAAAGGATCCGCAGACCGGCAAGTACAACGACGAACTTTCGCCCTTTCAGACGGAAAAGACCCAGGCGGACGGGGACTACAAGATAGAAGAGAAGAGCAAGAGGGTATCCTTCACCGACCGGGGGATGAACTCAATAGAGGAACAGCTCAAGCGGCGCAACCTCATCCGCGGATCGTTGTTCGAATCGGACAACTTCGAGTTCATCCACTACTGCACCCAGGCTCTTCGGGCCAAGCGCCTCTTCAACAAGGACGTGGACTACGTGGTCCAGGAGGGCAAGGTTGAGATCGTCGACGAGTTTACCGGGCGCATCCTCCACGGCCGGCGCTACTCCGAAGGCCTGCACCAGGCTATCGAGGCCAAGGAAGGGATCAAGGTGGCCCAGCGAAACCGCACCCTGGCGACCATCACCTTCCAGAATTACTTCCGGATGTACGAGAAACTGTCCGGAATGACCGGAACCGCCGATACCGAGGCCACGGAGTTCACCAAGATCTACAACCTAGATGTCGTGGTCATCCCGACGAACAGGCCGGTTGTCCGGGCGGACAACGACGACGAGATCTATCTGAATGAAGAACAGAAGCTGGCGGCGATCTGCGGAGAGATCGCCGAGCTGAACAAGAAGGGTCAACCGATCCTTGTGGGAACGATCTCCATCGAAAAATCCGAAAAGCTTTCCCGTCTGTTGACCAAGAGGGGCATCCGCCACGAGGTGCTGAACGCAAAAAACCACGCCCGAGAGGCACTGATCATAGCCGAGGCCGGAGCCAAGGGCGCGGTGACCATCGCCACCAACATGGCCGGGCGAGGTACCGACATCAAGCTGGGCGGAAACCCCGAGTACCATGCCAACCGCAAGCTGGGCAGCGACGGAAACGGCGATGAGTATAAGAAGCTCCTGGACCAGGAGATGCAGCGCTGGGTACCGGAGTATGAGGAGGTCAAAGCCGCAGGAGGGCTGCACGTGCTCGGCACCGAACGCCACGATGCCAGGCGGATCGACAACCAGCTGCGGGGACGTTCCGGCCGCCAGGGAGATCCAGGCTCCTCCCGTTTCTTCATCTCTCTGGACGACGACCTGATGCGCCTGTTCGGCGGTGAGAATTTAAAGAGCCTGATGGGCAGGATGGGCATGCAGGATGGGGAACCGATCCACCATCCCTGGGTCAACAAGGCTATCGAGCGGGCTCAAAAGCGGGTGGAGGACCGGAACTTCGAGATCCGCAAGCACCTGCTGGAGTACGACGACGTGCTCAATGAACAGAGGAAGTTCATGTATTCCCGCAGGGATGATATCCTGGCGGACGCGCATCTGGAAAAACGCGTTCTGTCTGCGGCCGAGGACATCCTGGACGGTCTGATGGACGAATACCGGAAGATGCGGGGGGATGATGCTCAGCGCCTGGCCGCGATCCTCACCCGCCTCAAGGACACCCTCTTTTACACCCCCCGGGAGGCAACTTCCTTTGAGGGAGCGGGCGCCGAGCAGATCAGGGCCCAGGTCCTCCAGGAGCTGGAGGATGATCTGAAAGATAAAGCCGAGGAGGTGGGCCAGGCGAACCTCAACCTCTTCATCCGCTTCGAGTATCTGCGCAACATAGACACCCGCTGGCAGGACCACCTGGAGAGCCTGGAAGCGCTGCGAGAGGCCGTGTACCTCAGGGCCTACGGCCAGAAAAATCCTCTGTTGGAATACAAGCTGGAGGGTTTTCAGATCTTCGATTCCATGCTGGCGGAGATCCGCCAGGCCATCGCCCGCAAGATTTTCCAGGTTCGTATCCGCGCGGTGCAGCCACAGGAACGCCGACGTCGCGACCTGGGGGACGCCCGCCACGCCCTGCTCGGCCAGTTCGGCGCTACCGGTACTCCGGCAGCCGCCGGTGGACTTGCGCCGGGCGCTCGGCCCGCGCATCCTGCTGCTCCGACCTCGGTGCTGACCCGTCAGGCCGCCCGAAGCGCTTCCGCAGGTGCCGGTCTTCCGGCAGCGGCCGGGGAACGTGCCGAAGCCCGACCGGGCCAGGTCCAGGTCAAACGCAATGTGCCCAAGGTGGGGCGGAACGATCCCTGCCCCTGCGGCAGCGGCAAGAAGTACAAGTACTGCCACGGCCGGTAGGGCGTGATGCTGCCCTACCCCGCCACCGTGATGATGATCTTGCCGGTGGCGTGGCCGTTCTTGCTCTCCCGGAAAGCCTCCGCTGACCTCTCCAGGGGATAGCGGCCGCCCACGATCACCCTCAGATCGTTTCTGTCGATCAGTTCGGCCAGCCGGTCGTAGCGCTCTCCGTCCGGACCGACCAGGAAGGCCCACAAGCGCCTGCCCGGGGTGAGCTGACTGATCAGGGAATAGAGGAACAGCCAGATCCGACCCCGAGTATCCAGGAGCAGGTACTCCCCGCCGGGATCGAGGATCCGTCGGGCGTCGCGATAGGAGATACTCGAGGCGCAGTTAAACAGCAGGTCGTAGCGGTCATCACCGGCAAGGGGATCGGTCCTTCGGTAGTCCAGCACCCGGTCAGCGCCGAGCTCCCTGCACAGCTCCATCTTACCTTTAGAGCAAACCGCGGTGATATGGGCGCCGAACACCTTCCCCAGCTGGATCACGAACTGACCGACCCCACCCCCTCCGCCGGTCAGGAGGACCCGTTTGCCCCGCAGGTCCTTGCGGCGGTGGCGCAGGCCCACGTAGGCGGTGGAACAGGCCACGGGGATGCCGGCCGCATCAGCCAGAGCCACCTTTTTCGGTACCCTGCCTAGGTGGGATTCCGAAACCGCCACGTATTCGGCCAGGCAGCCCTTGCGCAGGGGGATGACCGATCCGATCACCTCCGCGCCCCTGCGAAACCGGCTGACCCTAGTCCCCGTACGCTCGACAGTGCCTGAGAAATCGATACCCGTCTGGCGAGGGAAACGATTGCCCGTGGCGAAGCGCCACTTCCCGGACAGGGTCTTCCAATCCGACGGATTGACCGACACCGCAGCTACCCTCACCAGACACTCGTGATCGGAGATCTGCGGCTCGGGCAGCTCCCGCAGGTACAGCTCCTCCGGTTCCCCGTAGCGGTCATGCACAACCGCTTTCATGCTATTGCTCCCCTGAATCCTTCAACTGGCCCCGGCCTCATGGTATTCCGTCACTTTTCGCGCCTCCTCCCTAGACCGCAATGTCCCCCGGGATGTGGGGATGGGGGTAGTAACCCTCCAGGGTGAAATCCTCGAAGCGGAAGGCGAACAGATCCTTCACCACCGGGTTGAGGAGCATCCGGGGCAGCTTGCGGGGCTCCCGGGCCAACTGAAGGCGGGCCTGGTCCAGGTGGTTGAGATAGAGGTGGGCGTCTCCCAGGGTATGGACGAACTCTCCCGGCTCCAGCCCGCCGACCTGGGCTATCATCAGGGTCAACAGAGAGTAGGAGGCGATGTTGAAGGGCACCCCCAGGAACACGTCGGCGCTGCGCTGGTACAGCTGGCAGGAGAGCCTTCCTTGAGCCGCGTAGAACTGGAACAGGCAGTGGCAGGGCGGCAGGGCCATGCGCTCCAGATCCGCGGGATTCCAGGCACTTACCACCATCCTGCGGGAGGAAGGATTTCTTCGGAGGGTTTCGAGAATCCTGCCGATCTGGTCGATGCTGCGGCCGTCGGGGGCGGCCCAGCTTCGCCACTGCTGCCCGTATACGGGCCCGAGGTTGCCCCGCTCATCGGCCCAGGGATCCCAGATCCGCACCCCGTTTTCCTTCAGGTAGCGGATATTGGTGTCCCCGGCCAGAAACCAGAGCAACTCATGAAGGATCGAGCGGAGGTGGAGTTTCTTGGTGGTCAGACAGGGGAACCCCCCACAAAGGTCGAAACGCATCTGGTAGCCGAAGATGCTGCGGGTTCCCACGCCGGTACGGTCACGTCTGTCCGTCCCTTTCTCCAATACGCTGCGCATCAGATCCAGGTACTGTTTCATCGTGTATTCTTACCTGCCTCCGTCCCCTTTGTACTACCTTCGCATTTGATCGGCAACCCCCTCAATGTATCGCCGTTGCGCTTTTTTTCCGATTTGAGTCTTTCGAATCAGCTCATCCTCCAGATATAACCAAAAAACTAATATATGTGCAAACATGCCTCGGGCCCGCCGGCTGTATTGAGGTACCCATGGAACTTAAAGATTGGTGACAGTGTGCTCAGGGCAGGTTACAAAGAAATAAAAATCAGAGGGGCTATCCTCCCTGCAGGGGAAGCTGGAAGTAGAACACGCTTCCCCTGCCCGGCTCGCTATCCACCTGGATGAGGCTCCCGTGCAGACCTGCGATCTTCTGGGCGATAGCCAGACCCAGACCGCTGCCCCTCCGAGAACCGGCCTCGTTCCGGCCGCTGCGGCCGCTGGAGAAGAACCTGTCAAAGATGAAGGGGATGTCCCCCTTGTCGATTCCCGTGCCGCTGTCGATCACCCGCACCAGTGCCCGTCCCTCCGCGCCGGTCAGCTCCACGGTCACCTGCCCGCCCCCGGGCGTGTGGGCGAGCGCGTTTTCGATCAGATTTGACAGTACCCGTTCGATCATGTTGATATCCGCCAGCACGAAAAACAGCTTCTCCGGCAGGAGCGCCGCCAGTGAAACCCGGCGCCGCTCGGCTCCTGTTCGGTACTTCACGACCACATCCTGGATCAACTCGGTTAGAGAAAAACGCTCCAGCCTGGGCTCCATCTGCCGAGCCTCATACTTGGAAAGCTCAAACAGCTCGTGAACCATCTCGTTCAGCTTCGTGGCTTCGCTGAGCACGATCTGCAGATACCCCCGGATCTGCTCGCCGCTCAGAGAATCCTGCTTCATCAGCAGGGTTTCTACGTATCCCTGGATGGAGGTCAGGGGGCTGCGCAGGTCGTGGGAAACGTTGGCGATAAGCTCCCTCCGCAGGCTGTCGGTCTGCCTGAGCTTTTCCAGATTCGCTGCGATCGTGTCGGCCATGCGGTTGAACGCCCGGGCCAGCTCGCCGACCTCGTCTTTAGCTGCAGCCTCCAGCCGGGTGTCGTATTTGCCCTGCTCGAATTCCCGGACCGATCGGGCCACCCGCTGCAGTCGGCGGGTTAAAAGGGTGAACAGAACCAGGCCCACGATACCGACCGCCATGGCTGAGAATACCAGCGCCCGCACCAGGGCGGAGGCGAGATACTTCTCCTTCAAACTGCCGGCTGCCTGGTCGTACAGCGTGCTCCTCAGTACGATGTACAGATATCCCCCGCTGCCATCGGGAAGCGAGATCGGGGCTGCGGAGAAATGCTTCCTTGCTCCGGCTGCACGTGGATCATCTCCATAGATCGGAGCCTTTACATTCCCGCCGATGAAGCGACGGATCGGCTCCAGATCCACCTTTTCCGCGATGACCTGTTTTCCCGGCTGGGCGAAAAAGGCCAGGATGGTTCCCTGACTATCCAGCAGGTAGATCTCGATAGCCGGGTTCAGTACCATCATATAGTGGATGACCTCTCCGATCTCTCGGGTACCGTCGCTGACCAGCACCGGCTCGATCTCGGCCACCATGTCCTTGGCCAGATCCCAGTTCACCAGCTGATCGATTTCGACCTGCCTGCGCTCCGTGATGCGCATGGTGACCAGCACCTGAACCAAGCCCATCATCAGAAGGAGCACCAGGAAAAGGGTCGATACTTTTACCGAGAATCGGTTGAAAACGGGAACCATCATCAGAGCTCATCCGCTTCGGTGAAGCGGTAGCCGTATCCCCACACAGTTTTGATGTAACGCGGCTCCGAGGGATCTGCCTCGATCTTGCTGCGCAAACGGTTGATGTGGGAGTTGACGGTGTGATGATAGCCCTCGAACTGATAGCCCCATACCGAGTCCAGCAGCTGCTGGCGATTGTAGGCTCGGCCCGGACTGCCGGCAAACAGCACGAGCAGGTCGTACTCCTTGGCGGTCAACTCGACCTTCCTGCCCTGCATGGTAACGATTCGCTTTTCCAGATCGATCCGCAATTCTCCAAATTCGAGGAGCTTTGCCTCGGTCCCGGTCGCGCTTTGGGGGTAGGCGGCGGTGCGCCGCAGAACGGCCTTCACCCGAGCCAGCAACTCTCTAATGCTGAAGGGTTTGGTGATGTAGTCGTCGGCGCCCAGCTCCAGGCCCAGCACCTTGTCCAGTTCTTCGGTCTTGGCAGTCAGCATCAGGATCGGGATCTGTTCCTTCGCAGCCCGAATCTTCTTACAGATCTCGAAGCCGTCGAGCCCCGGGAGCATCAGATCCAGGATGATGAGTCTGTACTCCGCTTCCAAGGCACGCTTCAGCCCCCGATTTCCGGAAGGCGCCGCTTCGCTGGAGAGCCCGATGTCCCCAAGGTGAAGAGTCAGGAGCTCCACGATCTTGGGATCGTCCTCGATGACCAGAACGTCTGCCCCTACGCGATTCGAGGAAAGAGGACTCACTCCACGGTCACCCTGATCAGAGGCCAGTCACTGTTCCCGTCGAAGTGGTCCGGATCGGTCTCCAGCTGGGAATTGCCGTGGATATCGGTGGCCCGGACATTCACCGTGTACCGCCCGGGCTCGGCGAACACCAGCCCCGACTCCCAGAAT